>Ga0302277_1002455_pt1 | contig 13151 bp, 9 predicted proteins | sample III_Bog_N3_1_FD_198759 | JGI IMG/M metagenome (GOLD analysis project Ga0302277, IMG submission 198759) | Peat permafrost microbial communities from Stordalen Mire near Abisko, Sweden - III_Bog_N3_1 | ecosystem: Environmental > Terrestrial > Soil > Wetlands > Peat | place: Sweden: Abisko... | reverse complement strand
CCGATACCTGCCAGAACGTGTTATCGATTTGCGTCGAAGTTAGCAGTGCGGCGATGTATCTTGATAATGATCCGGGCGTATTGATCAGCGCCTGCCTGTTCGGCGACGGAGCCGGCGCAGCCGTGCTGTCCAAGTATCCAAATCCGCAGCGGCGCAGTATCGAATGGAAAGAATATGCGTCACTCGTTAATACGGCGGCGCGCAACGCACTGATGTTCGAAACGCATCAAGGAATGCTACGCAACATCCTGACACGGCCGGTTCCCAAGCTGGCAGCCGATCATGCCGCGCAGGTGTTACAAACAGCACTGAGTAGTGTCGGTCTGGTGTCTGAAGACATCAGTGCTTGGATCATGCACGCGGGCGGGCGCGATGTACTGATTGCGCTGCAAAACCGGTTGCAAATCACGGCCGAAGATCTGCGTTACAGCGCAGATATGCTGCGTCTGTATGGCAACATGAGCAGCGCCTTTATCTACTTTGTATTGCAGGCCGCGCTCAAGGACAACGCGAAACCCGGATGGTGGTGGATGTCATCGTTCGGCGCCGGGTTTAGTTGCCATGGCGCATTGCTCAAAGTGGCGTAACTTGGTCGGGGCGAAGCGACAACAATGGGTATGAGCCTGCCACGGCGCGTTGAGCCGGAACTGCTGGATATCCTCGCTGCCGAGGATCCGCACGCGCAACGTTCCCGGAACGACTTGCGGCGCATTCACCACGCGATGGCAACGTTGCCGATCATACAACGCGCGCTGCATCGCGGCACACAAGGATTGCGTCCGCGCACCTTGCTCGAACTCGGTGCCGGCGACGGCTCGCTGATGCTGCGCTTGGCGCAGCGGCAAGCTGGCCGCTGGCCGGAGGTTCACGTCACCTTGCTGGATCGGCTGAATCTGGTCGCGCCGCCAACGCTCGAAGGTATGTGCAAGTTAGGCTGGACACCCCGCGTCGTGGCGGTGGACGTGTTCGACTGGCTGTCCAAACCCGATGACACATGCTGGGATATAGTCTGCGCCAATCTGTTCATGCATCACTTTTCCTCAAGCGAGCTCGTGCGCCTGCTGGCGGGAATAGCGGCACGCAGTCGCGTGTTTCTTTGCTGCGAGCCAAGGCGTTCTCTACTGTCGCTGGCGGGAAGCCACTTGATCGGCTTGCTGGGGGCCGGGCCGGTAACGCGGCAGGATGCGGTGTCGAGCGTGCATGCTGGATTCCGGGCACAAGAGTTGTCAGATCTGTGGCCTAATTCGCAGGACTGGGTGATGCAAGAGTATTCAGCGGGCTTGTTCAGCCACTGTTTTCTCGCTTACCGGAAAAACCCCTAAATGAATAACAGCTACGATGCCATCATTTTGGGTGGGGGCCCGTCCGGTGCCACCGCCGCCGTGCTCTTGGCGCAGGCGGGGTGGCGTGTCGCCATCGTCGAGAAAGCGCGGTTTCCACGGCGCAAAGTATGCGGGGAATTTATTTCGGGAACGACGTGGCCGTTGCTGCGGCAGTTGGGTGTTGCGGATGCGTTGATGGAAATCGCCGGGCCTGTCGTGCATCGCGTTGGCGTTTACGCTGGGGATGCGATGGTGACTGCGCAACTGGCTTCATCAACCGATCATGCGGAGTACGGCGGTAGAGCATTGGGGCGCGAGCATTTAGATACACTGTTGCTTAAGCGCGCGGCCGAAGCCGGAGCCGAAGTGTGGCAGCCATATACGCTCTCGGCGTTCGTCGAGAATAACAATGGCTACGAGTGCGCCATCATCGACAAGAGCACGCGCGAGGAACGCGCATTACATTCTCGGCTGATCATCGCTGCGCATGGCTCTTGGGAGTCAGGTACCATACCGACGCAGGACTTGCGTCGGCCACCGCGCGCCTCGGATTTATTCGGCTTTAAAGCCCATTTCCATAACAGCACTCTCCCCGCAGATATGATGCCGTTGCTCGCATTTCGGGGTGGCTATGGCGGAATGGTTCACACCGATGGTGGTCGCGTCAGCCTGTCGTGCTGCATACGCCGCGATCAACTTGAACAATGCCGACAACGGTCGCCCAAAGTGAAGGCTGGGGCGGCGATTTTCGCGCACATAGAGTCGTCGTGCAAAGGAGTCGCGCTGGCGTTGTCTTCGGCAAGGCTGGACGGGGCATGGCTGTCGTCCGGGCCGCTACGGACGGGCATTCGCACCTTCGGTCGCGATGGTATTTTCACCGTCGGTAATGCGGCAGCCGAAGCTCACCCGATAGTCGCCGAAGGCATCAGCATGGCCATCCAATCCTCAACCCTGTTGTGCGAACAATTGATTGCGCGCTTCGATGTCCGCAGCGATCTGGCCTATTCAAATCAAGTGCTCGAAGGCATCCTGCATGACTATGCGTTTTCCTGGCGCGACAATTTTTCACGGCGCATGCGCATGGCCGCACTATTCGCGCATCTATTCATGCGACCCGTTTCCACTCGCATCGTGACGGGATTGTTGGAGCGCTTCCCGCTACTCCTGACTGAGGGGGCACGCTGGAGCGGCAAAGCGGAGCCATTGCGCGGGGCGCGCTACTTCGACGTGGCGCGGTTGTGAGCAACGAAACTGGGCAATTGAATGGAACGTTTGATAAAAGCATCAATACTCAGGCCGTTGCCTTTACTTTTAGGCGCCATGCATGCAACAGTGGTTCGGTGTAACCGCTTGGTTGCTCCAATCCCTTGAACACCAGATCGCGGGCGGCGCAGAACGCAGCCGAGTTCGCAAAGTCCGGAGCCATTGCTGTGTACAGTGGGTCGTCGGCATTCTGGCTGTCGACTACCTTGGCCATACGCTGCATGGTCTCTTCCACCTGCGCCGCAGTTACAATGCCATGCAACAGCCAATTTGCGATGTGCTGGCTGGAAATACGCAAGGTGGCGCGATCTTCCATCAGATTGATGTTATGGATGTCAGGTACTTTCGAACAACCAATTCCTTGATCAATCCAGCGCACCACGTAGCCGAGAATACCCTGCGTATTGTTGTCTAGCTCTTCCTGTATTTCGATGGCGGACCACTTGGTGTCGACGCTCACCGGGATTTCCAGCAAGCCATTGAGCAGACGGTCGAGTTCCGCTGTGGTATCGACTTTTTCGAGTTCTTGCTGGATCGTAGCGACGTTGATTTGGTGGTAGTGCAATGCATGCAAGATAGCGGCGGTTGGCGAAGGCACCCATGCGGTGTTGGCGCCAGCTTTCGGATGGGAAATTTTTTGCTCCATCATGGCAGCCATCCTATCCGGCATCGCCCACATGCCTTTGCCGATTTGGGCATGGCCACGAAATCCGCAGGACAAACCAACCAGCACATTGCTGCGCTCATAAGCGCTCAGCCAAGTGCTATTTTTCATGTCGCCTTTGCGCAGCATCGGGCCGGCTTGCATGGCTGTATGTATTTCATCACCGGTTCGGTCGAGAAAGCCCGTGTTAATAAAAGCCACTCGCGCGCTGGCTTGCCCGATGCACGATTTCAAATTGACGCTGGTACGGCGCTCTTCGTCCATGATGCCGAGTTTGACGGTATTGGCGGGCAATCCAAGCAGCGCTTCGACGCGAGCGAAAAGCTCATTGGCGAAAGCAACTTCTGCCGGACCGTGCATCTTTGGTTTGACGATGTAGACCGAGCCGGTGCGAGAATTGCAGATGCCTTTGCTTTTACCACGCTGCAAATCATGCAGCGCAATAGCCACGGTAACAACCGCGTCGAGAATTCCTTCATAAATTTCTTTGCCATCACCACACAGAATGGCAGGGTTTGTCATCAGATGACCCACATTGCGCAAGAACAGCAGTGAACGACCATGTAGAGTGACAACACCGTCGGTGGCATTCTCTGCGCCAATACCGGCGGTGTAATGACGATCCGGATTCAGGCTGCGAGTGAAGGTCTTGCCTCCTTTGGTGACATTTTCCACCAGCGTACCCTTAAGAATGCCAAGCCAATTGTTATAGGCACGAACCTTGTCATCCGCATCCACTATGGCTACTGAGTCTTCGAGATCAAGGATAGTGGAAAGCGCGGCTTCAATAATCACTTCACAGACGCCAGCAGCATCTTGCTGGCCTAAACCTTTGTTGCGATTGAACTGGATATCAATGTGCAAGCCATTATTTTTGAGCAGAATTGATGATGGCGCTGCACTGTCGCCTTGATAGCCAATAAATTTGGCCGTGTCTGCCAAGCCAGTGATAGTGCCATCCGTGAGCGTTACAGCGAGCTTGCCGCCGTGAACGCTATAGGCGGTTGAGTCACGGTGCGAACCCGCTGCCAAGGGGGCGGCCTGATCCAGAAAATTCCGCGTGAAGGCGATCACTTTCGAACCACGCACCGGATTATAGTGAGCGCCTGAAGCATCAAGCTTGGTGGCGCCATCAGTTTCTGGAAGTGCATCGGTTCCGTACAAAGCGTCGTACAACGATCCCCAGCGCGCATTGGCGGCGTTGAGAGCGTAACGGGCGTTGAGTATAGGCACGACCAATTGCGGGCCAGCTTGCAGGGCTAGTTCGGCATCAACATTGGTGGTGGTCACAGTGATCTCACCTGGCTGTGGTGCCAAATAGCCAATCGACCCCAGATATGCCCGATAGGCGGGCATGTCGTTTATTGGGCCAGGATTGGCTCGGTGCCATTGATCCAACTCAATTTGCAGGCGATCACGCTCGGCCAGCAGGGAAATATTTTTGGGTGTAAGGTCGTGAACAATCGCGTCAAAACCAGCCCAAAAGCTGGCGTTGTCGATGCCCGTGTCTGGTAGCACTTCGTCTTCAATGAAGCGATACAAAATGGTGGCAACCTTAAGGCGGTGACAGATGGTACGTTCTGTCATGGCATGAACTCCTATGAAATTTCTTTACGAGCTAAATATTTAGAATCGATATTCTTTAATTTTATCCACACAAGCGTGCTGCCAGTTTTTGACTGGCGTTGTATCCGAATGGAGTGTCAATCGTCATTGTTATTCGATTGTTGCACCCTTTATTTTGGCTGCTCCAAAGCGGAACCTGGTGAATTGGCGCTATATGCCAAACGGCAGGTCAACATGCCTTTGGATTTCTGGTGGCTCTAGTCGAACACCAGCTCGCCCTTGTCTCCAAGCTTGAACACCCCACCCTCCCGATCCTGCTTGGCCTCGTAATGTTTCTGTCCGATGCGTATTTCGGCGCCTGCGAAAACATGTTGTTCCGCCACTACCTGTGCCTGCTGTGCGAGGTCGATCTCTTTTTTGATTTGGAGGGATTCCTCCGTGCATTCCGCAATTTCGGCGAGGAGAGTTACTCTTGCCGCCTCGGCCTCGGTCATCGCCTCGGGGGTGACCTTTTCCGGATTTTTCTTCGCCGAGTTTAGCAACATCAGCACATCCGCGAACTTGTTGTTAGCTACCTTGCTCTTCTCGTTGCACTCCCGGAGACGTTCGTGGAGATTCTTGTCGTTTCCCGCTATCACGATAGTCCTCGGATGGTCGTCGGAGCCTATGTTGTGCGCCTTAACCAGCATCGTCGCTTGGGCTATCCCGCCGATGAGTTCTCCCTTGCGGCTGCCCTTGTCGCCCACAATGATCTGGTGGGCTGCGTTAAGCTTGCTCTGCATGGACGTCTCAAGGACGAAGATTCCGTTCCCCGCAAAGATGTGGGCATCCTGCGCAAACTTTACCGTGCACGACCCGCCGCATTTAATGGTGGCGTGTATCTTATTGCCTGATGTATCTTGATCCTCGTCGCTTCCGCTCCCCATGATGCCGCACTTAACCGTTACATCACCACCGGCCTCTAATAGGGCGTCCTCCACAGTGCCCTCGACATGAATGTCGCCCGTGGCCTTCACCGTCATGCCGGAGTGAACGTCGCCCGCCACGTGTACGCTGCCGTCGTAGGTGATATTTCCCGTGTGCAGATCCACGTTCTCCACGCGATATATCGCCTCCACCGTAACCCCGTTTTTCGCCACGATGGGACAGCCGGAAATGGCGGCTACGAGCAGGTGCGGATCTGCGGGGTCTACCGTCACACCTTCGAGTCCTGGTGGAAATGAAACTTTTTTTCCTGGCTTCACGGGGATTTCCTTCCCCGTAACGGTGAGGCCAGGCTCTCCCGCCGTCGGATCCACTATCCGCATGAGCGGATCCCCTGGCTTGACCGTCACAATCTCGCCCAAGTCGCGGAAATCTGCCAACCCGTTTTCGTCCAGATGCGGGCTGCGTTTTTTCATGTTGTCGACTAGTATATCGAAGTGCCCGTCGGCTCCTGGCACGGGGGCACGTCCGTAGCCCACGCGAACGTTGGTGCCGCCTTCCAAGAGGGTCTTGTTTATGGCCTCCACATCAAGCTCGACCGTGACCCCGTGGGATTTGGCCGCACCGATCACGCTTTCGGCTAGAACCTGTGCGCCACCACCGGTCGGCAATGTGTAGCTCAGATAGATCGCTGATAGATCGGTTGCGGGGCGCAGGGCGAACTTCCCATCGGAACGGACTGTATTTGGGATTGTGGTATTTTCCATTCTAATATTCCTTCTTTGGTTGGAAATATCGCGCTCAATAAGCGACCGCACTGCTGCCGTATGGTACTATTTTATAAGAAAGTTTTTTCATCATACATGCAGTGCATGTTTGTTGTAAATTTTGAATCGTGGACGTGAGCCTGGCCTCCGGTGCAGGAGGTGTGTAAACCAGCGAACTATATGGTCAGTTGTGGATGAAGAGATTGTTGGTCTTACTGTACCAACTGCGTTTATTGGGAGCCGCAGTTGCACTTGAGCAGGAAGCTGGACATATTACATGCTACAGAATTAGGAGAGGCCTGCTTTATACGCCCTGCAACAGCCACCACCAACCGGTCAGCGTAACAAATGAAATCATCAGTCCCACCGTTACCATCAGTGTCGCCAAGGGCGGATTGAGGTCATGCTCGGCCGCAATGATCGCAGCGGTAATCATCGGTGGCATGGCTGCTTCAAATAACGTGATTTGTATAGGCCGTCCATGCGCACCGAGCAGTGGTACGTATAACAGGAACAATACCAGCGGTGCCAACACCAGCTTGAATGCCAGCCCTATGGCCAAGTTGATGCCATTGCCCGCCAGATGGCCGAGACGCAATTGAAAACCGACCGACAGCAAAGCGAGCGGTGCCAACGTATCGCCCATGCGCTTTAGCACAACTGTCATCCATATCGGATACTCCACAGGGATCAACAACAACGCAATCACCAATGCAACAAACGGAGGAAACAAAAAAATACGCTTTGCCATTTCACTCATACTAGGTCGTCCCGACGAATAAATGCCGGCAACGGTAATACCCAATGTAGAGAGTACCAGGAACGTACCTAGCTGGTCGACAACAATACCGCTGGCAAGTCCCTCATGTCCATAATAAGCCTCGATCATCGGCAGTCCGAAGAAAGAGGTGTTGCCCAGGCCACCGGTCAGTATCAGTGCACCCACGGTCGGTCGCGGCAAATTAAACCAGCGCCCGATCAGCCAGAAGCACACCGCCGCAAACGCAAAATATATCCATCCCATTGTCGCCATCAGCGCAACATCGCCGCTGAGTTTCAGATCGTGAATATACTGCAAAGTCAGCGCAGGCATGGAGACATGAAGGATGAAACTGTTGAGTACTGCAGGCGTGTTAACCGGCATGCGCTTGTATCGATGCAGCAGAATGCCTACAATAAAACAGAAAACAAACAGAATGAGGTTGGTCATACTTTCTCAGTATTCATTTTCTACAGAAGTAGCAGTCGAGTTACTGCGTCACGTGCGCCGCAATAAATGCCTTGAGTTCCGCCAAATCCGCGTCCATCACTACGCAACGCTGTGGCAAATTCTCGATACCAACCATCGTTGCTGGGCGTTCCGGTTCGCATCCAAGCGCTTCCTGAATGGTCTCGGCGAACTTGGCGGGCAACGCAGTTTCCAGGCAAATCAGCGGCAGGCTGGGACGGCGCTGTTCCAGCCCAACTTTGAGGCCATCTGCGGTGTGTGTGTCTATCATCACGCCGTACTCCTCCCACAGCTCGCGTATGGTTTTCAGGCGATCCTGATGGGTACTCTTGCCGGAGGCGAAATGGAATTGCGGTAAGTCATGCCAGTACGAGGTACCCTTGATATCGAATGCACCACCAGCATCCACATTCGCCCAAAATTCGCGCACCTTTGCACCATCGCGACCGACGAGATCAAACACGAAGCGCTCAAAGTTGGAAGCCTTGGAAATATCCATCGAAGGGCTACTTGTCTCGTAGGTATGACGGGTATCACGCGGACGATATGCACCGGTGGAGAAAAATTCGTCCAGCACGTCGTTCTCATTCGTTGCCAAAATTAACTGGCCGATGGGCAAGCCCATCATGCGCGCGATGTGTCCCGCGCAGATGTTGCCGAAGTTGCCGGAGGGCACGGAAAATGCAACCTGTTCGTCACTCGATTTCGTCGCTGCGAAATAGCCCTTGAAATAGTAGACGATCTGCGCAGAAACGCGCGCCCAATTGATCGAATTCACGGTGCCAATCTTGTACTGCGCCTTGAATACATGGTCGTTGGACACCGCCTTCACCATGTCCTGCGCGTCGTCGAACATCCCGTTGATCGCGATGTTGTAGATGTTCGGGTCTTGCAGCGAATACATTTGAGCGCGCTGGAAGCTGGACATTTTCCCATGCGGCGACAACATGAACACGCGGATGCCGCGCTTGCCGCGCATCGCATATTCTGCTGCCGATCCAGTGTCACCGGAAGTTGCACCGAGGATATTCAACTCTGCATGCTGCTTGTCCAACGCATACTCGAACAGGTTGCCCAGCAACTGCATCGCCATGTCCTTGAACGCCAGCGTCGGGCCATTTGAAAGTTCGAGTATATGCACGCCCGGCTCCAGCGTGCGCAGCGGCGTAATATCGTTAGCATTGCTATCGGGACGGCCATTGCAGTACACCTCAGCGGTGTAAGTTTTGTGGATGATGGTACGCAAATCGTCCGCCGGAATATCAGTGGCGAATTTCGACAATACTGCGAATGCGAGATCGGCATAAGACAGGCTACGCCATGCATCCAGTTCAGCGCGCGTTACCTGAGGATATTCCTCAGGCAAGTACAGCCCGCCATCGGGCGCAAGGCCGCCCAGCAGGATTTCGGTGAAAGTCTTGGGAGGCGTGTTACCACGCGTGGAGATGTATTTCATAGCGTTACTCGCTTCGTTTCATTACTGTCACTCAGAACAATGTGAGAAATCTTAAGACCCCTTGCTATGCTCGAAATGACAGGTTACAGGTCGCAAATTGGGAGCACTACTTACCCAAAGTCTCCATGCGCAGACACGTCACCTTGCCCACCACTACCGATAAACTTTCAAGCCGTGCGATGGATTCGTTGATAAGCCTCTCACGTGTCAGGTGCGTGAGCAGCACCAAGTCAGCTTCATCTTCGCCTTCACCTGGTTCTTTCTGGATCACGGCATCAATCGAAATTTTTTCGTCTGCAAGGACGCGTGTAATGTCGGCCAACACACCAGGTTCATCCCAAACACGCATGCGCAAGTAGTAACCACTCTCCACGTCGGCCATCGGAAGGATGGGTAAACTAACCAATTGATCCGGCTGGAATGCAAGGTGCGGCACCCGATTTTCCGGGTCGGCGGTGTGCACACGCGTCACGTCCACCAAGTCGGCGATTACCGCGCTGGCGGTAGGCTCCGCACCTGCACCTTTGCCGTAATACAGTGTGGCGCCCACCGCATCCGCCTGCACCAGAACGGCATTCATCGCACCTTCCACATTAGCGATCAGCCGCTTGGCCGGGATCAGCGTGGGATGCACCCGCAATTCAATTCCATCCGGTGTGCGGCGAGTAATGCCCAGCAACTTGATGCGATAGCCTAGCTGGTCGGCGTACTTAATATCCATGGCCTGAAGGCTGGAAATTCCCTCAATGTGAACCTTGTCAAACTGCATCGGGGTTCCAAAAGCAATCGCGGAAAGAATGGTGATCTTGTGCGCCGCATCCACACCCTCAATATCGAAAGTCGGATCGGCTTCGGCGTAACCTAGTCGTTGCGCCTCTTTCAGTACGGTGTCGAAGCTCAGCCCCTTGTCGCGCATCTCGGACAAAATGAAGTTGGTGGTGCCATTGATTATCCCCGCAATCCACTCGATACGATTGGCTGAAAGCCCCTCGCGTACGGCCTTGATGATGGGAATACCGCCGGCCACGGCAGCCTCGAACGCCACCATCACACGCATCTTTTGCGCCTCGGCAAAAATCTCGTTTCCGTGCGTAGCTAACAACGCCTTGTTCGCAGTGACCACGTGCTTGCCGTTGTGTATGGCTTTCAGCACCAGTTCCTTGGCCACGCCACAGCCGCCGATCAGCTCGACGATGATATCCACTTCCGGATCATTCACCACCTCGAAAGCATCATCGGTGATACGGCATGCTCCGTTGGTAACGGCTTTGGCATGGTCGACATTCTTGTCTGCCACCACGGTGATAATGATAGGGCGACCGGCACGGCGCGCGATCTCCTCCGCATTGCGCGATAGCACGGTAAAAGTGCCACCGCCGACGGTGCCGATGCCTAACAGTCCTACGTTGATTGGTTTCATTTGAATTCCTAGTTATTGGTCGTAGGTTGGGTTAGCGGTTTCATCGCGTAACCCAACCTACATATCTCACTTTCCATATCGCTTGCGGTAGTACTCCAGAAAACGCGCGATGCGCCCCATCGCCTCGGTGAGGTCATCCGCATTGGGCAGAAACACCACGCGGAAGTGATCGGGGTGCGGCCAGTTGAAACCACTACCCTGCACCACCAGCACCTTCTCCGTTTCCAGCAATTCGAGAATGAATTTTTGGTCATCCTCTATCGGATACATCTTCGGATCGAGGCGCGGGAACAAGTACAGCGCCGCTTTGGGCTTGACGCAAGTCACGCCTGGAATCGCAGTGAGCATTTGGTATGCGAGATCACGCTGTTTCGCCAGCCGCCCGCCCGGCGTAACCAGATCGTTGATACTCTGATAGCCGCCCAGAGCAGTCTGGATCGCGTACTGGCCCGGCACGTTGGAACACAGGCGCATCGAGGCCAGAATGCCGAGGCCATCTATATAATCCTGCGCGTGCTTTTTTTCGCCCGACACGATCATCCAGCCCGCGCGATAACCACAGGCACGGTAGTTCTTGGACAGACCATTGAAGGTAACAAACAAGATGTCATCCGCCAGCGAGGCGATCGAAGTATGGGTCGCGCCGTCGTACAGCATCTTGTCGTAAATCTCGTCGGCGAACACGATGAGTTGGTTCTGGCGCGCAATCTCGATAATCTCCAGCAGCACCTCATTCGGATATAATGCGCCGGTCGGATTATTCGGATTGATCAGCACGATGGCGCGGGTATTGGACGTGATTTTGCTGCGAATGTCGGCGAGATCGGGCAACCATCCCGACTGCTCGTCGCACAGATAATGACGCGGCGTGCCGCCCGCCAACGTCACCGCAGCCGTCCACAGCGGGTAGTCCGGCGCCGGCACCAGCACTTCATCGCCAGTATTCAGCAGCCCCTGCATGGACATTACGATCAGTTCCGATGCGCCGTTGCCGATGAAAATATCCTCCAGCCCTACCCCGGCAATTTTCTTCTGCTGGGCATAGTGCATGATGGCCTTGCGTGCAGCAAACAGCCCCTTGGAATCGGTATAGCCGGAGGAATTTGGTAAATTGTGAATGACGTCCTGCTGAATTTCTTCCGGCGCCTCGAAGCCGAACGGCGCCAGATTGCCAATATTCAGCTTGATGATACGGTGGCCGTCTTCTTCCATCTGCCTGGAGCGCGCCATCACCGGGCCACGAATGTCATAGCAGACATTGGACAGCTTGGTGGATTTAAGCACGGTACGTATGGCTTCCGTATGGGTTGTATCAGGTCGTTTCACAATGTACTTTCAAATCAAACCAAAAAATCTAACTATTCCAAGCATCCGTGATCCGGTAGAATTCGCTTGAAATCACGGGTTGCAAAGGGCGCAATTCTATCCGAGCGAGGCCTTTGCGGCAAATGGAGTTACCTTGAAATTACATCTCAACACCAGCAGCACCCAAAAGATTTTCACCGCCCACGGCAAAGGCTATGTCGCGGTCAGCGGCGAACGCTTCGAACAGCCTATCGTAGTCACACCGGAACAAGTGCTGACCGACTGGCAACCAAAAGGGTTCGACGCACTCGACGAGACTCACTTCGACTATTTTCTGGCGCTCAAACCCGAGATATTGATATTCGGCACCGGCGCGCAACAGCGCTTTGCGCATCCTCGACTTTACCAAGCGCTCATCGTTGCAGGCATAGGCGCAGAATTCATGGACAGCGCCGCCGCCTGCCGTACCTATAATATTTTGATGGCGGAAGACCGCAGAGTGGTGGCGGCGATTTTGCTGTAATTCCCGGCTGGAGGCGAACGTTTAAGCTTAGCCTGATGCGTGCGATTTCAAAGCGACCAAAATCAAATGGGCAGCTTCGTGCCATAAGCGGATATTGGATTTCCCTGCTAGACTGCCTTATTATGCATTTATAGCCCCCCTGTGTTACTTGAACGGGGTTCTAGGAAGGTGTCGTCAAGTTGAAAAAAATAAAAAACAATAAACTTGTTGCTCGTACGAAAGAAGTTGCAGTTCGTCCACAATTGTCGCAAAATTGCGATACATCAAGTATTAAATTCAAAATATTTGTATCAGAGACCGGTAGTGATGCATTGCAACAATACATAGACGGACTAGACCCAGCAGTAATTCAAAAATTCAAGACGAGAGTTAGGTACTTAAAAAATACTCCAGTACCGGACTGGAAGAAGGCCGATGTTAAGAAACTTAAAGATTTTGCAATCCTCGAAATAAAATTGGATGCGAACAAAAAAGAACATAGACCATTAGGATATTTTGGCCCAGGCAAAAGTGAATTTACCATTTTAGAATGGGCAACCCATAAGCAGGATATATATGACCCTCATAACGCAATCAAAACAGCAAACGCCCGACGCACACTCGTCGAAAACGGAAGCGCCAGTTGTGTGCCTCTCAAAATCGATGGAGAAGAGTTTCCTAGCGCTGAAGAATCATAAAGCTAGAGAGGCTTACGTTGAGGCTGAGTTGGTTAA
>Ga0302277_1002450_pt1 | contig 13161 bp, 11 predicted proteins | sample III_Bog_N3_1_FD_198759 | JGI IMG/M metagenome (GOLD analysis project Ga0302277, IMG submission 198759) | Peat permafrost microbial communities from Stordalen Mire near Abisko, Sweden - III_Bog_N3_1 | ecosystem: Environmental > Terrestrial > Soil > Wetlands > Peat | place: Sweden: Abisko... | reverse complement strand
GTTTCGGGTGCATGCGGACGGGTCCGGCATGCCCGAACCGCTGCCCCTTCCTTCTGGCACACAGGGCTCGTTTTCGCCGGATGGAACGTCAATGGCCTATGTGCCGATCCGTCGGATTGAGCCGGCATGGAAGCGCTACGTAGGCGGAAATGCAACGCCCGTTTGGATTGTGAATCTGAAGACGCTGGACGTGGTGAAGGTGCCGCGCGACAACTCGAACGATTCGAACCCGGTGTGGGTCGGCGACTCGGTCTACTTCCTTTCCGACCGCGACAGCACGGGAACAAACGGCGGACCGGTTTCGCTGTACCGCTACGATGTGGCCAGCCAGCAGGTGAGCCAGGCCACCCCCAACACGAGTTTCGACCTGAAATCGTTCCAGGCCGGTCCAGGCGCGCTGGTTTACGAACAGTTCGGCTCGATTCACCTGTTCGACCCCGCTGCAAAGACGGACAAGATTGTGCCCATCCAGGTGCATGGGGAGTTGGCCAACCTGGCGCCGCGCCGTGTGAAGCTGGATGCGGAAGAGATTCAAAACGCTGCCCTTTCACCAACCGGAGCGCGCGCGGTGTTTGAGGCGCATGGGGAGATCTTCACGGTTCCTGCCGAAAAGGGCGAGACGCGCAACCTGACCCAGACGCCGGGCGTGGCGGAACGCGATCCATCCTGGAGCCCGGACGGGAAAACGGTGGCTTATTTCTCCGATGCCTCGGGCGAATATCAGCTTTACCTGCGCGACCAAACGGGTTTCAAGCCACCCACGGTGATTGATCTTGGCCCCGATCCGAGCTTCTTCTACCATCCCCTCTGGTCGCCGGATTCTAAGCGCATTGCGTATACCGACAAGCACCTGCGGCTTTGGTATGTGGATGTGCCGGCGGGCAAGGCCGCCGCGGCGACCAAGCCGGTGCTGGTGGAGCAGCGCATCTATGGGGGGACTTTCGACCCGGTGTGGTCCCCGGACTCGAAGTGGATTGCCTACCACCGCGACCTTGTGAATCAGCTCGACGCCATTTTCTTGTATTCGCTGGAGACACACAAGTCGACGCAAGTGACGGACGGGATGAGCGACGCATCCAGCCCCGCATTCGACCTGAATGGAAAGTATCTTTACTTCCTGGCTTCTACGGATGATGGGCCATCGCAGACCGATAGTTTCTCGGGATACGACCGCGCGCAGTCGAGTGCGGCTTATGTTGTGGTGCTGGCGAAAGACGGCGCATCGCCGATTCCACCGGAGAGCGACGACGAAAAATCAAAGGACGAGGCCAAGAAAGACGCGGATAAGAAGGACGACGACAAGGACTCCGGGAAGAAAGACGCAGACAAGAAAGACTCGGATAAGAAGGGTGATTCGACCAAGGACAAAGATAAGAAGGATTCCGACAAGAAAGATGCGGACAAGAAGGACGCCGACAAGCCCGTCGAAGTGAAGATCGACCTGGAGAAGATCGGCGATCGTATTCTTGCCCTGCCCATTCCGGCGCGCAATTATGCCGGCATCGCGAACGGCAAGGCAGGCGTGGTTTACCTTGCGGAGGGTCCGTTGGTCGGGCGGCCTACTCATGAGGATGGTCCCGGGATTCGCGCGGTTTGGCGGTTCACGCTGGAGAAGCGCAAAACCGAGAGCGTGCTGGGCGAACTGGATGCGTTCGTGGTTTCGGCGGACGGGTCGAAGGTGCTGTATGGGCGGCATGGCGGATGGACGATTGCCGGGGCCGACGATTTGAAGCCGGGCGATTCCAGTCCGGGTAAAGGGCTAAACCTCGACGGCATGGAAACGGTGGAGGATCTGCGCGCGGAGTGGCGCCAGATTTATCACGAGACCTGGCGGATTGAGCGCGATTTCTTCTATGACCCGCACACGCACGGGCTAAGCATTCCCAAGGTCGAGGCACGCTATAAGCCGTACCTTGACGGGCTGGCTTCGCGGTCCGAGTTCACTTATCTGTCGACAGAGATGCTGGGCGAAATCACCGTGGGCCACATGTTTGTGGGCGGACCTGGACCCCACGACTCCGCCCCCAAGACCGGCCTGCTTGGTGCCGACTATGCGGTCGAAAACGGCCGCTACCGCATCGCGAAAATCCTGGGCGGGCAAAACTGGACTCCCGGACTGGCCTCGCCGCTGACCTTGCCTGGCGTCTACGTGAAAGAAGGCGAGTACCTGCTCGCAGTGAACGGCCGCGACCTCCACGCCACCGACAATCTGTATGAGTATTTTGACGGCACAGCCGGCAAGCAGACCGTGCTTCATGTCGGCCCGAATCCCGACGACAAAGACGCGCGGGATGTGACGGTGGTTCCCATTGGCAGCGAAGACGGCCTGCGTAATCTCGACTGGATTGAAGGCAACCTGCGTAAGGTCAACGAGCTGTCAGGCGGGAAGGTGGCCTACGTCTACATGCCGAACACTGGCGGCGCGGGATATACCAACTTCAACCGCTATTTCTACTCGCAATTGGACAAGCAGGGCCTGGTGCTGGACGAGCGCTACAACGAAGGCGGTCAACTCGCCGATTACGTGGTGGACATGCTGCGGAGGATTCCGCTTTCGGCGGCGATTGAGCGCGATGGGAAGCCAAGCCACCACCCCGGAGGAGCCATCTTCGGACCCAAGGTGATGCTCATCAACCACAGTGCGGGTTCAGGCGGCGACGCCATGCCGTGGTATTTCAAGAAAAGCGGCATCGGCAAACTGGTTGGTACGCGCACGTGGGGCGGCCTGGTGGGGATCGGCGGCTATCCTTCGCTACTGGACGGCGGTTACGTGATGGCGCCGCGCTATGCCATTTACGGGCTGAATGGCGATTGGGAAGTGGAGAACCACGGCGTTGCTCCGGATGTGATGGTGGAGGAGCTGCCCAAGGATGTGGCCGCGGGACACGACCGGCAACTCGAGACCGGGGTGCAGATGGTGCTGGATGAACTCAAGGCGCACCCGGTTCCGGAGATTCCGATTCCCCCGTATCCGAACTACCACAAGAACGACTCGCTGGGATTGCAGTAGCCGTTCAGCGAGAGCGCGGATGGCCGGTGAGGAGCATCCTTACCGGCCCGAACTCCCAAACCCCTTTTCGGCCCGTGAGGAGTCTTCAAGTGTAGACACCACCTCGATGGTTCCGGTGAGGACAGGCACGGGAATCATCTGGGCGATTTTTTCGCCGGCCTTGAGGCTGAGCGAGACGTCGCCAAGGTTGGTCATGAGGATGAGGATCTCCCCCCGATAGCCGGCATCGATGACGCCTGCTGTGGTCGCAATCCCCTTGGCGGCCATCGATGAGCGGTCACGGACAAGTAGCCCCAAGGCCGCTCCGGTTGCAGGATGCCGAGCCTCGACCGCAATGCCGGTGCGGACGCGAACCGTGGCGTGCGGAGCCAGTTCCGCAGCTTCCAGGGCAAATAGGTCATAGCCAAGGTCTTCGCCGGGATGAGCGACAACGGGAAGCCTTGCGGCAGGGTCGAGAAGTTTTACGCGGAGCATGACCTCTATCGTAGGGCATCAAGGCGCACGGCCGCGGGTGGAGCTAACTTCTGCCGGGAAGCTGGAAGCTGTCGACGATTTGCTGCAGTCCGGAAGAGAGTTTGGACAGTTCGGCGCAGGCCGCAGCGGTCTGGTCGACCTGTTCGACGGTCTGGCTCACTTCCGAAGAAATCTCGTGAATGTTCTGGGCGAGGCCGGCGGTGGCCGCGGACTGCTGAGTGGTGGCTGTAGCAATCATGGCAATTCCCTGCTGGGCGGCCTGAATGCGCTCGGTGACGGCCTGCAGGGCTGTGCTGACATTGCCGAACTGGGCCACGCCCTCAATGACCACAGCTTCGCCCTGTTGCATGGACTGGACGGCACGGGCCGCGCCCTGCTGGACGGTCTCGATCTTGCCGGCGATCTCCTTGGTGAATTTCGCGGTCCGTTCGGCAAGCTGGCGTACTTCCTGGGCCACAACGGCGAAGCCTTTGCCCTGTTCGCCGGCGCGTGCGGCCTCGATGGCGGCATTCAGAGCCAGCAGATTCGTCTGCCCCGCAATGCCCTGAATGATGCGGACGACTTCGCCGATGCTCTGGGTTTCCGCGCCGAGCGTGGTGATATCGCTTGAGGCGGTGCGGACAGATTCGCTGATGCGGTCCATCGCTCCGCGGGTCTTATCGAGGACTTCGCGGCTGTTCGTGGAGGCGGTGACAGCCTGGTTGGCTGCCTGGGCTGCGCGCTCGGCGTTTTCGGCCACATCCTGCACCGCAGAATTCATCTCTGCAATCGAAGAGGCGAAGAGTTCGACGTGTTGCTTTTCGTTGTGGGTGGTGGTGGCAATTTCCCTCGATGTCGATTCAATCTGAGCGCCCGCGGCGGCTACCTGCTCCGACGAACGCGCGACCTCGCTGAGAGCCTCGGTCATGGCGTGCTTCATCGTGTTGATTGCGTAAATCGCGGTGGCCAGCTCATCGGTAGTAGTCGGTTGTCCGTCTTCACCGGAAAGGTCTTTGCGGGCCATCGCGCCCACCATGTCAACGGAGATCTGGACGTTGCGGGAGATGGACTGAATTTGAGATATGGCCATGATGGTAAGCAGAATTATGGCGATTGAGAGCAGGAACATCTCGGATCTCGAGGTCCACAGCTGAACGGCATCATTGGTTGCCTTTTGTTCGCTCCACTGTGCCGCGGTGGAAGACTTCATGGCGTCAAATTCGGTCAGGATTGCAGCCAGTAGATGATCGTCCTGGCCGGTAGCGAACAAGACTCTGGTGGCTTCGAATCCCTCGTCTTTGCGGGCAGCGTTCAGCTTGTTGACGAAGGCGCGGCGGGCAAGAATGGCCTGCTGATAACGGGCCAGATGGGCTGACTGCTCAGGGTCGCCGGCCAGCTCAGACTGCAGTCTGGCGTAGACAACGTCGGCATCCTTGCGCATAGCGGGAATCGTCGCGATAGCTGAAACGTCGCCTGAGATCATGTAAGCCCGCTGAGCCGCCGTGACGGAATGAATGTAGTTAACCAGGTTTTCCAGGTCGTACTGAATGCTGTCTGTTTTTGCGAGGGCCTCGGCGGTTTCCCCGGCACGACCGCGCGCCCAGTGCTCAAACATGGTTCCTGTAAGCATCATTGTGGCAATGAGGCCGAAGCCTGAATAGAGTTTCTTCTTGATTGTCCAGCGAATCACGTCAATACCTCATGCCTGCGGTCAGCGGTCTACAAGCTTATCGGCGTTGAACCGTTTGCCATGAACGGAAGACCGCAAGAACCCTCCTGTGGGGCCGGCGGGATGGAGGAGATTGACGCGGAGTATGCCCACATTTCACGCCTCCACCGGCCTCGCCGACCCACGGGGGATGAAACGGTAGCGCCGATCTCCAGATCGGCTGTCGTGCGGGCGTCCTCGCCCGCGCTCTTCAGGACCGACCAAGACTATTTCCTTTCAGGCAGCGGATGAGGCTGGGCGCGGAGCGGGCTCTGATCCGTTCGAGGTCACAAGGTCGTTGCTGAGATTTCACGATTGGATTGCCCGGCGCCCATCAGCACCAGCGAGCGCTGAGCAAAGGGCGAATAGACCAGCAGCGTGGTGCATGCCAATGCAAGGCCGTAGTTGATGTGGTTTAGGAGCAGGAAGGGCGACAGCGCCCAAAGCACATCGAGGGCGAGGAGAAAGGGCCATATACGAAGGAATTTTTGGCGCACTCCGGGTGCGTGGAAGACGACAGCGCAGAGCACGAACGCGCGAACGGGAATCATGATTGCGGCAGTGACGATGAGGATGTGAAGGACCAGGGCGGCATTGGGTAGCGGAGCGAAGAGTTCTTCAATCTCGGCCAGGTTTGCCAGCGCCCCGATGTAGAAGCCGAGATACATCAACTGCATCAGGGCGAAAAGTGTTTGCACGATCCGATGCGAGACATTCGGAAGCTCTTCCGATGTGGCCAGAATGCTCGGAAATCGGCTATCGGGCTGCGGCGGAATTGTCTGCGCTTCAGCCGAAGTTGGTGCCTGTTCCCGTGAGGCAGGATTCTCGGAATTTGAGGGCGGACTTTCGTCGAGCGGAATCCGCTCAGCAGGTGCGACGAAGCGATATCCGCGGCGGGCCAGAGTCTCCACAAACCTGGGGCTTGCGGCCGTGTCTCCCAGCGCTTCGCGGATGCGATTGATTGCCGAGTTTACGCCGTGCTCGTAGTCAACAAACGTTCCGTCGGGCCATAGCTCGCGGCAGATTTCTTCGCGCGTGATTAACTCGCCGCGCTTCTCCAAAAGCATCAGGAGTACCTGAAACGGCTGCGCGTTGAGCTTGATGCGCAGTCCCTGCCGTCGAAGCTCGCCCGTGGCGGCGTCTGCTTCGAATGCTCCGAAGCGATAGCGCCGAGCTGGCTGTGGCTCGTTCATGTCTAACGGTCAAGTGTATCCGATTGCGAGCTGAATCTGGAGAAGATGCAGAATGTACAACTTAGCCGAAGTTCAATTTCTGCAACCACTTGCACGGTGAGAAACAATCTCGAGCAGATGAGGTTCCGTGCATTGCGTTGGCGGGCGAGTTTCGGGCAAGGTGCTGTTCATGAAGCAGCGACTAATCCCAACTTTGCAAACGCTCCCGAGCGTCTCCTCCCTATGCTGCCTGTCGGTCGGCCTGTTGATTCTTGCGAGCCCCGGCCACGCGATGGCAGAGCCCGCACCGTCCGCTGTTGCGACTTACAACTCGTATGTTGGCGCAGTTGAGACGAGGCTGGCCCAGCAGCATCGGTCACTGATCGGATTCCTCGCAGCCGGGGCGCTGATGCCGCAAGAGGCGCTGCGCCTGCACCGAGGCGAATCGATTGTGGAGCGATTGACGCCTCCAACGGGTGCGGATCTGCCGGGAGCCATGCTGCACCACTGGCGCGGCACGGCGTATGTGGCTGGCGCCCACGCTGCCGACTTCGAGCGGCTGATGCGGGATTTCGATGGCTATCCACGATCCTTCTCTCCGCAGGTGGTGGAAGCGAAGGTGCTTCGCGGGCAAGGCGACCATCTGGAGGCGACGATGCGGGTTCGCCAGCGGCATGTCGTCACGGTGGTGATGGATACGGCGTACGACATCGTTTTTGGGCGGCTCGACGCGCGGCATGGATATAGCATCTCGCGCAGCACGCGGATTGCGGAGATAGAGGGAGCCGGTACAAGCGACGAACGAGCCCTGAATTCGAGCCAGGAACACGGCTTCCTGTGGCGGCAGAACACCTATTGGAGCTACGAGGAGCGGGACGGCGGCCTCACCATGCAGATCGAATCTGTTTCGCTTACGCGCTCCATTCCAACCGGTCTGGGCTGGGCGGTTGGGCCTTTTGTGGAGAGCGTTCCGCGGGAGTCGCTGGAATTCACGTTGCGCTCAGTGTGCAATGCGCTGCGCAAATGATTCCGGCGAGGCAGCCCAGACAGAGGGGAAAGCAGATATCAGAAAGGAAACGAGGATGAACACGAATTCGGCAACAACCAGTGATGCGGCCTTCGCCCCTGCGCGCAGGATCAACCAGGCGCTGACAGCCCAAATGGAGAAGCGCTTTTTACAGTGGATGGCCGAGCGAGCGCCGCGATGGGTGAGCTCAGACCAACTCACCGCACTCGGTTTGGGGGCGCAGATCGGCGCGGGAGTTTGCTATGCGCTGGCGCGGTACGATCGCCGTGCCTTGCTGCTGGTGATTCTGTGCCTGGCGCTGAACTGGTTTGGAGACAGCATGGATGGGACACTGGCGCGCGTTCGCCAACAGCAGCGTCCGCGCTACGGCTTCTATGTCGACCACATGGTGGACATCTTTGGATCGGTCGCCCTGATGTGCGGACTTGGATTCTCAGGACTTCTGCACTGGCAGACGGCGATGGCGATGCTGGTCGCGTTTCTGCTGCTGTCCGGTGAGAGCTACCTTGCAACCTATACGCTGTCGCGCTTTGAACTCTCGCAAGGCCTCTTCGGTCCAACGGAGATTCGGATTCTGCTCATCATCGGCAACCTGGCGCTACTGCACAGCCCGTACTCCAGCCTGTTCGGGCATCGCATGCTGCTCTTCGACCTGGGAGGAACGATTGCTGCCGCAGGCATGTTCGGAATGGCGATCATGGTCGGAGCGCGGCATACGGCGCAACTGTATTGCCAAGAGCCATTGAACGGTCTCGAGCCTTTGAATGACCAAGGTCCGTTCCATGTTCAAGAGCCGTTGCCATGAACACCCTGATCCGCTGGGGCAAGTTCAACCTGGTGGGAGTTATGGGGATGGTTGTGCAGCTTGTCGCACTTGGCCTCATTGACCACTGCGTGCCGGGGCATTACTTCTTCTCGACGGCCGTAGCCATCGAGATCACGCTATTGCACAACTTTGTTTGGCACATTCATTACACGTGGCGCGACCGGCGCGATGGCTCCGCGCTTTGGATCCAATGTGTCCGGTTTCATCTGTCGAACGGGCTGGTTTCCATGCTGGGGAATCTCGCGATCATGCGCATTCTGGTGGATGGGGCGCATATGCTCTTGCTGCCGGCGAACATGATTGCGATTCTCGTCTGCTCGATTGTGAACTTCTCCCTCGGAGATCTTTGGGCGTTCGCGGGGAACGCGCAATCAAGTTCACCGGTCAGGCGTTGAGGTCGAGTTCGATGGCGTCGATGAGGGGAACCAGCCAGACGAGGAGCGCTTGGTGAGAGGGGTGCTTCACGTAGGCATCGAGGGCCGCCTGATCTGTGAAGCGCATGATTCCGCCAAAGGTGTAGCCCTTGCCACGCGGGGAGATGTTGGGGCCGACGTGGGTTTCAAGCAGGCCGGGGATCGTGCCCTGGAAGGCGCGAATATCATTGGTAGCTTTTTCCTTCTGCGCGTCCGTGGTATCGGGCTTCCACTGAAAGGCGAAGACGTGGAATACATTGTGGGCCGGGTCTGCGGAGGGAGTCGCGGCTTTCAGGCCGGCGGGCAGGAGCGTGGCGGAAGCGGTGAGTGCACTGTTGCGCATCAGGTTGCGGCGGGTGATTGCGGACATGCGGATCTCCAGACTTAGAGGATGGCATGGCGGAGGCGGCGGGACAAAATCCCGCGCTGAACCGGCCTTGAGATGAAGTGCGATTGCACAGTGAACAAAACCAACATAACTAATGCATTATCATCCACTTAAGCGTCTTTCTCCTGCAGAATCAGCGCGTTTCTCAATAATTTGACAATTTCTCTGCAACCCACTTGCTCGATTAATGAAACTCTCTGCAATCGAAACATCTCGGAAAGGCTGCCCGCAAGGTACGTGTCTCCGCGAGTCGCAACCACAGGTTCAACCCTTTCGCATGTTTTGTACCCACTTGAGCAGCCAATTCATCTAGGTCGCGCACCCCTCTGATCGAACTCTTCAGGCCCGCCAAATCAATGTTTGAGCACTTTTTGTGACATGTCAAAACAGTCGGGGAAGCTCCAAAAATGGTCAGCCCCGGTCGGGAATTTCCCGGCTGGGGCTGGTGATCGTGAAGCTTTCGGCAAAAGGACCTGTAAGCCGAATTCTGTCGTGTGCGGTCATTCCTCTAGGCGCCGCGTTGCCGCGGACACTCATCAGCGACCTACCCGGAGGTTTCGCCAAGTGCTTGAGCCGGCTGGACGTATCGGGCCGATACGCAGCGCCGCATGACTCTTTGCGAACGCTTCCCTCCCTATTTGGTCTTGCTCCGTGTGGGGTTTACCTTGCCCCCGGCGTTACCGCCGGAGCGGTGCGCTCTTACCGCACCATTTCACCCTTACCCCGGCGCTGGAGTTTCCGCAACGGCGGTCGTACCCGGCAAGCCGGGTCAACACGGGTATTGCGTTTCCAGGGAGACCCTCCGGCCGTTTCCGAAGAAGCGGGGAGGGGTAGCCGAGGCGGTATCTTTTCTGTGGCACTGGCCGTCCGCGGGATTTGAAGCCCACGTCCCGGACGTTATCCGGCACACTGCCCTGCGGAGTTCGGACTTTCCTCCCCCGGTTGGCTTCGCTTGCGCGGAGCTTTCCGGCAGCGACCGCCCGGTCCTCCTGCCAGTAGGTAGTTTACCGCAGTTGTTGATTCACCATTCGCAAGCAATCAGATTTGCGGATTGAACTCCTTCAGAACTCTGACAATTTCCATGCGCAATGCTGGAACATCCACTTGCACGGAATCCCAGATCATGGCCGTACTAACCGCGAAATATCCGTGTGACACGCGGTTTCTCATTCCATATATTTGCGCAAAGGGAATCGAAGGATGCTTGGCGGCGAACTCGGGGCCGACCTCAAGCAGGTTGTTGGAGGCTTCACCAATGATCTCAATGTTACGGACTACTGCGTCCTGCAACATTTGATTGGCTACGAACTGCTCTTCGGTCACGCCCGCAGTGTATCCAAGAATCCGATCCGCAGCCTCCAGCATGTGGAGGAGATAGTCCTTAGCGCGGAATTCGTGCTTGTTCAAAGCGATGCGGCCTCGGCGAGAACCTTTTCGCGAAAGTGGGGATGAAGTTCGCCCGGGGTGCGGACGTCGACCTTGACTCCAAGCGCCTTTTCCAACTCGATCTGCAGGCCGGCCATATCCAGCAGGCTGGCACGAGGCGAGGGGTCAACGAGGATGTCGAGGTCGCTGTCTTCCTTGTCGTCGCCATGGAGCACCGAGCCGAAGACGCGCGGGTTCGCCATGCCCGCTTGAAGAACAAGCTGGCGGATGGTATCGCGATGCTGCGGCAACACTTCAGACGGTCTCATGGCAGTCAATCCCTCTGCTTGCTTCTAGTTTACCTGGAATCCGATAAGAGTGAAGATGCTTACTCGGGTCGGTCCTGCTTTGGATACGGGCGGCCTGTCTTGTTGCCGGGCTTGTTCTTCGACGGGCCTTCCCGAGCCGATTTGATATCGGTTTTCCGATCCAATTGCGTCAGTTCCCGCTGCATTTTGAGGTAATTTGCCAGGCGGGCGGGTTCAATGGACGCCGCTGTAACCGCGCAACCCGGCTCGGCTGTGTGCGAGCAATCTCGGAAGCGGCAATTCTGTGCCAGTTGCTGAATATCGTCGAAGGTATCCTTGAGCGCACCCGAGGACTGATTGGCTTCAGCCCACAACTGAATTTCGCGCAGGCCTGGGAGGTCCATAAGGAGCCAGCCGCCGGGCATGACGAAAAGCTGGCGGGTGGTGGTGGTGTGGCGTCCGCGGCTGTCAGATTCGCGAACGGCAGTGGTGGCCTGGCGGTTATCGCCCAGGAGACGGTTAAGGATGGTGGATTTGCCTACGCCGGAAGAGCCAATGAGGGCGGCAGTTTGGCCGGGTGCGAGCTGGGCGGGCAGGACGTCGAGTCCGTGATCGGAGATGGCGCTGATGGGAATGATGGTGGCAGCGGGACTGAGAAGCTGGGTGCTGGCGACGATGGCTTCGAGGTCGAGGGAAAGCTCGGCGGCAAGGTCGGATTTGTTGAGCAGGACGACGGGGCGCGCGCCGCTTTCCGCGGCCATGACCAGATAGCGCTCGATGCGGCGGGGGTTGTAGTCGCGATCGAGGCCGCTGACGATGAACAGGACGTCAATGTTTGCGGCAAGGACCTGCTCGCGGATCTCGCGCTCGGGCTGCTTTCGAGCTAACTTGGATTTGCGGGCGAGGACGCGGTGGATGACGGGGTCGCCGGGGCGGAGGAGGACCCAGTCGCCGACGGCGGGCCAGAGAGCGCCGGATTTGCGGAGCTGGCCGGTAACGCCGGCGTCGAGTTCTCCGGTTGCGGTCCAGATGAGGAAGCGGCCATGGTTGGCGGAGGCTACGCGGCCGGGAATGCCGTCGGCGGGGGTGAGCTGGGACTGGAAGAAGCTGGACCAGCCGATGGATTCGAGTGCGCTGGGGGCGGGGTCAGTCGCGTCGGGGTTAGTCTGGCCGGGGGTGTAGCGGTCTGAAGTCACTGGAGCTATCCTCTCGTGGATGAAGGAAGGAGACACACCTCAGCCAACCTCGGCCGGTGAGGCAGTGTGTGAGAGGGGCGAATTAGACAATGACGTTCAGCGGCGCTCCGTTTAGAGACACTTTACCAAATGCGCCGGACAGTCGGCAGCGCGAAGTGCGCTGTGGAGGAAGTGAAACGAATGGTTTGAATCGAGTTGCGGGGCCGGGCCATCTCGTTCTCTAATGACCGGATGCTTAACAACTCTTAATCGAGGAGAGTGCTTATGAGAATTGTTGCGGCGATTGCACGGTACCTGTTGGGACTGATGTTCGTGGTGTTTGGGTCGAACAGCTTCCTGCATTTCTTCCCTCCGCCGCCACCGATGCCTGGAAATGCAGGCATTTTTGTGAATGTGCTGATGGCGGCGCACTATTTTTACGCAGTTGGCGCGGTGATGGTGATCTCCGGACTGTTGCTGCTGATCGGCAGGTTTGTGGCGCTCGGGCTAACATTGCTTGGTCCCGTGTTATTCAACATTTTGCTGTTTCATCTTTGTATGGCACCCGACTCAATCTGGATGGGCGTGTTTGCGACTGTGCTCTGGTTCGTCGTGCTCTGGCGGTATCGGGCGGCGTTCGCGGGGCTGTTCCAAGCAAAACTTGCCGAATGAGGGCGCGCGACCTTTGAACCAGCAGGCTGACTACAATCAGAAGCAGCGATGATTCAGTATCTCTATCTCGGACGGGTGGCGTACGACGACGGGCTGCGGCTGCAGGCGGAGGTTTCCGCGCTGGTGGGTGCGGGTCGCCTGAAAAATGTCCTGCTGCTGCTGGAGCATCCGGCGGTGCTGACGCTGGGGCGGAATGCGAACCGGGCGAATGTACTGGCCAGCGATGAATTCCTCGCGGCGCGCGGGGTGACGCTGCACGAGATTAATCGCGGCGGGGACGTGACCTATCACGGGCCGGGACAGCTGGTGGGGTATCCGATCTTCAATTTACGCAGCATGAAGGGGCCGAGCGGCGGACGGATGGGGCCGGTGGACTTTGTGCGGGGAATGGAAGAGGCGCTGATTCGTCTGTGTGCGGGGTATGGGGTGCATGCGGGACGGGTGGCGGGGATGACGGGTGTGTGGACAGGACAGGGAACAGGGAATAGGGAACAGGGATCAGAAAAGCAGGGACCAGGGACCGGGGACCAGAGACCTGATGAGCACGGGGGGACTGGGACCGACGCTGGTTTGGAGCGGAAGATTGGGGCGATTGGGATTCATGTGGCGCGGGGGGTTACATCGCATGGATTTGCGTTCAACGT
>Ga0302277_1002447_pt1 | contig 13171 bp, 12 predicted proteins | sample III_Bog_N3_1_FD_198759 | JGI IMG/M metagenome (GOLD analysis project Ga0302277, IMG submission 198759) | Peat permafrost microbial communities from Stordalen Mire near Abisko, Sweden - III_Bog_N3_1 | ecosystem: Environmental > Terrestrial > Soil > Wetlands > Peat | place: Sweden: Abisko... | reverse complement strand
CGGCTGAATTTTAGCCCATCTCATATTGCTGATGTTGTCCAAGCCGTCTTCCTTGAGCATTTTCGGAACATCGTTCGTTAAAAATGCTTTGTAACGCTCCATGATCCCAATGCATCGGCCGTAATATCGCCAGTTCACTTTACCTTTAGGTCGCAATTTCAAAATTGGCTTGAGAATGGTGTTACGCAATTTTAAGCAGATATTTTTTGTCCATTGCGGCGTCTCGCGTTTTGGTGTCCAGTGGGGGAGCGGTTCCAAGCCTGACTCGGCCCGCATTTCACACTGGAAATTCATCATGACTTCAAAGACCGTCGGCGGGGAATTTTTGGGATTCCCAGGATTTTGCCTTTTATTTTTTTTCTTTCGTTTCATCGCTCAATTTTCCAAACGTCACCCGTTGCGCCATCGCCACTGAATGTTGATCGCGCAAATGTCCATAAACTTTCATCGCCAGAGCGCCGCCGTCTTTGTGACCGAGCCAACGGCTCACCGTCGGAATATCAACACCGGACTCGATACAAAGTGTCGCAAAAAGATGCCTCAAGTCGTGGTGCGTAAAACGAGCAATTTTTAGTTTCTTGCAAGCCGAGTCAATCGCGTTCTGACATTCACGCACACGCATCACTGGCTGGCTGGCTGGCTCGTCTCTACGTTCAGAGCGCAAACGATTGAGCAATTCGATCATGTCTGGAATCATCGGCACACGCCGGATGCTCCAATTCTTGGTGCCGGTTTCAGGATCGCCGCGCACGACGATTTCCTTTTTCTCTAAATCACAGTCCGCCCAGGTGATATTTGCCGCCTCGCTTTTCCGAAAGCCACCAAACGCCAGAAACCTAACCAAGTCGGCACAGGGTCGGCTAAATCGTTTGTTCACCCGTTCAATGCTTTCAACCAATTTATTAAATTGATCGTGATTCGGCAGTTGCAGTTCTTTTTGCCGGACGCGCAGTTTTTTGATGAATCTTGCCGGATTGTCGTAACGCGCACCGGCTTCAATCGCCACTTCGATAACCATTCGCAGGGTGGCGACACAAGTATTGACGCACGGCGGGCTGGCTTTGGTTGAATACTCTGCTGCCCATGATAGACAATCTTGTTTGCTGATTTTGCGAATATCGGTTTGCTCCAGTCCCGGCCATGACTTGAGGAGGGCGGAAATCCGTTCTTCGCGAAACTCCTTGGTTCGCGGTTTTAACGAAGCGTCCTTTTGCAACCGACCACGAAAAATTGCCAGCGCATCGCCAAAACGGAGATTTCCATTTTGAACCGCTCCTTGGACTTCGACCCGTTGCCGTTCTACTTTTTCCAAATCGCCGAGCCGAAGTTTGGCAACAGCGAGGCTCGTCGTCTTGAGTGACCGGCGAATCAGCTTGCCCCGAACCCGAATTCGTGAGAAATAAATGCCCGATGGCACATAACGGATCAAATTTGCATACGGCGTCTTTAGCCAAAGGTCTTTTGGTGCTGCAATTCTGTCTTTCACGCGCACAGTATCAAATTGCAGTATCAGAAAGTCAAATTGCAAATTTCAAATCATCATTAAGTGCTTGTAAATAAACGGTTGGAGAGATGGCTGAGTGGTTTAAGGCACACGCCTGGAAAGCGTGCGTAGGTAACACTACCGTGGGTTCAAATCCCACTCTCTCCGCCAGTTTGCTGGTCTCCCCTTGAGGCGCAGACCTCCGTTTTATCAGTATTTAAATTTTCTTCGCCCTGACAGGCGATTTCTCTTATAATTCTGCTACGCAACTGAAGACATGAATACGACGTCCAGCAGCCCAGCTACAGCCTCGTTCGCACCGGTTGACCTCCGGCATCGCCGGCACACGCTTAATCCGAACCGTACTTTTCTGGATCGCTGCGGTATTGCCGCGCAAACTGCGATGGAATGGAGCATTGCGCGCGTTTCGCCCAATGGCGACCCGCATATTTATGACACCCGACTTTTTCCGTGGGCGAAAGAAGTTGAGCAGGAGTGGAAACTCATTCGTGCAGAATTGGACGCGGTGATGACGTTTCGCGATAAAATGCCCAGTTTTCAGGATATTTTAAAGGAAGTCGGCGCGATTCAATCGGACAACAATTGGAAGACCTTTTTTCTAGCCGGCATCGGTATGGATTGTGCCCAAAACCGCAAGCATTGTCCGGAGACGGTCCGGCTGTTGGGTAAAATCCCAGGCATGACCACGGCGTTTTTTAGCATTCTCTCGCCAGGCAAACACATTCCCGCCCATCGTGGTGCGTGGAACGGCATTTTGCGCTTTCATCTGGGCTTGATGGTTCCCGAACCGCGCGAACGCGTGCGCATCCGGATTGGCAATGACTTTTATTCCTGGCGGGAAGGAGAGGCGTTGATTTTTGACGACACATTCAATCATGAGGTGTGGAACGATACAAACGGTTATCGCGTGGTGTTGTTTGTGGATTTTGCCCGTCCCCTTTATTCGCCGTTTCACTGGTTGAATCAACGGTTGTTGAATTTTGGCGCGCTCGCGCCTTTCTTGCGCGAAGCCGGTGAGAAGCAGAAGCGCTGGCAGGATGCTTTTTGGAAGAAGTAGGCTTTGGCGGTAGTGCGCAGTAGGCCTTCCCTTTGAATCAGTTTGATCTGCCGGCAGGATGCCGGCAGTACTTTGTTGGCGGGGGGTGGCAAATGGGCTGGCAGCTTTTGCCGTTTGTGGCATGGTGCGAGAATGAATCAGTTGATAGGTTCAGATCAATCATTGGCAACGGAATCCACGGCCAGTACTTCCGAAAAGGCATCCCAACCCATGCAGGTTGGTATTGACAGTTTTGCCACTGCTTTTGCCAAAGGCAGTCCCAGCCTCGCAGCGAATGATGCGGAGGCTTTGGGCCATCTCGTTGAACGTATCGTTCGCGCGGAAGAGGTTGGCTTGGATGTCTTTGGGATCGGGGAGCACCATCGCCGGGAATTTCTCGATTCGGCGCCTCCAATCATTCTGGCTGCCGCAGCCGCGCGGACGAAAAAAATCCGACTAACCAGCGCCGTCACAGTCCTGAGCGCGGCAGATCCCGTCCGGGTATTCCAACAATTTGCGACGCTCGACCTGCTCTCGCGCGGTCGGGCGGAAATGGTTGTCGGTCGAGGTTCCTTCATCGAGTCGTTTCCTCTGTTTGGGCTTAAACTGGAGGATTATGATTCGTTGTTTGAAGAGAAACTGGATTTGTTGTTGAACATCCGTCAAAACGAGAAGGTGGAATGGTCAGGCCGGCACCGCGCAGCGCTCACTGGTCAGGGAGTTTATCCGCGACCCATGCAGAATCCCCTGCCGATCTGGCTGGGAGTCGGAGGCACGCCCGATTCATTTGTCCGTGCTGGGGCGTTGGGCCTGCCGTTGATGGTCGCCATCATCGGTGGTGAGACGCGGCGTTTTCGTCCGTTGGTGGACCTTTACCGTGAAGCGGGGCGGCGGTCAGGTTTTTCTCCCGCGCAACTGAAGGTCGGTATTCATGCCTTGGGCTACGTTGCCGGGACCACCCGGGAAGCCGTGGAGGATTTCTTTCCAGGTTACGCCCGGGCTTTCACGGAGATTGGGCGGGAACGCGGCTGGCCGCCGGTCACGCGCGCCCATTTCAACGCCCTCATTGGGGAGCATGGTGCTTTGATGGTTGGTGGTCCAGGGGAGGTGGCCCAAAAAATCCTCCGCCACAGCGAGGCTTTGGGGGGCATTTCCCGAATCAGCTTCCAAATGGATGTGGCGGCGCTGCCCCAAGCCAAACTGCTATCAGCCATCGAATTGATCGGCGGTCAGGTCGCTCCACGATTGGGGGTTGCGGCAAGAACGCAGCCCTGAGAGGTGGAAACCCTGGCCGCGAAAAATAATCCAAGCTTTTTTGCTTTCACCCCTTGACAAAACTGGGAAGAGGACGAGGCTATTGGTAGCTGGTGTGGGCGTGAGTGTCGGTTGCCAGTAGCGGACAGTGGTCAGCAGGTTAGTTGGCTAATGGTTGGTGTCTGAGTTGGTCAGTTGGTATGTACGCCCACGCCAGCAAGTCTTTTTACCCATCCGGTTTTGAATTCCTTGCTTGGCCAGCAGACTCAACATTTTCAGCGCTCTCGAATTGACATTTCGCCCCCGTATCCCTAGCTTCTTCATGCAAAGACCCGTGCCTTTGCCCCGAATTATAATTCGGGGATTTTTATTGGACATCGTCGGCGTGGTGCGGACAAGCGCGGCTCCTCTCTGGCGATCCGGCCTGGCGCCGGACCCGTTGAGGCTGTGAGTCTTATTTGGTGGTAGTTTGTTTTTTATTATGGCGAATACAATTCTGGTCGGCGCCCAATGGGGCGACGAAGGCAAAGGCAAAATCATCGACGTACTCACGGAGTCCGCAGATATCGTGGTTCGTTACGCTGGCGGCAACAATGCCGGACACACCGTGTATGTGGGCAAAACGAAGTATGTCCTGCACCTGGTGCCCTCCGGCATTCTGCGCAAAGACAAAATGTGCGTCATTGGGAACGGGGTGGTGGTGGATCCACTGGGGCTGGTCGAGGAAATTGAGGGCCTCAAAAAAATCGGGGTCAAAGTCACTCCCAAGAATTTTCTGCTGAGCGAAACGGCGCACGTGGTGTTCCCTTACCATCGCGAGTTGGATGCCCGGCGTGAGGTGCTCAAAGGCAACAACAAGATCGGTACCACCAAACGCGGCATTGGCCCTGCCTATGGCGATAAAGCGGCGCGCGTTGGCTTGCGCGTGAATGACCTGGTAGATCCCGCCCGGCTGGAGGCAAAACTGGCGCTCCGCATCAAAGAGAACAACGCGGTCCTCAAGTCGCTTGGCGCCAAGCCCATTTCGTTTGCCAAAGTTTTTGCGGATTACCTGAAGGCCGGAAAATATCTGGCGCCATTTGTCACCAATACGGTGGTGTACTTGCATGACGCCATCCGCGAACAGGCTGAAATTCTTTTTGAAGGCGCACAAGGGACTTTCCTGGATATTGACCACGGCACTTATCCCTTTGTGACCTCGTCGAATACGACCGCCGGCGGAGCCTGCACCGGCTCCGGCGTGCCGCCGCACCGGATGGACCGTGTGGTGGGCGTGATGAAGGCTTATACCACCCGCGTGGGGGAGGGACCGCTGCCGACCGAAAATCAGGAAATCTCCGATTTGTTGCACGGGATGGGGCGCGAATTCGGCGCGACCACCGGCCGCGCCCGGCGTTGCGGCTGGTTCGATTCCGTGGCTACCCGCCATGCCACCATGGTCAACGGCATTGATGATCTCGCGATCACCAATCTTGACGGCCTCGACACGGTAAAAACGATCAAGGTTTGCGTCGCCTACCGCCATGGCAAACAGCAATTTGATTATGTCCCGAACGACGCCCAGGTCCTGGCGGAGTGTGAACCGATTTACGTTGAGTTTGAGGGATGGTGCACGCCAACGCATGACATAAAAACATTCAAAAAATTGCCCAAAAATGCCCGGCTTTATCTTAAGGCGATCGCCGAGTTGACCAATGCCGACCTTTACATTGCCTCCGTCGGCCCGGGCCGGGACCAGACCATTTTTGTCTGATTCCGCAGACTGGCTGCCGGGATCATCGCCTTTGACTTTGCGCCCGCGTAACCGCGGGATGAAACTTTTTTGGGATTTTAAAGCACCTAAACCGGCGTAAAGTAAATTTGAATGAGTGCCGCCAACCCGACCCTTTCGCTTGATGCCCGGACCAATCTGCCCCGTCATGTGGCAGTGATCATGGATGGCAATGGTCGCTGGGCCAAGGCGCGGCACCTGCCGCGAGTTGAGGGTCACCGGCGCGGCGCGGATTCCGCCCGTGAAATCATCCGTACCGCAGCGGAGGCAGGCATCAAATACCTGACCTTATACGCCTTTTCAGCCGAGAATTGGAATCGCCCGAAGGACGAAGTGGATGCCTTGATGAAGTATCTCATCCATTACCTGAAGAGCGAGACCCCGGATTTAAACAAGAACAACGTGCGCTTGGAAGCCATCGGCCAGATCTGGCGTCTTCCCGATAGTGTTCAGGAACAATTGCGCAAATCCATTGCCGCCCTCGCCAAGAATAACGGTTTGACCCTGGTCCTGGCCCTGAGTTACGGCAGCCGCCTCGAAATCGTCGATGCTGTCCGGCAGGTTGCTGAAAAAGTGAAAACGGGCAAGCTCGAGGCCGCCGATATCACCGAAAAAATCCTCTCCGATCACCTCTGGACGCGCAGCCTGCCTGATCCCGACCTGCTCATTCGCACCAGCGGCGAAATGCGTGTCAGCAATTTTCTCTTGTGGCAAATTTCCTACGCCGAATTGGTGGTGACCCAGACCCTGTGGCCGGATTTTCGTAAACCCAATTTTTTTGCGGCTTTGGAAGAGTATGCCAAGCGGCACCGCCGATTTGGGGGAGTTTGAGTTTGGTTCCCACGCGATCACCGCAGGCAAGTTTACCCGAGCCGGGCTGGAAAATAATCTCCGTGTCGCCGTTCTCCTGTGGCAAACTTTCCGCTTGGAAAAACTGTTCGAGGTCATTCATGAAGATGCAGATCTGCTGGTCGTCAACAAACCAGCGGGGTTGGTCTGTCATCCCACGAAGGGTGATGAATACTCGAGCCTCGTCAGCCGCGCACGCCTCCATCTAAAGACCTTCGTGACCCCGCATCTCGTTCACCGGCTTGATCGCGAAACGGGAGGCGTGGTTCTGTTCGGCAAAAGTCCGGAAGTCGCCCGCGAGCTTGGCAAAATTTGGGAAACCCGCAGCGTTACCAAGGAATATCTCGCCATCGTCCACGGCCATGTCCAGGCGGATCATGGCGTCATTGATGCGCCCCTGGGAAAGGATGAATCCAGCCGCGTCGCCATCAAGGACACCGTGCGACCCGACGGTGCGCAGGCGCAAACCCGATTTTTGGTCGAAAAACGATTTGCTCGCGCGGTAGGATCAGGCTTCGAACAACCGTTCACGCTCCTGCGCCTCCGACCTTTGACCGGTCGCAAACATCAAATCCGAATTCATCTTGCCTCGCTGGGACACGCGATCGTGGGCGACAAAATCTATGGCGGGGATGAGGATTTATATCTTGCCCTGGTGGAAAACCGGCTCACGGAGGAACAGCGTAGCCGGCTGATTCTGCCGCACCACGCTTTGCATGCGATTTGTCTGGAATTTGATTGGCGTGGCCAGTCGCAGCGTTTCGTGGCGTCACCCGAACCTGAATTTGAAAAGTTCCATGCGGTAGCCTGATGCCCCGTGGGTTCATCCCTGCCCCGCGTAATAATCGTCAATTTTCTTGCCGACATCCTTGTAGCTGGCATCGAGTTCGTAAATCTGCATGAACTGTTGGAAAGCTTCTTCTTTTTTGCTCATTGTTTCCAGGACAGTGCCCAGATTGTAAACCAAGTCCTTCTTTTCATTGTCAAAGACCGGTTTTTCCTTGATCGCATTCTGGAAGGTGCGGGCCGCGATGTCATACATCTTGCGTTTGGCAAAGCACTGGGCCAGATAATTCATGGCGGCCAGTTTTTTATTCGGGTTCTGCTGGGCCTTTTGAAATTCCGCGATAGCCTCAGGAAACTTGCCGGCTTGAAATAAGAGCACGCCAAATTCGAAGCGGATGGCCAGGTCAGTGGGGTAGTTTTCGACGCGCTTCTGGCATTCGGCAAGTTGGAAACTTAATTTTTCGGACTGGAGTCTGGCGGTCTGCTCGGCAAGATCCGGCGCAAACGGATTGATCTGGGAAATCTGGTAATCAAACTGCTTGACCGTTGTTTCGGCAATTGCCCGATCCAGTGTGGGGTCGTTGCCGGCGTCTGAATTCTTGATGCCGGCATAAATGGCCAGAGCCTCGGCGAACTGGCCTTTTTCCGTGTATAGCTTGGCCAGCTCACGCTTGATCTTGACGTTGGCGGGTTCTTTGGGGATTCGCTCTTCGTATTCTTTAATCAACCGGTCAGTCTGACTCTCCTCTTTGACCACGCGATTGGCCTGTTCCAGCTTGTTGGCCTCTTCCTTGTTCCGCAGCATGTCGCGGAAGGAGGATTTGCCGCTAGCACTGGCGGTATAACCGCCCTGGTCCATCGTGGTTCGCGCGGAGAGGTTTTTCAAAGCCTGATTCAGGTCGCCGTCGTAACCGCTGTTCTTAATGAGCTCCTGCAAAGCGCGTTCGCCTTTCTTGGTATCACCGCCGCTTTGAGAGAGCAGATCGGCAAATTCAATGACCAGCGCCTTGTCCTTGGGTGCGAGTTCCACCATGGTTTCGAGCGCGAAACAGGCGGTCTGCTTCAGTTCCATCGCCAAGGCTGCATCTGCCAGGATGCGCAAGGCGGCGGCGCTGGAGGGGTCGTTGCTCAAAACTTGTTCCGCGATGGCCATGGCATCGGCGGGATTTTTACCAATCACCATCTTCGCCTTGGCGATTTGGGGGGAGGAACCGGCACCGCTCATCATTTTCTTGAAAAACCCCGAGCTGCCTTTGCCCGCTTTCTTCTGCTGTTCAGCGCGCAACAACCGGCGACATTCCAGAAAGCCCGGTTCCTTCTCCAGGATCTGGCAGTAAAGATCAATGGCGTAATCCGTGTTATCGCGTTGTGCAGCCTCGTTGGCCTTGGTGAACAAACGGCGGGAGTCCGGGGCAATTTCGCTGATGGGTTTTTCTGGCATAATTCAGTTCGGATGATTGAAATAAAATCACTATTGGGTGGCAAAAGTCAACCACACTGAGCGCGCTGCCGCAAGGCGTGGTCAACCAGCACCAGGGCGGTCATGGCTTCCACCATCGGCACGGCGCGCGGTAAAACGCAGGGATCATGGCGTCCGCGACCTTTCAGGGTCGTGTTTTCAAATTGTTCCGTCACGGTATCCTGCTCATGCATAACGGTTGCCACCGGTTTAAAAGCGACGCGGAAGAAAATGGTCTCGCCGTTGGATATTCCGCCCTGAATCCCGCCGGAGCGGTTGGTGGTGGTGAAAACCTTTCCTTTGCGGGCGCGAATCAAATCATTGTGCTCCCGCCCGGTCAGCAAAATTCCGCCAAATCCGGAGCCAACCTCGAACGCCTTCGAAGCGGGGAGGCTCAACATGGCCTTGGCCAGATCTGCTTCCAGTTTATCGAAGACCGGTTCACCCCAGCCCGCCGGCACTCCGCGCGCCACCCCTTCGACAATGCCGCCCACCGTGTTGCCCTCGCGCCGCATTTTTTCAATCAGCCGGATCATTTTTTCAGCCGCGATTGCGTTCGGGCAACGGACCAGGTTGGATTCCACCGCGGATAATTGCACCTGATCCGGGTTGATCTCGGCGGCGATCTTTTGCACCTGCTTGACGTAGGCCAGCGTTTCCACCCCGAATTTTTCGCGCAAGATTTTCTTGGCGATCGCCCCGGCGGCGACGCGCCCGACTGTTTCGCGCGCACTGGCGCGACCACCGCCTTGCCATGCCCGGATGCCGTATTTGGCGTAGTAGGTAAAATCGGCGTGTGACGGGCGAAATTTATCCTTCATCTCCGAGTAAGCCTCGGAGCGGGCGTCCTCGTTTCTAACCCAGAGACAGATCGGGGTGCCCAGCGTCCGTCCGGTCGAGGAGATGCCGGACATGATCTGGACCGTGTCAGATTCCTTGCGCGGGGTGACAATTTTGGATTGTCCCGGACGGCGGCGGTCCAGATCCGGCTGGATGTCAGCTTCCGAAAGCTTCAGCCGCGGCGGACAGCCGTCCACAATCACGCCCACCCCGCCGCCATGCGATTCGCCCCATGTAGTGATGCGAAATAAATGTCCGAAGCTGCTTGCCATTGGTTGATGATGCGAAAAAAAGCGGGGCCGGTCAAATCCACCTTGCCGACGACGAAGCCATTAAATTAAATCGCGGTCTAGCGGCGGAGTGGGTTGCCTTTTGGTTAATCCCGGCAAACTGGTTTTGCGTAGCATTTTATTTGTTTATTCTATGGTTCGCGATTGGGGTCGGAGCGTAGCTCAGCCTGGCTAGAGCACTTGCTCTGGGAATAACAATGGGTCGATAAAATCAGACTTCTCTGCCTTTCATTGGAAATTCACATTCGCCTTTATTTTCAACGGTTTAATGCGTTTTTTGGCCTCTGGTTTGAATCTATCTGAAATGGGCCATGTCTAGCACAAAAACTAGCACAGTGAAAATTTGCGTGGAAACAAGTGCTCTTTCGCGGTGGCTTAGGTGGTGACAAAAATGTGCTGTTTTGGCCTCCAGCTTGCCCCAAGAGCGGTCGCGGTGGTGGTGGTCGGGTGTTCGGTGCCGGTTGGCTTCCGGCGTATCCTGCGCCAACTGTGGCGCGGTGCGTCAATCTCCAGCAATCAATCCGTGCTCTTTCAAAATTTCCAAAGTCCGCTTGCGAAAAAAGAGGTATGGACTGATCGACGCGTTTGACCGGCATCGATCTAATCCCCATTCTTTTTCGCGGCGGATTAAAGTCCGAACGGATACCCCAAGCATGTCGGCAATCTCTTTCCGCGTGAAATTGTTTTGCGTCATTGTGGCCATTCCTTCCAGCCCGAAGGATTGCCCCCGGCGCGGGCAGATGGCAAGCGGGAAGTCTGTCCACCATGTCGACACCCCGGCGGCCGTGCCGGCGCGTCCTGCGGCAACCAGGGCGCGGGGATTTCAAGGGAAAACCCCGGCTTGCCATGCTCTAGCAAACCGGGGGGGGACCCTCGCGGGCAACAAAATAGCGGTAAATCACGCCGCTATTTCAAATTAGCTTGGTGTGCCGCTGGCAATGACCAAACCGATGGTGGTATCAAGCGCGGTCGCGCCAAACATGATGTCAAAACTTCCCCAGTAAGTTCTGGTGCTTGTGTTGAACCATGCGTTGCATTGAATCGCCAATTCCACGCCTGGGATCATGCCGGAAGCTGAACTGAGAATGCCACCAGGAATAGAAGGGTAGTCAGTCAAAGGTAGACCGGCAATGACGCCTAGCGCCTGCGGATCGCAAGCGAAGCCGATGATATTTGAGCCCGCCTGGCTCCATTCGGTATGCAGCGCGATGTAGTCATAGCCAAGCACGTCTTTCCAGCCAGCGCCGGGGATGACCGGAGTCGATTGGAACAGACCGGGCTGGTTAATGAGGCGAGCAAGGTAGGGGCCGTCGAGCATCATGTGCTTTTGGTTGGCTTTCTTCAAATTTCCCCAAATGGCCTGAGTATCGGAGAAACTGAACGCGCTCGATGATCGGATAACCGGCGTCAAGGTATAGAAGTTCGCCGCTGTAATGTTGGCCGCGAGAACCTTGCTGATTTTGCTACCAATGGAAGCCATCTTCGCGGCCGCCAGATCGGCGAGCCGCAAACCGCTGTTGAGTTGGCTGTTGGTCAGGTGAAACGATTCGGTGAATTGCGCGACCGTGATCGGAACATTGGTTACGGTCGAATCGCCAGACTCGAAGTTTGTGGCGTTCACCTGAGAGCTTGAACCATCCTGGACCGTGGTGTTGAACTTCATCTGACCGGTAGCCAGCGGCTTGTAGGGATCAACCGAAGTGTCCCGAGAAAACATTTTCACGCTGGCAAATTTGGGGGATGCCTGGGTGGTGGCAGCGGCAATCAAAAAGTTCGTGGTCAGCGAAGAGCTGAACGTGTTTTCATTCTTAACTCGGTCGATTCGGGCGTGCTCTTCGCGAATATCATCATAATGCGCTTTAAGCGTGCTGAAATAGAGATTTACATCGTGCCCGTGCTGCGCGTGGATATTGCGCAAAGTCGGGCTGACTGATCCAGTAAGTTGGGGTGCGGTTGTAGTCATTTAAAAATTATGTTGGGTGTGTGTGTGAGTTTCAGAGAATGAGCCAAGGCAAAGCGAGCGATGGGCCGCAAGCGCCCTCGATTGGTGCGGTGCGAGATAGGACGAATTTTTCAGCTTGTTTGACGGCGGCGACTAACGGACTTCCATTGTAGGTCAAACCATATTTCGCGTATTTTTCGCGCTCCGTACGTTCCAATTCAACGGCGTGATTTCGGAGGAGTTCGGCGGCAGTTTCGGCGGCAGCGCGAGCCAGCTTGATATTTTCCACATAAAGTGCCTGCTGGCGCTGAAAACATTTGCCCCGGATTTGTTCAAACTTCGCGTGGAACTCATCGCGGGAAATTACCGTGTGCACGGCGTGCCCCGGTTCCTGCGCGTCGTTATGCAGATTCCGCTCGGAAGCGTCCCAAGCGACGAAAGCGGCGTCATCGCCATGAGAATCGATGCATTTTTGCAGTTTGAGCCATTCGGAATCCCAATTTCTGATTTGCCGGTAAAAAGATTGAGGCAAAAGCGGCAGACCGTTTCGAGCTATCAGCTCGGCGGTTAATCGCGCCGAACCAGTCAAAGAGTTTTTCGGATCGCGGATTATCCGGTTAACTTTCATCGCCAGTTTTTGCAAGAAAGGGGTTTCGTCCTCTTGCAAAAGTGCGTCAATGCTGGGACCGGTGTCCTGGGTGGGTGCGGCCGGCGCGGCCGGGACGGTCGGGGTCTGGGTTTCGGTTGGTTGCTGGTCTAAAAATGTTTCGTTCATAAAATTAACTACCTCGAATTTACCTTGGGTGAGAGTGACTGAATAGACGGTGTCAACCTTGGCGTGTCCGATTCCTTAGAATCCCCTTTAATTGCAATGATTTTGTCTAACCAGTTGTCAACCTGCTTATGAATTGCCTGCCGACTGATTTTGAATATTTCGGCCATTTCTCGTTGTGGCACGTTCACCACTGATGGGCAGTCCAAAGCCATCGCGGAGCTGTAAATCCGGCGGCGTAGAACATTCGCGTCAGGAAAGTCGCTTATCAACGCCTCTGTGTAGGCGCGTAGCAACTGTTCCTGTTCGCGGTCGGTCATTTATTCCGGAATCGTCTGGAATTTTTCTTTCAGGGTTGAGCGGATCCTTTCAACTTCGACGGCAATGCGCTTCCCGATTTCTACAGCTGTCCCACCTGCGAGAGCTGGCGGAATTTCCCGCGCCAGGCGTTCCAACTCGCTGAACGTGTAACCCATGGCCTCGGCAGCTTGCTTGACTGCGGAAGCGCATGGCATCAACTCCTTTTCCGCAAGTTTGTTTTCACGCTCTGCCCTTGCCGCTTGCGCCCGGATCAGTCGGGCGCGCGCCTCGCCGATTTTCCTTCGTAAATCTTCCGGCAATGATCCTTCGCGGCCAACCTCGGCGAGATAGATATGCCATTGCTTAAC
>Ga0302277_1002445_pt1 | contig 13187 bp, 10 predicted proteins | sample III_Bog_N3_1_FD_198759 | JGI IMG/M metagenome (GOLD analysis project Ga0302277, IMG submission 198759) | Peat permafrost microbial communities from Stordalen Mire near Abisko, Sweden - III_Bog_N3_1 | ecosystem: Environmental > Terrestrial > Soil > Wetlands > Peat | place: Sweden: Abisko... | reverse complement strand
ATCAAGCCCGCCCGCGCATCGGGCTGCAATCGAACCAGATCATCAAGTTGAACGATGACATTGGTTTTCATGGCGCCCTCGGCGGATTCAAAAGTCTTTATGATGCCGGTAACCTTGCGGTTATCCAGGGGGTGGGGTATCCCAATCCCAACCGCTCACATTTTCGGTCCACCGAAATCTGGCAGACCGCCAGCGACTCCGATCGCGTCGAGAAATACGGCTGGCTCGGACGCTATTTTGATAACGCCTGCCCCGGCGCTGACCCCACTGTGGGAGTCACCATTGGCAGTCAATTGCCTGAAGCCTTCTTTGCCCGCCAGCCCAAAGGCATTTGTTTCAACAATCCCCAGGACTATCGATTCATCGCGAACGGCGCTGGCACTGAAGAATCCTATAAGAAATTGAACGAATTGGAGATGTCCAATCCTTCGCCGGATGGCGAAACCAACCTGATGGATTCTTCGGGTGATATGCTAAACTCCGGTGGTAGTATCGGCGCTTTGCCCGCCGGGATGCCCATGACCGGTGGACGGGCGATAGATTTCATCACGCGCACGGCGCTCGATGCCCAGATGAGTTCAGACCAGGTGCGCGCCATCGCCGCACGTACCCAAAACCAATCTGTCTATCCTAATTCCCCCCTGGCCAATTCGCTCAAGCTGGTCGCCAAACTGATTGGCGGCGGATTGCCGACACGAGTCTATTACGTTTCTCAGGGCGGCTACGATACGCACACCAACCAAATCGCCTCCCAACAACGCTTGTTGCAGGATTTAGGCGATTCAACCAAGGCATTTGTGGATGACTTGGCGGCGCAAGGTAATCTGCCGCGCGTGATGGTGATGACCTTCAGTGAATTCGGGCGTCGAGTTGCGGAAAATGCAAATGGTGGCACCGACCACGGCGCTGCCGCTCCCATGTTCATCGTCGGCAATAAAGTAAAAGCCGGCCTGCTTGGTCACTACCCCAGCCTCGCTCCGCAGGATCTTTTTGAGGGAGATATCAAGTACAACGTCGATTTCCGCAATGTTTATGCGGGCGTTTTGGAGAGCTGGCTGAAGACCAAGAGCGCCCCCGTTTTGGGCAAATCCTTTGAGCCATTCCAGCTCGTTTAAAACGACTTGGCCCGGGTGAGGCAGTCTCCATTCGGGAAATTCCCGATGTGTGGGGCAGAGCGCCGACGCCGACGTATGCTCATTATTTCCTCCACGGCACCACCTTCCGTGTGGTACCCAAGTTCATTTGATGCAGACCGCAAACACTGCAGTTGTATAATAATTCTTTATTGACGCTGCGCGGAGGCTTGGTAGATTGCGCAGTCGGATTTGAACATCATTTTTACCAAAATATAAAATAAAACTATGGCTGTTAAAGTTGCGATTAATGGGTTCGGACGCATTGGACGTCTGGTATTTCAAGCGCTGGTTGACCAAGGTCTTCTCGGCAAAGGCATCGATGTGGTTGCCGTGGTCGACGTTTCCACGGACGCCGACTATTTCGCGTACCAGTTGAAGTACGATTCCGTTCATGGCCGCTTTAAACACCATGTTTCCACCGAAAAGAGCAATCCTGCCCTCGAAGAGGCCGACATCCTGGTGGTCAATGGCCACAAGATCAAATGTGTCGGCGCCGGCAAGGAGATTACGGCATTGCCTTGGAAACATCATGGCGTAGATATTGTGATCGAATCGACCGGTTTGTTCACCGACAGCGAAAAGGCCAAGGGCCATCTCGCAGCGGGGGCCAAGAAAGTCATCATTTCTGCTCCTGGCAAAGGTGAGGTAAAGACCATTGTCATGGGCGTCAACGAGGGCGAATATGATCCCGCCAAGCACAACATCATTTCTAACGCCAGCTGCACGACGAACTGCCTCGCGCCGCTCGTTCACGTGCTCCTCAAGGAAGGTTTCGGCATTGAAACCGGTCTGATGACCACGATTCATGCTTACACGGCCACCCAGAAAACCGTCGACGGTCCCTCCAAGAAAGATTGGCGTGGCGGCCGCGCAGCGGCCATCAACACCATTCCGAGTACCACGGGCGCCGCGAAAGCCGTCGGCGAAGTTTTGCCTGCCACCAAGGGCAAGCTCACGGGCATGTCCTTCCGCGTCGCGACCCCGGACGTTTCCGTCGTCGACCTTACCTTCCGCACCGTCAAGGACACGAGCATCGAGGAAATCGACGCGGCTTTGAAAAACGCCTCTAAGACCTATTTGAAAAACATCCTGGGTGTGACCGAGGAAGAATTGGTCTCGACCGATTTCATCCATGATGACCGGAGTTCCATCTATGACAGCTTGGCTACCTTGCAAAACAATCTGAAGGGCGAAAAACGCTTCTTCAAGATCATCAGCTGGTACGACAATGAATGGGGTTACAGCAACCGCGTTGTTGACCTGGTCAAGTACATCAGCCACAAAGGCCTTTGATTTAAACGCTTAAGTGCGAACGGCGAACCGTAAACCGGTTCGCCGTTTTTTTCTTCAACTTGGTGGGGCGAGACTCGGTCGAGTCCTAACTTTTATGGTTTTTGTGCGAAAAAGGGCTCGAGAGACTCTCTTCCCACCAACTTTAGATTATGACCGGCGAAATACCTTGCCCATTTCCGCCTGATCCACTGGTTTGACGATCATTTCGTCGATGTTGACATGGGCAGGACGGCTGGCCACCCAAACCAGAATCTCGGCAATGTCTTTCGCCACCAGGGGATTCATGCCCGCATAAACATCCGCCGCCTTTTTTTTGTCACCCTTGAAGCGCACCACGGAGAATTCCGTTTCGGCCAAACCCGGATCAACCGTGCTGACACGGATGCCGCTACCCAAAAGCTCGTGGCGAAGCGCGCGGGTGATTTGGAGTTCACCTGCCTTGGCGGCACAATAGGCCGCTCCGCCGGCGTAAGCGGTGTGACCTGCAGTGGAACCGATATTGATGATGCTGGCACCGGCATCCTTTGGCAGCAAGGGCAGGGCACCGCGAGTCATCCGCAAGACACCGAGGACATTGGTTTGCAACATTATTTCCCAATCCGCATCCTTGCCGACGGCGACGAAATCCAACCCTTGGGCGCCACCGGCATTATTGATCAAAACATGCAGCGGCCGGTCTTTTAGTGTTTTTTTCACCCACCTCAAAAAAGTCTCCACGCTCGCCGTGCTGGCCACGTCGAGTTCATGGAACAAGGCTTGCACTGCGCCGGCTTTCTTTGCCTTGGCCGCCGCTCTTTCCAGACGATCAAGTCGTCGGGCGCCCAACAGCACTTTGGCGCCCTGAGCTCCGAAAGCCATAGCTGCGGCTGCGCCAAAACCACTTGAGGCACCGGTGATTAACACCCACTTGTTCTTTAAGGAAAATTTCATGGTCGCGAGGCGATATTAATCCGCCTATTCATCTAGCTTCTTTTGTCCCTGTTCGGAATGCTTTAATCCGGCACTCAATTTGTGGAACCAGAAACCGACGATCAGGGCGCATGCACAGCCAACTACCACGCCGATTACGCGGTTGGCTGAGTTGTGCCAGCCACTCGCTCCACCAAACAATGTCACAATAATAACCGCGACAAAGGAGGGCCGCAAGGCGTCGTCCTGCTCCAACAGGTAGCAAACCAGTCCGGTGAGCATTACCCCGACCGCCATGGCAACGATGGGTTGTCCGATGATTTCCAGCAGCACAGCGCCGCCAAATGCTCCGGCCAGATTGGCCGCGACGCGCAGCAAGGATGCCTTCAAAGAGCCGTCAAGGTCGGGTTGGGTTACCAAAACAGCGGATACGGCCGCCACCCACGGCCCTCCTGGCAACGCGAGCCACTGATAAACCAGCGCGGCAACGACTGCACCAATGGCTGCCTTGAGGGAGAAAATAACAGCGGCGAGGTGACGCTTGTGGATTGGAGGAAACATTTATCAACCTTGAACAAACCCGCGTCTTTGATCAGCAGTTTAACTCCCGCATTTTGCGACGCGATGTGATTTTGGTGGAGCCTAGTAGGCTCGAACTCCTGACCTTCTCATTGCGAATGAGCGAAAAGTGTAATGCCTGTCATCGTTTTTTTGATGTTTTATCACCGGCTCCGTCCGGCTCCAAATCCGTCTCCAAATTCACGTATCGGAGGGAGTGATTCAAATGTCTCATTGCTAAATGCCCGGCGGCCACACACTCGTCACGCGCCTGTGCTCTAATGTTCGGCAACTCCAAATGAACTGTCAAGCGGAGGATAAATCAGAGCTTTCGCAGCGCGGCAAGCACAGAAGGCCAGTGAAATCGCCAAGCCCGTGAATTGAATCGTATGGCGGGGATGATGCCGGCATTGACTCTCTGGCGAACCCAAGCCTGCCTGAAGCCTAACAACTTTGCGAGCTCAGCAATCGTCAGTAATTTTTTTGGCGTTGGGCCAAAGGAATAAGGCTTTTGCGTTCCAGAGTTCTCGCCTGCTTACATCTCAATTGAGCGTTGGCAAAATGGGCCACCTGAGGTCACGGACTGCGCACGTCGTAGAAGCGCACGGGAAAATTCGTGGCCTGCGGGTCGCTGAATTGATACTGACCCGATGCGACTTGCATGGCCTCGCCGAGAACCGTCCAATTGGTCAAGGGCAACGCCAAGTTGGTGGAGGCCAGCACGGTGAAATCGGCTACCGGCCTATTGGTGAACGTGCACGAGAAGGCGTTGGCGCCGCCGGCGGACAGGCTTGCATTCGCCAGCACCGGCCGATTCGTCACCGGCGCCTGCCATTCCACCGCGCCGAGGTCCGCCGCCGGTCCAACCGGGCGGGGAAAGCCGCGTTGGTCTGTGGCAAGGGTCGTGAACGTAGCGGCGTTAATGGCGGGTGAGCCGGGCAAAGGCGGCATCGTGGGGGTCGGCCCGCCGTAATTGCCGAGCGGGGCGAGTTGGGGATTGACCGCTAGAATCGTGCTGGCACCCACGAGGGTTCCGAAGTTGTCGAGCACTTGCACGATATTCGAACCGACGAAGGTATTCGTGCTGCTGTTAACACTGTAAATGTCGGCGTACGTACTTCCGGCCAGAATGCTGTTGGTGATGTTTAGATGGCTGCCATTATTGAAAATGTCACCACCACCGCCGGGGCCGTTATTACTGATGAAGGTGCAGTGAAGTATGTTCAGCGTGGCACCAAGGGTTTCTGAAATTGCCCCCCCGGAACCATTGGATGCCGTATTGCCGTTAAAGGTACAGTTTTGCAGGGAGCAGAGATCTCCCTGGTCGGCGATGGCCCCGCCCTGTCTGCCAGCGACATTGCCGGTGAAGGTGCAGCCGGTGAGGGTCAGCGGGCCCTGATTGAAGATGGCCCCGCCCTCATAGTTTAAGTCGCTCGAATTGCCCGTGACCAGGCAATCGGTCAGCGTGAGCACGCCACTGTTAAAAATCGCGCCGCCAACGCCGATGTTGATGCTGGAGGCGTTGGTAAGGATGAGTCCCGCCAACGTGACATAGGCCCCGGGGAGGATTGAAAAAATCCGGCTGGCATAGTTGCCATTGATCGTGATGCCGCCAGGCAGCGCCGAAGCGTCAATGATGAGATTATTGGTGATTTCCACTTCGCCGATGGTCAACAGGATGGCCGCACCGGCCAGGTTGTTGGAAAACGTGATGTAGGTGCCGACCTCGGGAGTGGAGATGGCCTGGCGCAGGGAGCCAGGGCCGCTGTCGTTGGTGTTCGTCACCATTATCCTCGGCAGACCCGCCAAAGTGGCCGTGCCGGAGCCGCCGTAGTTGCCGCCGGAGCCGCCGGAGACATTGACATTGCCCATGCTGCCGCCGGAAAGCTGGCCCGTTGAGGTGTAAATGAATACCCGTCCGCCACCGCCACCACCGCCATCATATAAGCCATAACTGGCGCCCACACCACCGTAGGCACCGATTCCGCCCGTCAAGGAGACCGAGGAGCCATGCACATAAACCCCGCCACCCGCCCCGCCGCCACCTTGTTGAGTACCGCCACTACCGCCAAAGGTATAAACGTATCCTGACAATTCGACGTTGCCAATCGCGCCAATCTCCACCGCCCCACCGCCGCCGCCACCACCACCGCCGTAGCCATAACCTCCTCCTCCGCCGCCGCTGCCGCCCTGCAATGTGGTGCCGTAATTGTTTCCACCGGCGTTGACGCCAAGATTACCGTAAGCGCTACCCCCAGGGTAACCGAGGGTAGCATTACCACCGACGCCACCAAAAGCGCCACCACCGCCGCCAACGCCGCCGCCACTGGGCCCTACGCTCCCGCCATTACCAGGAAAGGCCATTGCCTCGCCAGCCCCACCGTTGCCACCGTTTGGGCTGCCCGCGCCGCCATCGCCGTAACCATTCTCCTCGTCACCCGCGCCACCACCACCGCCGCCACCGCCCGGGCCGGCCGCGCCACCGTTCTCTACTGCATTGCCACTGACAGGATCGAAAGACACACCATCGCTTCCGCTAAAATCGATTTCGGAATTGTTCGCGATCGACCAGTCGCCTTTCGACAAAATGGCGACGGGAAGGGCGCCAGAGTTGTAGGCTGGTTGAATGATCACGTTGGTTGGAATGGAAATGTTGTCAAAGGTGAACACGGCCTCGCCACCGGAAACGACACCATTGATCGATGACAACCCTGGCCGCGTCAACACCGGAGGATTGGCGGCGCTGTTAATCGTGTAGGTGCCGGTGACCGTGAATGGATTGGCCCCCAAAGAGGTGAATGAGTTGGGATCGAGCGCCATCGCCGAAACATTGGTTAACCGCCACACGAGCGTTACCATCACAGGCAAAAGAATATTGCGGCGGGCGAGAGATTGAAAATAATACATCCTAAACAGCATCATGATCTGAAAGAAATCCATTGTCTCGTACTATCAACCAGAATTAAGTTACATTTGGGTGTCAATTGCCTCTTGGGTATGGGCTCCATCCAGCAGGTGAACCGGAAGGATCCCGGTATAATCGGGTTCGCCGGTGGCAAATGAGAGTTCGCAGACCGCAACAACACGCGAAGCCGAAAGATTGATTTTATCCTTGGATTGCACGGTCCACCCGCATCGCCCAAGGTAGTCCGCAACTCGCCATCCCGTTTTGAGGGTTGATTACTCAGATGGCGTTACAGGAGGAACATCAATTTTAGTTGTATTTACATTGGCCGAGGTGTAAAAAGGCACAGCAAATCAGGTCATCATCGAAGTAAGGAAAACTAAACTCGAATTTCTGATGAAAAATACCACACTTCATTCCCTATTCATCGGGCTGGCGTTGCTGGCCGTGGTTCATCCTGTGATGGCGCAACCGGCGTTGGGAATTGTGCCGACGAACAATCAATCCCTGCTTTATTGGCCAGCAACCGCTACAGATTACGTTTTGCAAAGCAGCACCAATCTGGCCTCCACCAACTGGGTGTATGCCACCGATGCCGTCCCAGCGACTTACGGTTCGCAGACCGCCGTGACCGTTGCCAATACTTTGGCAGCGAGGTTCTTTCGTTTGTTATTGGTTCCGACCACCACAGCCGACGGCATGGCACTAATTCCGGCGGGGTCATTCACGATCGGGGACACAGTGGATAACGGTTCTCCAGCTAATAATAATATCCCACCGACGAGCGTTTATGTGTCGGCGTTTTATATGGACTTGAATCTGGTGAGCTACAGCCAATGGCAGACGGTTTATAATTATGCCACGAGTAATGGCTACAGCTTTGCCAATGCCGGCTACGCACAGACAAATAGTCAACCCGTGCAACCGGTCCAGACGGTGGACTGGTATGACTGTGTGAAATGGTGCAATGCGCGGTCGCAGCAGGCAGGTTTGACGCCGGTGTATTACACAGACGCGGGTTTGACGCAGGTGTTCACCAAAGGGGACAATGGCACTACGGTTTATCCGAACTGGGGGACGAACGGGTATCGGCTGCCGACGGAGGCGGAGTGGGAGAAGGCGGCGCGTGGCGGGTTAAGCGGTCAGCGGTTTCCATGGGGTGACACGATATCTGAAAGCCAGGCCAATTACATTGCCGATCCAAATCCAACTAATTCTGGCGGGTATACTTATGATTTGGGGCCCTACACTGGCTTCAACACGAATTTCGATACTGGACATGTGCCTTTCACAAGTCCGGTGGGCTATTTTGCGCCAAACGGTTATGGCCTCAACGACATGGCGGGGAATATGGCTGAATGGTGCTGGGACTGGTATGCGGGTCCTCCATATCCAAGTGGCAGCCCGTATCTGGGAGGAACTGACCCACGCGGACCAGTCGGGCCGTTGAGCAACCGTGTGACGCGCGGCGGCAATTGGGAGAGCCTGGCCATCTTCGTGAGGTCCGCATATCGCAGCTACTACTTCCCGTACGGCGCCAACAACGACTTTGGTTTTCGGTGTGTTAGGGGGCTTTAGTTTTTGCTCTTTTACGCTTTAACCCTTTTGCAGGAGCGAGCGTTTAAACTTGCCGCAGGACTCGGCCCGGGTGATGAATGGGGGGCTGTTCCACTTCTTCTCCACTATCGTTTCTTCGTTCATGTTAACACTCCATTTATCATTGAAGTGTCAACCGCTTTTAGGCTTAAATCAGTCTCATGAACTGGTCGTTAGCACAGCTCAGAAATATGATTCCAGCAAAGCACGCAAACCAGGGAGACCGCGAACGAAGGGTGAAATTCAGGAATTGATCTTGAAGCTAACCAGGGAGAACCGGACTTGGGGTTACACCCGGATTCAAGGCGCGTTGGCCAATCTACGGCATGAAGTCAGTCGCGGAACGATTGCAAATGTCTTGAAAGCTGCCGGAGTGGAACCGGCACTGACGCGGAAGGATGGGATGACTTGGAGGGAGTTTCTGAAAGTGCACTGGCAAGTGCTGGCCGCTACAGATTTCTTCACGGTGGAGGTGTGGACGGGCAGGGGACTTGTGCGTTATCACGTGCTTTTCGTGATCCAACTGGCGACGCGTGCGGTGGAGATCGCCGGCGTGGTCCCCGAGCCAACCGAATCGTGGATGTTGCAGATTGCCCGCAACCTCGTCGACCCTTGGACCGGTTTTCTTGCTTCCAGTCGTCTGTTGATCCACGATCGTGCCACCGTGTTCAGCGAACATTTTCGTCAACTGCTGCGAAGTGGACGAGTTGAGTCACTGCGGTTGCCGGCGCGTTCGCCAAATTTGAACGCGTATGCCGAACGATTTGTGCGGACGATCCGGCAGGAGTGCCTGGGGCGGATGGTCCTCCTCGGAGAGAGTTCACTGCGTCGTGCGGTGGATGAATTTGTGATCCATTACAATCAGGAACGCAATCACCAGGGCTTGGCCAACCAACTTATCCGACCCGAAGCGACTTGGTTCCCGTCGGAAGGGAACCTCTGCCGACGAAAACGCCTCGGAGGATTGCTCAATTATTATTATCGCGAGGCCACTTGAACAATGGATTTGAGTTTTTGGACATTACGGGCTGATTAGAAGGGCACGTCCAATCTCAGCCTTGGTCATCTTGAAGTCTTTGGCAAGTCTTTCAAATATGTGGGCGAATTCATTTTTGCCGGCATTTGAGTCAGGAGTGCTCACATTTGGAGTTTACAGCGTTTACATGAAGGCTGTCAACTGGGTGAACGTGTTGGAGTGGTGGAGACTGATAACGCATCGCCAAATCCTACAAAAGGTCGGCCGGAAATGGATGGTTTCACATTCAAAACGATGACCTAAATCATTTTTTGGAGCATGCGTGTTGCTGTTTAAATGCGAATCCGAACAACTCCATGGCGGTGAAAGAGTGAGGGACTGGAAAAAGGACTGGAAAAAGCACTTGCAAATCTGTGGTGTGGGAGGAAAATGCAAAAGTGTCGACTTGGCGTGGATAGTACTCCAAGCAGGAATCAGAGGATCAGAAATAGGAGCCTAATTAATGAATGCATATACTTACCGTTCGTGTCTCGCAAGCTTTTGCAAGGCAAGCCTGCGGCGCACTGTTGCAACGTTGTCTGCTCTCGTTCTTATAGCGGCGAGCACATCAGCGCAGGTCATCTCCCAATATGTTGCCAGCGCGGATCCGACCACTGAAGGTTTCGGACTGTGGCCTTTCAACGGCGGAACTGCCACGACACCATTGCCCAACGATCAAGGCGTAGTTGCTTTCCAGATACAGAACACCGGTGTCAATAATGAGCAGGCCTATTACGAAATGATTGGTGGCACCGGGCCTTATAATGCCCAGGGCTCAGGGCTGACAACTGTACAAGCCAGCGAAATCTCGACGCAAGGTTTCACTCTGTCCTTGGGAGCAAGGATTGTGCAAGGTCCCGCTTTAGGTAGCAACGGGCTTTTTAGCGTTAATGCGACGGTTGCGGGGTTCGATGGTTTTCGTTACGACATTGACCTGGGTACCGATGGCAACAGCAACACTACTGTCGTACTCCCTTCTCAGACCACTTTTAGTGGTGGTCTATTTGGTGGCACTAGCACCGTTGCCCCATTGGTGCTGATTGGCACTGTCTACCACCTCTACCAGCTGTCGTACAACCCAACTTCCGGTACGGCCACACTTTACATAGATGGCATCGCTCGCGAGAATGGCTATGGCGGTAGTGGCGTCTCGGGTGGTGCCACTGCCAACAACTATGGACTTGCCTTTGGCGTGGTGAACAATGCAACCGGCAATTTCGCAAACGTCGAACTCGCGATTGGCCAGCTTACTTCCACTACAGGAGCCGCGCCGGGGTTAATATTGTCTCCCATGCTCACTGGCAATCAATTTGGGTTCACCGTTTCCGGCACTGAGGGGCTTAACTATATTCTGCAAAGTTCGAGGAATCTAGCATCAGCCAATTGGCTTCCGATTTTGACCAACATCGTGCCTTTTGCATTTTTGGAAACTAACACTTCCGCACCGCAGCAATTTTATCGAGCAATCCCGCAATAAACGCTTTGCTGCCAATAGTCCGCAAATTATTTTTCATTTTCCCCTTTACAGATGTATTAGTTAATGTTATATTACTATTAAGTGCAATAATCGAACTTCGTGGGACATAAAACTTCAAGTCCCGCTCAGCTTCTAAAATTCAAAACGGATTCTGACTCTTGAGCAGGACTGTTCACGTATATACCCGGCTACGAAAACGCCGGAAACCAATGATGGTAAATAGATACATATAATATGAAGAATATTACTTCCAAATCAGTTGCGGTGAAAGGTACGCCCAATCATGCAACCAATTCCAACCCCAAATCACTAAATGCTGAAGAGCAGGACAAGTTCCAGGAGTTGGAAAATCAGATCAGCGAAAACATGTTGGGCAGTTTTAAGTTGGCTGCTGCGCTCGCCCAAATTCGTGAAGAGAAACTATACTGAGCCGAGTTCGATACTTTTGATGAATATTGCAAGAAACGCTGGGAATACAGTCGCAGCTATTGTCAACGCTTGGCCGACATGCATGGTGTTTTGACAGATCTCAGGGAATACCAAGACGAAAAGCAATTTCCCCGCAACGAACTACAGGCCAGAGTTTACGTGTCGCTATGAGGTTGCTTCAAATTGGCGGACAGAGAATTGGGTAAACCATGTAACATGACATCCATCAAAGAAACTCCTGTCAAAACCCGTCGTAAATTCGATGAAACGTTTAAACGTGCCGCCGTGCAGAACTGGCTTGCCAGCGGCAAGTCTGCGGAAGTGATTGCCCAGGAACTGGGCCTCCATGCCGACCGGCTTTACGCTTGGAAGAAGTGCTTCGCCCCGGCTGACGCTGGGGGGAGAGCGGCAGCCGGGGCGAAGCCCCGTTCTAGTGCCGACCTGCAGAGCCAGTTGGACGCTGCCTGGCGGGAAATCGCCCGGATCTCCGAACAGCGCGACATATTAAAAAAAACGTTGGGCATTCTCTCCGAACCGTCCCCGAACGCTATGCACGGATCGACGCGATGAAATCCCAGCATCCCATCCTTGCGCTGTGTGCCAATCTAGAAGTCTCCCCCAGCGGCTACTATGACTGGCAAAAGCGTCGCCTCATGCCCGGCCCGCGAGCGCGGCAAAACCAAACCCTGGCCAAACAGATCGAAGTGATTCATCTCCAGAGCCGTAACACTTACGGCAGCCCACGCATCGTGGAGACCTTGCGCCAACAAGGCGATCGTCACGGCCGCAATCGCGTCGCCCGCCTCATGCAGCAGGCGGGCCTGTGCGGCCGCCAAAAGGGCCGCTATCGGGTCCAGACGACCGACAGCAACCATGACCAGCCCATCGCCCCCAACCGCTTGGCTGAGGTTCCCAAGGCCACCGCCCCCAACCAACTCTGGGTGGCCGACATCACTTATATCCAAACCCGCGAAGGCTGGCTTTATCTGGCCGGCGTCCTGGACCTTTACAGCCGCAAAATCGTCGGCTGGGCCATGAGTGAACGCATCGACACCGCCCTCGTCTTGGCCGCCTTAAACATGGCCTTGTTACATCGCCAGCCGCCCGCAGGCTTGCTCTTTCATTCCGATCGCGGCGTTCAATACGCCAGTGGTGACTGCCGCCAAGCCCTCCAAGCGGCCCAACTCGTCCCCTCCATGAGCCGCAAAGGCAACTGCTACGATAACGCCACCATGGAAAGCTTCTGGAGCACCCTCAAACTAGAACTCATTTACCGCCGCGACTTCGCCTCTCGCGCCCAAGCCCACACCGAAATATTCGATTACATCGAATCCTTTTATAACCGCCAACGCTCCCATAGCGCCTTAAACTACCTATCGCCAGTTGACTTCGAACTCAAAAACAACTAACCAAATGGCCCAATTTCATTGTCCGTTTTTTCGAAGCAAGCCCAGTTTGCTGAATCGAAGTTGAGCATGAATTCTCTTCAGCCCCATCGCCGGGCCGGTGCGTTCACACTGGTGGAAATGCTTGTGGTGATTGCCATAATCGGCATCCTCGCCGCCCTGTTGCTGCCGGTGTTGAGCCGGAGCCAGATGCGGGCTAAACGCATCGTGTGTGTGAACGGTCTAGGCCAAATGGGAATCGCCTTCCATGTTTTCATGCACGATCACGCCGGAAAATTTCCCATGCAGGTGCCGATGAGCGACGGAGGCTCGCAGGAATTTGTCCAGAACGGTTACGCGGTGGGCGGTGATTTTTATTTTTCATTCCGACATTTTCAGGTGCTTTCAAATGAAATTGTCGCTTCGAGAATCCTGATTTGCCCGGCGGATTTGCGGCGGCCAGCGGCGAATTTTGACGCGTTGA
>Ga0302277_1002429_pt1 | contig 13235 bp, 10 predicted proteins | sample III_Bog_N3_1_FD_198759 | JGI IMG/M metagenome (GOLD analysis project Ga0302277, IMG submission 198759) | Peat permafrost microbial communities from Stordalen Mire near Abisko, Sweden - III_Bog_N3_1 | ecosystem: Environmental > Terrestrial > Soil > Wetlands > Peat | place: Sweden: Abisko... | reverse complement strand
CCGTTTTTCTGCTTGCCCAGAGCATGGTGCATCACCGTTTCTTTCGAGGCGGCTGGATCGACCAGAACGGCACCCTCAGACCATAGCAGACGTTGCAAAAGTCCTGACCGTGGCTTGGAATGATGCCATGCGACTCATTCTTCGAAGTGAAGATATTATGCGAAAGACTCAATCGCAAAGTGCCATGCTGCATGAATGACGACGTTGTGTTTTTTGAGCGTGTGACCATTCTCCATACAAACCAACAATGAAGAAAAGTGGGCGGAAATGGCTCATGGCGGTCGCGCATCGGGAAGGGACAATCTGGAACGGTGGCTGAATCAACTTCCTAGATGATTGATTCTATCAGCTGTTCTATGTCGGGATCTTCTTTTACATATGCTGTTCAAAGCGGAACAGTCTTCTCGTTCATGCGCGGTTAATATCACCTTCGACCTGCAGGAGGAATATGCTTCTCGACCTGGAAACCTTGAAAGGCTCGTCTGTGATAGCAGCGGACGGCGAAATAGGGACTGTCAGCAACTTTCTTTTCGACGGCCTTTCATGGAGGATTCATTATCTGGTAGTTGACGTGGGGACCTGGTTCAAACGGCGAGATGTGGTTCTTGCGATTTCAGTGGTCGAACAGCCTGATTGGACGAAGAGAACGATCCTTGTCCGCTTGACGAAAGAGCAAGTGCGCGACAGTCCTGATGTCGATACCGAACAGCCGGTTACTCGCCAACAAGAAATTGCGATGGAGGAATATTGGGGGAAGATGGCCTATTGGGTATCCACCCACTTTGAGGGCGGAGCTTCAATTCCGACCGGAAGGAAATACCCTGTCCACACCAAAGAAGACCCGCATCTCCGCAGCGTCCGGGATTTACTTAATTATGAGGTTTGGGCCACAGACGGCGAGATTGGGCGCCTGGAAGGCTTGATCATGGACGAGGCTTCCTGGCATCTCGGCTACTTAGATGTGAAAGCTGGGGACTGGTTGCACGGCCGCTCAATGCTGATCCCCACTCGCTGGGTGAAGTCTATTTCCTGGGCTGACCTCAGAATAGATCTGTATCACACAAGAGATGGGATTTAGGGCGAGTTCGAAACGGGAAGTCTTGTCCGCGCGGTTGCAGCTCTGCGTACTTGCCCCAACGGATCTCAGCCCCGCGAACGGCCTTCCGCACAACCTCCAGGTGAGTGGCCGCTCGGCCATTCTTGAGCAAAACAGCACAGCGTCCGCGTCTACGTGTACTGATACTTCTTGCAGGAGGCTGTCTGGAACAGCTAGGCAGCTTGCGGGGTGAATGCTCCCGTTTTTTTGCAAATTTAAAAGGCTCCAATGAGCCTTCTTCTTCAGCGCCTGTGCAGCGAATCCCCACGCCTTTTCGGGATTGGCGCCTGGCGGATGGAGGAGGAACAGGAGAACGGTCACAAGTGAAATCGAATCCAGATGAGCCCGAATCGAAGCCGACGTCCAATGCAGATAAGCCCGAGCCGAAGCCGGACTCCAAGCCGGCTCCGAAGGATGACAAGGATGCTCTGAAGTCCCTTCCCATGCCTGAGCTCTTGAAGAAGCTCGCGTCATCGGCAAACGGGCTTACTCAGGCCGAGGCTGAGAAGCGCCTGGCGCAATACGGTCCGAATGAGATTACGGAAAAGAAGACCAATGAATTCCTCAAGTTCCTCACGTATTTCTGGGGCCCCATTCCGTGGATGATCGAAATCGCTGTGATCCTTTCGGGCGTGGTCCGGCACTGGCTGGATTTCTTTATCATCCTCCTTCTGCTTTGCTCCAACGCCGTGGTTGGATTTTGGGAAGAGCATCAGGCCGGTAACGCTATCGCCGCTCTGAAAGCCCGTTTGGCGATCTTGGCGAAAGTCAAGCGAGATGGCAAATGGCAGAATCCCAAAGCGAGTGACCTGGTACCGGGAGACGTCGTCCGTCTGCGGCTCGGCGACATCGTGCCGGCAGATGCGCGCCTGCTCGATGGCGATTCGATCGAGGTGGACCAGTCCGCACTGACTGGCGAGTCCTTGCCCGTCACCGCCAAACCTGGCGGAGCGGTGTTTTCAGGGTCAATCGTTCGTCAGGGCGAAATCGACGCGATGGTGTACGCCACCGGGACGAACACCTACTTCGGCAAGACCGCGCAAATGGTGCAGGAGGCCAATACTGTCAGTCACTTCCAGAAGGCTGTGATGAAGATTGGCGACTACCTGATCATCCTCGCCGTAGCTCTGGTCGTGCTAATCCTGATCGTCGCGCTCTTCCGTGGTGACAAGGTCCTCACGACGCTGGAATTCTGCCTGGTGCTTCTGGTTGCCGCGATTCCTGTCGCGATGCCCACTGTCTTATCGGTGACGATGGCCGTCGGCGCGCGTCTCCTAGCGAAGAAGGAAGCAATTGTGACCCGCCTGTCGGCGATTGAGGAACTGGCTGGCGTGGATGTGCTGTGCTCGGACAAGACCGGCACACTCACTCAGAACAAACTCACGCTGGGTGATCCTTTCAGCGTCGACGGTATCGCTTCCGATCAAATCATTCTGTGGGCCGCACTCGCCTCGCGCGCGGAAGACAAGGACACCATCGACCTTGCCGTGATTGGCGGCGTGAAAGATGACAAGGAACTGAAGAGCTTTCAAGTGCTGCATTTTCAGCCCTTCGATCCGGTGCATAAGCGCACGGAAGCCACTGTCAAAGGAGCGGACGGGAAGCAGTTCTTTGTGGCCAAGGGTGCGCCGCAGGTGATCCTGGAGATGTCGACAAACGCCACTGAGGTCAAGCCTGCGGTAGAGAAGGCCGTAAATGAATTTGCGGGACGCGGCTTTCGTTCCCTCGGCGTGGCACGGGCCGATGAGCAAGGCAAGTGGAAGTTTGTCGGAATGTTGCCGCTGTTCGATCCGCCGCGCGAGCAAGCCAAAGCAACCATCGTAAGCGCCGGCCAGATGGGCGTGAAGATCAAGATGGTTACGGGCGATCAAATTGCCATCGCCCGAGAAACTTCGAAACAACTGGGGCTGGGGTCGAACATCCTGGATGCCAACTCACTAGGCGACCTTAAGAAGGATGCGACCCCGGAGCAGGCCAAGGCTATTGAAGGCGCCGATGGCTTTGCGCAGGTCTTTCCCGAACACAAGTTTCACATTATTGACGTGCTGCAGAAACACGGCCATATCGTTGGCATGACTGGAGATGGTGTCAACGACGCTCCCGCGCTCAAGAAGGCCGACTGCGGGATCGCCGTCTCCGGCGCGACAGATGCGGCGCGGGCAGCAGCATCCATTGTGCTGCTCACCTCCGGCTTGTCGGTGATCATCGACGCCATCAAGGAAAGCCGCCGCATCTTCCAGCGAATGAATAGCTACGCCATCTACCGCATCGCGGAGACGCTGCGTGTGCTGTTCTTCATGACGCTCGCCATCCTGGTGTTCAACTTCTATCCCCTCACCGCCGTGATGATCGTCATGCTGGCGCTTCTCAACGATGGAGCTATCCTGTCCATCGCTTATGACAACGTCCTCTACAAGAACAAGCCCGAAGCCTGGAACATGCGGCTCGTGCTGGCAATCTCCACAGTGCTGGGAGTCATCGGGGTTATTGCTGCGTTTGCTCTGTTCTATCTCGGCGAGCGCGTCTTTCACTTCGACCGCCTGCATGTCCAGACACTGATGTACCTGAAGCTTTCGGTGGCCGGGCACTTGACCATCTTCCTCACACGTACCCGCGGTCCATTCTGGTCCATACGCCCAGCGCGGATCCTATGGATAGCGGTGCTTGGCACACAGACCATAGCAACATTGATTGCGGTCTATGGGCTCTTCATGGCGCCGCTCGGCTGGAAGTGGGCGGGGTTCGTTTGGGCTTACGCTCTGCTCTGGGCCCTTGTCAACGATCGCGTGAAACTGCTTGCATACAAGATTTTCGATCCTGTCAAGGCAGGGCCGAAGCCCGATGTCAAAGCCGAGGCGACGCCGGCAGCCAAGGCCGATGCTCCAGAGCCTGATGCCAAGGCTGATGAGACTAAGCCCGATGCCAAAGCTGACCAGCCGAAGCCTGATGCCAAAGCTGATGAGCCGAAGCCCGAAGCCAAGGCCGATGCACCGAAGCCTGAGGCCAAGGCTGACGAACCGAAGCCCGATGCCAAGGCCGACACACGTGCGACCGATGCCAAGGCCGATCAGCCGAAGTTGGAAACCAACGCTGATGAGCCGAAGCCGGAAGCTAATGACAAAGCGCAGTCTGATGTGTCGCCTCAGCTCGTCAATCGAGTCCATGAACTCTACGAGGAGCTAGGGCGCGAGGACGTTCAAACCGTTCAGGCCTGGGAGAAGGCGGAGTTGGAGCGTCAGAAAAATGAAATCAACAAATAAACAGACACAAACAGCGGGGATGGCATGACTGACAGATCCAACATACAAATCAGTTCAAAGGATTTCTGCGTGCCGCCAGACAAAAAGGTTGACCTCAGTAAATGGCCGACGACTGTCCCTCCCTATTGCAAGTCGAATAAGCAGTACAAGGAACTTTTGCACCAACACATGGAGAAGCTGAGCGCGCTGCAGCAGCTTCATTACGCGTCCAACCAATACGCGCTGTTGCTGATTTTCCAAGGTATGGACGGCGCCGGCAAAGACGGCGCCATCCGACACGTCATGTCCGGGGTCAATCCGGAGGGCTGCGAGGTCTTCAGCTTCAAACAACCAAGCGCCGAGGAACTTGAACACGATTTCCTCTGGCGCACTACGTGCCGCCTTCCCGAGCGCGGACGGATCGGCATATTCAACCGTTCCTATTACGAGGAAGTGCTAGTTGTTCGAGTGCATCCGGAGATTCTCCGAAGCCAGGGGCTTCCCGAGGAGTTGCGCGACGAGAAGGACATCTGGAAGCAGAGGTATGGCTCCATCGTAGACCTGGAGAAGCACCTTCATAGGAACGGCACGCGGATTGTCAAGATATTTCTCCACCTTTCTTACGAAGAGCAACGAAAGCGATTCCTTGAGCGCATTGATGAGCCAGACAAGAACTGGAAGTTCAGCACCTCCGACATTCACGAGAGGAAATACTGGAGGCAGTACATGAAGGCCTATGAAGACTGCTTTCATGCGACAAGCACGCATCATGCGCCGTGGTACATCGTCCCCGCCGACGACAAGGAGAACGCACGGTTGATGGTCTCCCAAATCGTCCTTGATACGTTAGAGGGGCTCAAGATGGCCTATCCGAAAACCACCGCAAAGCGTTGCCTCGAATTGCAATCAATCAAAAATCTGCTGGCAAAATGACGCCGGAGATCCAGCGCAGAAAGCCCCTAGAAACCCGATATCCGAACGACCCCAACACGCTGTTACCAGTTGCGAAGAAATCGAAAGGAACATTCAATATGGCTACCACGAAACTCCCCATCAAAGTTGAGAAGGATGACACGCCTCAACCCTTCAGCAAAAACTTCGATCAGTTTGGCAATTCATCCGGGTTCATCTTTGATGTGAGCCTGTCGACTGCGGTTGCGGCCGACGGCAAGAACGAAGAGAGAGCACCAAAGCCCAAGGGACCGCTCTCGCCTGAGATGCTGGACAAGATGAATCGCTACTGGCGCGCCGCGAACTACCTTTGCATCGGCCAGATCTACCTCTTTGACAATCCCCTGCTTCGCTCGCCGCTCAAGGCAGAGCAGATCAAGCCAAGGTTGCTCGGCCATTGGGGAACATCGCCTGGACAGAATTTCATCTACATTCATTTAAACCGGCTTATCACAGAGCACGATGCGGACATCATCTACATTTCGGGACCGGGGCACGGAGGCCCCTCGCTGAATGCCTGCTCTTATCTCGAAGGCTCTTACACCGAGGTTCATCCGGAGATCACACGCGATGAAGATGGCCTGCGACTCATGTTCCGCAAGTTCTCGACTCCGGGCGGCGTGCCCAGCCACTGTGGGCCGCACGTCCCGAATTCGATGCACGAAGGCGGCGAGCTTGGCTATTCGCTGGTCCATGCATTCGGTGCGGCTTTCGACAATCCGGACCTGATTGTCGCCTGCGTCATCGGCGATGGCGAATCCGAGACTTGCCCATTGGAAGGCAGTTGGAAATCTGTCAACTTCGTCAATCCAGTGCGAGACGGGGCGGTTCTACCCATCCTTCATCTCAATGGGTACAAAATTTCTGGGCCAACTGCACAGGGACGCACCAGCGATGCTGACTTGAAGGCCCTCTATGTGGGAAGAGGTTACAGGCCCTATTTCGTTGAGGGCGACGACCCGGAAGTCGTGCATCAGCTCTTGGCCCAAACCCTCGAAGATTGCTATGCCGAGATTCGTGGAATTCAGCAGGAGGCTCGCAAAAGCGGATTCAAAAAGCAGCCGGTCTGGCCTATGATCATCTTCCGCACGCCCAAGGGATGGACGTGCCCGAAGGAAGTGGATGGAATCCCCATCGAAGGCACATTCCGCGCGCACCAGGTTCCGCTGGCAACAGTCCGTGAAAATCCAGAGCATCTCAAGATCCTTGAAGCCTGGATGAAGAGCTACAAGGCCGAAGAGCTATTCGACGAGAACGGCAAGTTCGTAGAAGAATTGGCGGCTCTCTCGCCAATCGGCAACCGGCGCATGGGGGGCAACCCTCATGTCAATGGCGGAAGGTCCCTGATCACACTAGCGCTGCCCGACTTCACGGATTATGCCCTTGAGATTCCTGGCCCCGGTCAGGTACTCGCCGAGGCGCCACGCAAGCTTGGAGATTTCTTCCGCGACATCTTCAAAATGAATCCGAAGAACTTTCGCATGTTCTGCCCCGATGAATCGAATTCCAATCGACTGAACTCCATCTTCGAGGCCACCAAGCGTTGCTCGATGGCCGAGATTGTCTCGATCGACGACGAACTCGGTCCGGATGGCCGCGTAATGGAGGTACTGAGCGAGCATCTCTGCCAGGGATGGCTTGAAGGGTACTTGCTTACAGGCCGCCATGGCATGTGGTCCTCCTACGAGGCCTTCGCGCAGGTGGTTGATTCCATGACGACGCAACATGCCAAATGGCTGGAGCAATGCGAAGCTTTCCCTTGGCGCAGGCCGCTCGCTTCTCTCAATGTTCTGCTCACGAGTCATGCATGGCGCAATGACCACAACGGTTTCAGTCACCAGGCAACCGGGTACGTAGACAATGCTCTGGCGCGCAGGAGTGAAGTGATCCGCGTGTACTATCCACCGGACTCCAACTGCCTGCTTAGCGTCTTCGACCATTGCCTGCGCAGCCGCAATTACGTGAATGTCGTCACCTGCGGCAAGCAGCCGCAACTCCAATGGCTGAACATGGACGAGGCTTTGGAGCACTGCTCGCGCGGCGCGTCCACATGGAAGTTTGCAACCAACGACGGAGGCGGGGAGCCGGATGTAGTGCTGGCCTGCGCCGGCGACGTGCCGACCATCGAGACCTGCGCAGCCTCTTGGCTGCTGCAGAAACACGTCCCGGGCATCAAAGTGCGCGTTGTCAACGTTGTCGACCTGATGACTTTGATGTTTCCTGACAAGCATTCGCACGGGATGGACGAAATGTCGTTCAACGCGCTCTTCACCGAAAACGCGCCCGTAGTCTTTGCCTTCCACAACAATCGCTGGCTCATTCATACGCTTGTTCACGGGCGCTCCAATGAAGGCCGCTTCCATGTGCACGGTTACATGGATCACGGCACGACCACAACTCCGTTCGATATGGTGGTTCTAAACGAAATGAGCCGCTTCCACCTTGCATTGGATGCGCTGAAGCACATACCCCGTCTTCGTCAACAAGCGGAGAATGCGATCAACTTCTTCAACCTGGAATTGCAGCGCCACCACGACTATATCCGTGAGCATCTGGAGGATATGCCGGAGATCAGGAACTGGCAATGGACGAAGGACTTCAGTGATGCCACCGCCCCAGCTCCGCTTGCCAAGGGACATCCAGAGAAGGCAATGTTCACCGACAGTTAAAGGTGGTCGAGCTGAAATCGAGGTGGAGGCCAGGCTATCGCAAGCGGTTTGGGATAGCCGCCTCCGCTTCTTGGGGTCTGGCATTTAAAAGGAGATGCTGATGGCCAATCTCGGAATCATGGAACGGGCGCGGAAACTCCTGAATGCAGCAGGTCCTCGCGCCTGGAAGCAAGAGGTAAAAAATGGGCGTGCCGCAGGAGCATTCAACGCGAAGCACAGTAACGACACCGCGCAATCTATTGCTCTACCAATCTGGATGGAGACTGAGGCCAGAGTTACCGAGTGCCATCGTGAGCTTTCCAGAGTTAGGAAGTTGCCTCTGCGAGTCACCAAAGACCCTGACGAGGTGATCGTTTCCTTTACCTATTACGCCCACGCACAAATCTACTACGACGAATTCAGATCGTCAGTTGCAAGGACGCAAGGTGAAACCTTCTCTGTCTACTACAATGCCCTAAATCCGAGACAAAACACCCTCTCGCCATCAGAGCTCGTCAACCAACGCGCACTCTCGGATACCATCATCCTCGGCATCATACTCATGTCGATCCTCGTTCTCAACTTGGTGCGGGGGTAGAGCTGGCATGCGAAACCTTGCGCATCGCAACAGTAGCGCTTCATTTCGCGTTAGATCCACAAAAGCCAGTACACGGAGCGATACATGGACCCCCATCGGAAATCCGCCGACTCCTACAATGCCGCCGCCGAGGGCACAAGCGCAAGTCTTGCGTACCCGCTGGGTCCAACGCTAACTGCGGCCGGCGTGAACTTCAGTATCTTCTCAGCCCATGCCACTCAGGTCGAGATCTTGTTCTTCGATCACGCCGACGCTCAGCAACCGGCCAGAGTCACAAAGCTCGATTCGACGATCAATCGCACTTCTCATTACTGGCACATCTTTGTACCCGGAATCGTGGCTGGGCAACTCTACGGATACCGCGTCGATGGTCCAGGCGAAGCATCCGACGGAAACCGGTTTGACCGCCTCAAGGTTCTGGTTGATCCATATGGCAAAAGCGTTTCCGTGAGCAAACACTATGATCGTTCTGCTGCGAGTCACCCCGGAGACAATGCAGCGACCTCCATGAAGAGCGTTGTTGCTGATTTGAGTACTTTCGACTGGGAAGGAGATCGGCCGCTCAAGCATCCGTTTCGCGCGACAGTGATCTACGAAATGCACGTGGCCGGGTTTACCCGCCACTTAAACTCCGGCGTTACCGAGACCAAGAGAGGAACGTATCTCGGACTCGTCGAAAAGATCCCTTATCTCCAGTATCTCGGGATCACGGCCGTCGAACTCTTGCCAGTGTTCCAGTTCGATATTCAAGACGCCGCACCCGGACTCGATAACTACTGGGGTTATGGGCCAGTATCTTTTTTTGCGCCGCATCTCGGTTACAGCACCTGCAACGATCCACTCGTCTGTCTGGATGAGTTTCGAACCATGGTGAAAGCGTTGCATCGGGCCGGCATCGAAGTAATTCTGGACGTTGTGTACAACCACACCGGAGAGGGAGACGAGAATGGACCGACACTCTGCTTCCGCGGACTCGAAAACAGCTTCTACTACATACTGGAGAGGGATAGGACCAAATATGCGAACTATACCGGTGCGGGCAACACTCTCAAGGCCAATCATTCCGTTGTGAAGCGCCTCATTCTCGACAGTCTAAAATACTGGGCTTCGGAGATGCACGTCGACGGTTTCCGCTTCGATCTCGCATCAGTTTTCTCGCGCGATGAGTCGGGCAAACCGATGCTGAACCCTCCGATCATTTGGGAGATTGACTCTGATCCAGTGCTGGCAGGCACAAAACTGATCGCTGAAGCATGGGACTCAGGCGGTTTATATCAGGTTGGTAGTTTTGGTCACGATAAATGGAAGGAGTGGAATGGGAAATATCGTGATGACATCCGTAGCTTTGTCAAGGGTGGCGAGAATACGACTCTAAAGCTCCGAGAGCGAATCTCGGGAAGCCCTGATTTGTATCAAGAATACGATCAGCATGCCGGACAGAGCATAAACTTCGTGACTTGTCATGACGGATTTACGCTTAACGATCTTGTTTCATACGATGCGAAGCATAATGAGGCAAATCGCGAGTCGAACAAGGATGGCACAAATGCGAACCTGAGCTGGAACTGCGGTATCGAAGGCCCGACAGCCAATGACGGCATCGAGCACTTGCGGATGCAGCAGATCAGGAATCTTCTCGCGCTCACTCTGCTCTCCGTCGGGACGCCGATGTTGCTCATGGGAGATGAAGTGTGCCGAACCCAGCTCGGGAACAACAATGCATATTGCCAGAATAACGAAACCAGTTGGTTCGATTGGAGCCTTTGTCAGACCAACGCCGACGTTCTACGCTTTGTGCGGCAGATCATTCATCTGCGCCTCCACTTCGTTGAGAAGGGAAAACGTGGACAAACGACACTCGAGGACTACCTGAGCAAAAGCCGTATCGAGTGGCATGGCGTCAAGATTGGAATGCCAGACTGGGGTCGTAGCTCTCATAGCCTCGCCTTGTCCCTGCATAATCTCGCCGGCACCCAGGTGCGTTACATCGCCATTAACGCATACTGGGAACCGTTGGAATTTGCGCTTCCGCCCGTCGCTGACAGCGCAAATGGGGGCTGGCGTCGCGCTATGGATACCTCTCTCCCCACTCCGGACGACATTGCCGAAGGAGCAAAAGGGTCTCGCGTGGGAGGGCCGAGCTACCGCGTCAATCCCCGGTCGATCATCATGCTGCACTCTGATTGCGAAAAATAATGGTGAGGCTCAGATTGATTTCAATCTCAACCCTGCTCTCATAATGAGTGCCTCAAGCCCGTGCCAGACAGTCTCTGAATGAGCCGCTGCACTTTCGATGACCGGGCGCCGAAGGCGGCGAAGATGTCATTCGGGCTGCTTGAGCAGTTCGATCTCGGCCTGTTGCAAAGAGATGTCACCGGGAAGTGGCTGGAACCGCGAGAGCACGTCGTCCCCGTTCTGGGAGATGTTCTTGAAGAGCAACGCGTGGCCCTGGATATGTACATGGGTCTGGGTAATCTGCCAGACCGACTTGCCGGTTTCGCGCCGCTCGACATCGAAGGTACCGCCGGCCTTCAGATCGCCGAACACCCCGAAGACGAACTTGACGTCGTGAATGAGGCGGCCCTTGAGGCTGACGATGCGGTGCTGCGTGTTGTCGACCATCATGTCCCCTTCCATGGCGGCGAAAACGCGGGTTTCCCAATCGGGCGGTTGAAAATCGGGGTCCGGGCGGAAGTGCAGTGTAGTGTCGCTTGCGTTCCTGACGGTGATGGTCCACACGAAGGCATTGGGCAATAGCCTCAGCATCTCCGCCGCCTGCTTGTCGTCATGCCGGCCGGCTTTGCGCTGCTTGGCCTGCGCCTGCGCATTCTGGATAAAGCGATCAATAAGGCGTTGCTGTGCGGGCAGTGAGAGGGAGATGCCATTCTGCCGGAGCACACGCCGCAGGTTGCCGTCGCTCGTCTCAGCCACCCACTGCGTAACCGATGCGGAGGGTACTTCGTAATACAGCCAGTGGGAGTGGTCGTCGCGGCTCGCGGCCAACTCGGTCTAGACAGCCTGCCCTACGATGTCCTTCGCATCCTGTCCTCTGGCGGCAACAGAAAAACCAGCCAGGAGCGCCAACACCAGCCACTGTCTACGAATGCGCATGAGCCTACCTCCATTTTGCGAGCCGCTCCTAATCATGTGGTTCTCAATGGCCGCGCAGCTGGCTATTGAACGCTTTGCACCTTTACTCCGGAGGGTTGGCGACTGCCTCCGGCGGTAGCTCGTCGGGAACGTCGAGGCGCGCCGCGCCAATCCGGTTGTCTGCCATCCCGTAGTAGACGTCGAAGCGATCTGGAGTTCCGAGATCGTCGCGCCGGTCGATACCCGTTGGGAACACGACATTGGCAACCGTACCATCGCGTTCCTGCGGAAGCACCGGTGTCAACACCGGATCAACCGAGCGATAGCGGATCACGCGCGGATGCTGCTGTGAGAGCACCATCACACCGGCCGAGTAGCAAAGATGATGGCCATCGCCACCCGCACCGGTCACTTCGCTAACGCCGTGGTAAACAATCAGCCAGCCGTGCCTGGTGAGAGTGGGCGGCGTACCTGCGCCGATCTTGAGCCGCTCCCAGGGTGACACCGGAGTCGCCAGCCGGTGATGAGATGTGAACCGGCCCAGACGCTCAGGTTCAGAGCCATTTGGCGCGGGGTGACAATAGGAAATCCAGATACTCTCGTGATCAAGGTCCACATCACGTGATGCATGTTGGATTGCAATTTCCTCTGGACGAGTGCCTGGAAAGAGCGGACGGTGGAGCATACCCAGCTCGCGGTGCCCGGATGAATTAGGGATCGCGACCGGGAAGAGACTCGCGTCCTTGTCGTCCACGTGAGCCAATTCGATGCCGTGCCAATGAGCATATGTTGCGAGCCCCAGCCGCTTCCAGCGGAAGAGATCCTCGGATTCCGCCATCGCGATCCTTGGTCCGTGTGGTGAAAATGCCGCGTAGGTCATGATGTAGCGTTTCAGCGGCTCAACGAACGTGACGCGAGGGTCCTCGCAGCCACCGCCGCCGCCGGGCCGCCGTTCATAATCGGCTTCCGGTTCCAGTGCGATGCCAAGCCTCTCCACGCCCGTCGGATCGCCGCCTTCATTGAATTGCACGCGCGCTATCCCTATGCGCGAGTAATTTCCTTTCGCAACCAGCCGCGGGAAGAGGTAGAGTTCGCCATCGGGACCGCGCGCGACTCCCGGATTCAGAACCCCTTCCACTTCATGCGGGTTACCCGGCTCGGGCTCCATGATCATGCCCAGGCGTTGCAACTTGAATCCGCTCATCGAATCTCCTCACCCGCTTACTGGATTTGCCAAGCTCACTTCTCGCCAAGACAAGCAAGGATAGTCTTGATTACAAGGTTGGTATCGTCAGGCCCTTTTACAGGGATTGAAACAACCCCCGCTTTTTCCGCCGGGTAGTCGTTACCGCCTGGAAACAATGCATCTCCGATGTACACCATCTCTTTCAATGAAAGGTGGAGAGTATCCCGCAGCTTACCTATGCCGTAAGCTTTGTCAATGCCCGGCTTGGTCACATCAATTGACGTTGCACCGCCCATACGGACGGAAAACTCCGGGATAAGTTTCTTCAGGATCGCTGTGATCTTCTTCCGTTTGGTGAAATCGGGATCCCACTTTTCCTTTTCTGCCAGAGGCGCTTGCTGACCTAACGCGGAGAATGTCACCTGGC
>Ga0302277_1002423_pt1 | contig 13245 bp, 13 predicted proteins | sample III_Bog_N3_1_FD_198759 | JGI IMG/M metagenome (GOLD analysis project Ga0302277, IMG submission 198759) | Peat permafrost microbial communities from Stordalen Mire near Abisko, Sweden - III_Bog_N3_1 | ecosystem: Environmental > Terrestrial > Soil > Wetlands > Peat | place: Sweden: Abisko... | reverse complement strand
GACCAGATCCGTGGACTCCATGATCGGGAGGCCCGGGCTCATGTGCATCGTCGTGCTGCTCATGTAATAGGTTTTTCCTACACGCATGACCGAGATGTCCGGGACGTCGGCCCAGATAAGGGGATTATGGGCAGGATCCGCCGGTGCCGCCGGGAGAGGCTGAGATGCGACGGAGGCGAGGACGAGCATCACCAGGAGAATACCAGCAAGCCGGGCCAACCAACTATTCTCGACGGCGGTGATTTGTTTGGAGCGATTCTTCATGTTCCAAGATGGACTCATCACGATTTAATCTTCAGCGCGAACGCAACCTTACCATCAAACTTGTCCGGCATTGAAACGTGCAAGCCGTCCGCGTCACGGGTGAATTTCAGCTTGCCGCCCCCAAGCAGTCGCACGTTGCCAATTTTGCCGGGCCAGTTCGGCGCATTGGCCGCCAGCGATTTGACCGTGACTCTGCCGTCCTTCGGAATTTCCAGCACGATGGCGTAAAGGCTTTTTTCATCCTTCGATTGCGTGAAGCGGATGTCTTCTGCCGTGAATTGCTTGTCGGACACGTCCTTCTGGCCGTCGAACTGGCCTTTCTCCGCCGCCACGGTGGACGGCCCTTCGCCGTAAATTTTCCACGGGCGCGTCGCGTAGATGGCCTCACCGTTGATCTTCAACCACGCGCCGATTTCGCTGACGATCTTGATCTCATCCGCGTCCGGCTGGCCGTCGCGCTGGAGCGGCACGCTCAACATGAGGTTTCCATTTTTACTCACGATGTCGGCCAACATACGAATGACGCTGGCAGCGGGCTTGTAATAGTGATACTTGAAAATGTTTGCGTCGTAATGCCATGAGCCGAGGCAGGTGTCCGTCTGCCACGGTTGCGGCAGGATGCCCTGCGCTTTGCCACGCTCGATGTCATAGACCATTGAGCGGCGTTGCGCGTCATCCAGCCATTTGCCGTTGATCACGGCTTCGGTGCGGCCGTTTTTGTCGAGGCGCGTGTTATAAAAATGTGCGGCAAGATTCAATCCGACTTCGTCCGTGACACCGTGAAATGGCAGCACGGTGTCGTCGAAATAAATCTGGTCGGGATGGTAATCATCCCAAAGCTGCTGCGTGCGCTTGAAAAACTTTTCCATGTAGGCCGCGTCGGGAATGCTGCTGCCTTTGGTGGCATCCCACTCCCAGTTATACCCTTTGGGCGCGTGATTCTGCGCGTAAAGGTCCTGCGGATCGAGGCCGTCCCACCAGAGCCCCTTGCCGTCGGCCTTGGTGAGTTTGACGTCGTAAGGCACGCCCGCCAGCGGGCCGGTCTTGGACACAGCTAGAACTTGCGCGGCGTGTGGGCTGCACGGAATCGCAGATCACAAAAATTGAAACAGGCCGGGCAAACCCGGAGATGTGGCTCAAAGAGGCCATCGCCTGTGAACTCAAAATCCTGACGTGGGAGGTCGGCGTATGAGCATCTCCAATGACAAATTGCTGACCCGAAAACGGGTGGCTGAGTTGTTCGACGTTCACAAGAAAACGATAGCCCGCTGGACGAAGCTGGGGAGGCTCACCGCGATATACGTCAATGCCAGGGTGCTTCGTTACGACCCGGTTCAGGTCAATCTCCTGATTCACGAGGCGACGTTCAAAACTATCTGAAATGAACTAATTTTATGAGAAAATCATATTCCAGCCCTTCGGGGCAATCAACACTAACGAACGTAAAGGCAAGGTTAAACATTCACGGCCTTTGGAAACATTTCAACTATCCCGGTAAGCCGGCACCAAGCTGCCATTCCCCGTGGCGCAAAGATCACAAGCCCAGTTTCAGCGTGAACGCGGACGGGACTTTGTGGCATGACTTCGCCACGGGTGAAGCGGGTGACACGGTGGATTTTTTCCAGCGGGCGTCCGGCCTGTCAAAAAAAGACGCTTGCCGGAAATTCATTGAAGTTGCTGGCGGACGTATCAAATCCGCGCCACGAGCCGCCCGGCCTTCCTGCAAACCGGCGATAGCCAAACCCAAGCCCGTCTTCCCTGATTTTCGCACCGGAACAGCGGCGGAATTCCAACAGCTTGCCAGCCTGCGGGACATCGGGCGTGAAGGCATTGAATGGGCGAGCGAACGCGGCTTGCTCTGGTTTGCCACGCTGAAGGATTGTCCCGCGTGGGTCGTGACCGACTCGACGCGGCTGAACGCCCAAGCTCGCCGGATGGATGGCCAGCAATGGGAGCATATCAGCGCAAAGGCATGGACATTGCCCGGCTCGTGGGCATCGTGGCCTATCGGCATCGCTGAAGCCCAATCCTTCCGCGCCATCGCTCTGTGCGAAGGCTCACCCGACCTCTTGGCCGCGCATTATCTCGCCCTGTGGGAGCAGGCACCGCATCCCACCCAGCGCGACGTGCAATGCTCGCCCGTGGCGATGCTGGGGGCATCCCAGCGGATTCACGCGGACGCCCTACCTCTGTTCGCCGGCAAGCGTGTCCGCATTTTTGGCCATGCCGATGAAGCGGGACATGGCGCGGTGGAACGCTGGGCCGCGCAACTGGCAACCGTGGGCGCGGACGTGGACGCCTTCAGCTTCGCGGGACTTCGCCAAGTGGGCGGCAAACCCGTGAATGATTTGAACGATTCACTTTTGATGGACGTGCCGAGTTTTGTTCAAGCGGAAAGGATTTTGCCGCAATGAATCCACCAAATCACATTTACAAGCCCGGCAGCGTGGTAATGGCGAACGGCGCAAGGCATCCTGTTGATGACGGCGAAGAAAGGATTTTGCCCTTCCCGCTTCAGCATTTACCACCGGCAGCGCGGGACATTGCGGAAGCCATCGCCCGCACGGAACGCACGCCGGAAACTTTGGCCGGGTGTTGCGTCTTGGGATTTCTGTCTGCGTCCATCGGCGCGGGGCTTCAAGTCACGAGCGGAACAAACCGGATGACACGAGGAAATCTTTACATCATGCCCAGCGCGGAATCCGGCAGCGGCAAAAGTGAAACCTTCCGGCACGCAGCCAAACCGTTTTTCGCAATCGAACGGGAAATGGTTGAACGGTGGGAGGCGGAAGTGTTGCCCAGTTTTCAGGCGGAAAAGGAAATGCTGGAAAGCGAAATTGGCAAACTGAAGAAAGATGCCAGCAAAGGCAAGACCGGCATGGAGCGTGAAGAAATTAAAAACGAAATGCAGGCGAAGAAAAAAGCACTGGCGGACGTTGATGCAATGCTAATCGCGCCGGCCTTGTGTTGCGAAGACGTGACTACGGAAAAACTCGCCGTGATGCTTGGACATAATCAGGAACAGCTTGCCAGCCTGTCCCCGGACGCCGGCAGCATCGTGAACAACTTGCTGGGCAGGTATTCAAAATTAGACCGCACGGATGAAGGCATTTATTTGAAAGCCTTCAGCGGCGACAACTGCCGGGTGGACAGACAGGGGCGCGAACCCGTATTGCTTCAGCGGCCATGCCTTGCTGCCTTGTGGCTCGTGCAACCTGACAAGATTGAAACCTTGCTGGGCAAGTCTGAATTGACCGATGGCGGCATGATTCCGCGCCTGCTGGTATGTCACACCCGCGCCATGCCCATATCCGAGGACGGACAAACCGGCCTGCTCGTTTCCACCAGCCGCTCGCTGAAAACAGGTGCCGTCCGCAAACTCCATGAAGATGCGGCCATTTGGTGGGCTAAAAATACCAACGTCGTTCGCACTCGAACCGGAATCTCAAGCCGGTGCTCGTTGGCGCGGTTGGCGATGCTGCCCGGAACTGATCTGACCATTCTGGTCAATACACGAGCACCAGCACCGCTGCGGCTTGGGCGGATTTGACCACATCTTCAAACGGTTCGTCTTTGGTGTTTAGCTCTTTCAGCTTGGCATCCACCTCCGGCACCGATTCGAGGAAGCTCAAGAGCAGGCTGCTCTTGACGGCGTAATTCACATTCTCCGGCAACGATCCGGTGGCGTCCAGCGCGGCTTGCGCGTTTAGTTTGGCCGCGACGATGCCCACCACGTTGCCACGCGCGTCCACCAGCGCCCCACCCGAATTGCCCGGCTGCACCGGCACACTGATTTGGAAATAGCGCGGATCATCCTGGATGCCCGCCAGCGAGCCTATTTCACCCTTGGCCAGCTTTGGCGAGAAACCCTGCAAGCCGGTGTCTGGGAAACCCACCGTGGCCACCGTGCCGCCCAGATGCGCCGTGCGACTCGCGGCGATGGGCAACGGCTTGAACACTCCAACGGCTTTCAACAAAGCCAGATCATTCGCCGCATCCACCTTCACCACCGTCGCGTCAATCAAGCCCGCGCCCGTGAGTAAATGCACTTTTGCTGCGCCTTTGACGACATGATTATTGGAAATCAAATAACCATCGTCCGTGATGAAAAAGCCCGTGCCGGTGGCTGTTGGGTCGTCTTCAGTTGCAACGCTGAGGCTTTGTGTTTGCGTTTCACCTCTAGCCAACGCCGCTGCGGAACAAATTTTGGCGGCTGCGGAATTACCTCCCTTGGCGGATAGCTGATAATAATGCAAAGCCTTTTTATAATCTTGGCCAACACCGAGTCCTTGTTGATAAAATGTCGCGACGCGATATGCGGCAACTGGATCACCTTGGTCTGCGGCTATTTGATACTGATTAAACTTTTCTTTAGTGATTTGTTCCGGCGGAGCACAGGGTTGAAAATAATCATATTTACGGATCGTGCGCGTCGAACCGACCGCAGTGGAATAAGTATAAAGTCCCGCCGGCTTGAAGAGGTAAACCCACCCATTAGGCGGAAAAGAGTCATTCTCTGCGAGCGTATATGGCAGGTTGACCAGAAAGAAATCGTCCGGCTGCCGCACGCCCTCAATTATGCCGGTGACGCGAATACCTTCCTTGGTATGAACTTGCACCACCGTTCCAGAAATAGCCACCCAAGAAGCATCCACTTGTTGTGGCAAACCCTCAATCAGTCGCCACGGATCGGCTACGACTGGCGGGCGTGCCGGCGAACTGAAATCCGTCGTTTGCAAAACGCTCGGCGCATTGGGAATCCATTGGCGGGCAATCTGTGCGCTGGCAAAATTGTAAACGAGCATGGCGGCGAGGAGGCAAAGGAGTGTTTTCATAAGCGTTTAGAAAGGATGGAACTTACGTTCGCGGCTACTACCGCAGCCGATAGAGCAAAATGGAATTTGCCGTTAAATTGCGCCTGCTATTGTGGTGGATTGCAAACGGAACAAGGAGTGTCATACAAATGTCCTAGCATCATCTCAAAAAAATGCAATCGCAGTTTTGCCTTTCAATTAGGTTTGCACTGATAAGCCTCTGAATGTTTTAAGTGTGTCTGCCAATTCGCCGTATATTTTGCAGCCAAAGCAACATCCTGTATCACAAGCAAGTTTTCGGCGTTGTTGTTCTCCGCCGCCTTCGTAAAATTAAACGAGCCAGTCAGAATCGTGCGTGAATCAATGACCATTATTTTTGAGTGCGCGATGGCGTGCTTTGCTTCAATGAACGTGGGGATGCCAGCGCGTTGGATAAAATCGGCGGAACTATATTTCTCCGTCCTGTTGGATTTATCCAAGATGACCTGAACTACGACGCCACGCCTTTCAGCGTCCACCAATGCTTTGGCGATGGGAGACGATGTAAACGAATATGCCTGCACCAACACGGTATTCGTGGCTTTGTCGAGATTTTCAACGACGGCCTCAGTGCATCCGCCTTTGGGGGAGAAGAAAACCTGAATGTCAGCGGCATTGGCCGTGAAAGCCAAAAGCAATGCGAGCAAAATTGATTTCATGTAAAATGGTGGCGAAAACCATCAAAAAACCAATCTTAATACGAGCTGGCGCTGACCGGCGATGTGCGTTCTGACGCCAGCGCAGGCCGCAGGGCTGACAGACCACGCTTGGACGATTGAAGAAATTTTGAAGAGGGCGATTTGACTGCGTGGGGAAATTGAGATTTACACAATCAAAAATAAGTTGTATTGTCTCTTTGTGAACTTTCCAAATCAGGGCAAAAAATCAACGCAGGCGGTGGCCAGACTGATTGAAAAATCTGGTGGCCCGATTGATTATCTTCGCCTTTCAAAGCTGATTTATTTGGCAGACAGGGAATCAATTCTTCAACGCGGAATCCCAATTGTTGGCGGGCATTATTTCTCAATGCGGAAAGGCCCGACCATCAGCGAGGTGATGAATTTTGTAAACCGGAGAACCGCGCCAGACTGGAAAGAAACAATTTCGCCGAGATTTGGCAATGAGATTCGCTTGATAAGCAAACCCCCGCAATATGGGGCGATTTCGGAATCAGAACTTGGAATCTTGGACAAGATTGCCATGGATCACTCCGCCCAAACAACTGACGAACTTGTGGAGTGGTGTCATAAAAATTGCCCAGAATACGAAGATGTTCCACCATCACAGCGCAAACCGATTGATGTTGAATCTATATTGAAAGGCGCGAATCGCAGCGCTAAAAAAATTCTCAAACTTGTCCAAGAAGCGAAAGAGATTGAAGAACTTGATGCGCTTTTAGCCTAAACCCTAGTGGACAAGGGGACTACATTCATTCGCGATGGGCATATTTGGTTCAACCTGACCGAGCCAACAAAACATTGTTCCAAGGTGCTTTGCGTTAATTTTACCACTTTAGACGAGGAGTGCCCTGATGATGAATGCCAAATCAAGCCGTCCGAATATAAATGGATTGAAGACGGACATCCCACAACGATAGCTTTTTCGCGCGCCAAAATCTGGGACGCCGACAAAATAAATTCGTGCTTAAAAGCTGGAACATTAAAAAAACCTCATCATGGGGATGTTCCAAAAACAACTGTCCAGAAAGTTCTGAAAGTTGCCGAAAAATCAATTCAGCTTAGTGGAGACTTCAAGAAATTGCTTTAACTTCGCGCCAGCAACAATCTGCGCCCCCATTACCCGTTGGACGGTTGAAAGAAGGCAGATTGTCGAAATCAGGCAACTTGTTTGGCTTTGAATTTTTTTGCCGAGAATTTCTTCCCGCGCAACTTCGGGAGATTGGGGGACAACAGCTCAGAGACATCCAAACCGAACCCGTGGGCGATTTTGTCAAGCGACGACAGACTGGGGTTGTTTTTAATGCCCAACTCATAAAGCTGAAACAATTTGTAGCCGATACCACACGCTTCAGCAGCCCGTTCCTGCGTCCAGCCATGTTCTCGCCGCAGCGTTTTCAGCCGTTTCTGAAATCTCGATGAGGAATTGCTCACTCATGTCAGCGTGGCGTTTTCACGTTGACCAAAACACTCTCTAAAGGTAGTTCTTTGGGGATGTCTGAGTGGGGCGCGAAGCCGCTGCCAGCCCCGATCCGAAGCGCAAAAGCATGGGAATGTAATTTTTCTTTGTTATTGTGAAAAGTTTGTTCATTATTCGTATGGGCTTAATTAGAATTTATGGAAATACGATTTTTTTGTCCATCTTGCGGTCGAAAGTTGAAAGCGGATGATGATGCCGCAGGAATGAGGGTTGATTGCCCTGATTGTGGCACAGAATTTCACGTCCCTCAGCCAGAAGCTTCTTTTTCTCCGCCGCAACCCGAACCATCGGTTGAACCAACCAGAAGAGACCCGGCGTTCGTAAATCCGAATGTTGACGGAGATTTGACCTGCCCCGTTTGCTGGCTGCGATTTGATTCAGGCGACATCATGCACATTGCCGTGCATGATTCGTTGCGCGGCGATCCACTGCTTGGCGAGGATGCCCAACAACGATTTCTCGCCACCCGATTCAACAACGGAGGCCAGGCACTGGACGCCATGAGCCTGCCATGTTCGGAAACAGCCTGTCCGCACTGCCGCAGAAAATTGCCGCCCAGTTTTCTCGGAATGCCCCATCACATCATTTCGCTGGTGGGCGACCAAAGCGCAGGAAAATCCTACTTCTTGAGCGTCCTGACGAAAGTTTTACCGGCGACTTTGTATCGCGAATTTGGAATTGTTTTTCAGGATAGCGACCCGACCGGCAATGCGCCGGTCAATGATATGCGCAAAGCGCTTTTCGGCGCGAAATCCCCCGCGCAGGCGAAGCTGGCAAAGACTGTTTTTGAAGGCGCGATGTATGAACGTCTGCCCCGCCAGGGACGGATGGTCGCGCTCCCGCGTCCATTCGTTTACACGCTGGCAGCCGAGGAAAAAACGCGCGAGCGATGCGCCCTGATTTTCTATGACAATGCCGGCGAACATTTTCAACCGGGCGTCAACATTGTGGAACAGCCAGGGGCGCAACACGTCGCAAGTGCCGCCGGCATCATGTATTTATTCGACCCGTTCAACAGTCCTGAATTCCGACGAATCCTTCACGACACAAAAGACCCCCAACTTGAAAAGCCGGTGGTGGATCAGCAGGACATCATTCTCGCCGAGATGCGTGCGCGCATCCAAATGATTCGCAATTTACGTTCCGATGAAAACATCCAAACGCCGGTCGCCTTCGTGGTGGGCAAGTGCGATGTTTGGCTGCACTTGTTGAACGGCAAACCCCTTTGCAACCCGGTATGTGACGGTAAACTGGATATGGCTGTCATTGAGGAAAATTCCAATGCTGTTCGCGCGATCATGTATAAACTCTGTCCGGCGGTTGTTGCCAATGCTGAAGTTTTGAGCAGCAACGTCATGTTTTTTGCAGCCAGTTCGTTCGGGCACACGCCGATTAAAATCGGGCCGGGTGAATATGTTCCTGACCCAGCAAAGCTTCAGCCGGCCTTTGTTGAAATTCCCCTGCTTTGGATTTTGTCTCAAATTTGCCCTGCCTTGTTCACGGACACCAAAATGAGCGATCCAATTCCAATGCCCTGATTGTTAATAACGACTGACACTCAACCATGCCACAGCAACTCATCTACACCAGTGCGCCACGCGGAATCGTTGCTGGACGGTCGGGGCACTGCACTGTCGCGCGAAGCGCCTTGATGAGGGAAGCGCTCATGCTTCAGTTGGAAAAATTTAGTTACTACCAACATCTTTCGTTAAGTGGCGGGCAGGAACGCCCGATTTTTTCCTGCCGTATTGTTGACATTCGCGGGACTCGCTTTCATGTGTTGAGCAAAATTCAGGATGCGGGCTTGGATTTCACAGGCCGGACAAATTTTATCGCACATCATCTAGTTTTTACGCCGGAAGAAATCCGGCAGTTTTCCACGCCGCCGGTAATTCTGCATGATTGGCCTGGCTGGGTGAAGTCGTGGGCAAAAGAACCACAGTTGCTTGAAAATGAAGATTGGGGCGAACTCACCGCGCTCACAGGCAAAACGAACATCCCAGCGCAAACATGGCAGCGGGTCACTGGCGATGCCGTGAATCCGTTGTGAATATTTGCTGGAGGAAGCTGCAAAGCTCAAAATCTCATCCCGCTGGCTTGATGCACTGGTAAAACTTGATTATGTCCGCCGGCTGCAAACCGAATTCAAATTGCAATTGCCCGCCGTTGCGTTGGCGCAACTTGAAACCATCGGAGCTTGGGCGCGAGGCGAACAGGAGAAGGACAAAAGAGATCGCGAATTTCAATCTCTACTTGGAGATTTGCATTATCGAATTCTTCAGAGTGAAGAAAAGGACACATCATCGCGTTACGTCAAACTCCCGGAACTGCGCGATGACTACGAAACGATTCACAAAATCTGGCGTTCGTTGACGGATTTTACGCGGCCTATTCCAGAGGACGCTGCATCCAGTTTTCGCAAGCGTTCTTCTTTGCTCGAAGCGGAAATCGTTCGGCGAACCACAATTCACCGCCGCTTTGTTTTTGCCAGTAGTGCCGGCATTCTCATCGTTGTCGCGGCCATCGCGTGGTTTGTGCTTGGGCAGATGAAAGTCCATGACTTTTCCAAACAACTTCAAGAGGCGATTGCTCAACGACAAGTCCATACGGCAGACAAACTGTTGGAACCCGCCGCTCCCACAAGCGTTCCTGTGCCACAAAGAGAAAAGGGTTGGTGGCAAAAACTGATCGAGTGGGCTGGACTTGGATAAAAATGAACCTTCGCCGAAAAACACCGCCAGACAGCCTTTATCTGTTACTAGATACACTATGCAACGCATTTGGCGGAATCATATTGCTGGCGGTGCTCGTGGTGTTGCTCACCAGCAAGGAAAAGAGCCAGAGCGCAACGGCGTCCGATTCACAAGAAATGCTTCAACGCCGTCTCGCTCTTTCCCAAACTAACCTTCAGCAATCACTGCAACTTGCCGCTTCGCTTAACGCAAAGGCGTCCTGTTTGAAATATCAGATGAGCACCTCGACCTGCTGCAATACGCCTGCGCGTGGCACGCCCATGGACGGACTAGCCAAGACCCAACCATCGGCACTTGTTGGGACGCCGACCGGCTCGACCTTGGGCGGTGTGACATCCAACCAGACGCGAGCTTGATGAGCACCGAGTTTGGACGATTGCTGGCGAACCAATCTGAAAAATCCTAAATTTCATCCAATGAAAATTCTGATAATTGCCGATGACGAATTTTTCATCAAACGCCTGCCGGATTGTCAGGCCGACGTGCTGATTTCGCTGGGCGACCTGCCAGACAGCGTGATTCTGGCCGCTGCCGAGAAGTGCCAGTGCCGGGAGATTTTAGCCGTGCGCGGGAATCACGACGCGGAGGTTCCATTTCCAGAGGGAGTCCGCGATTTACATCTCGCCGTCCATGAAGTGGCTGGCGTCCGGTTCGGAGGCTTCTGCGGCAGCCTGCGCTACAAGCAAGGGGCATTCATGTTCGAGCAATCGGAAGTTGAACGCCTCATGGCGGACTTCTCACCCGTGGATTGCTTTCTGGCGCATTCTCCTCCAAGGGCGATTCACGACCGGGAGGCGGGCGGGACGCACATCGGGTTCGTCGGATTTTCCAATTTCATCCAACGCTGTCAGCCAAAACTATTTTTACACGGCCACACCCACATCGCCCAAGAATCAGTGGTCGGCTCCACCCGCATCCTTGGCACATTCGGCCATCGCTTCCTGACGCTGCCGGACGTTGGTTGACCCGGATAAACCCGGTTGGAAATCCCGGCCATCCGTCCAAACAGGGTGAATCCGTCCATCCCGGCCATGGCTCAAACCTGGGTTGGGAACCGGGTGGGATGGGGCTGGTGAGGGGGTGGTGGAAAGGTCACGCCTCCCCTTTCTATGGCAGCGCGTAGAAACATAAACACCAACCATTGAAAACATTGGCGATTATGCGCATACACCCGGCACTACCCAAAAACCGGAAATCAGGGGAAAACCTAGAAAAACCGGGAAAACGGGGTGGCTACAATCTGGGCAAGCTGAAAAAAAGAGTGCGTTTGGTGACGCCAAGCGGTGTTGGACGGATCGCGTGGGCGGGCGGGAGAGCAAATGGAGGTAAATTTGGTTCTGTCTGAGATCAACCTCAAAGATTCAAGAAGCCAAGGCGCAGAACTTGAAAAACCGGACAGAAAACGGACAGTTGATTTAATCCCCTTGGTGGCAGTCACGGAAAAAACTCGCAAACACCCTTTATTTATTACGCACTAAGAGTGGTGCACCCAAGAGGAGTTGAACCTCTAACCTGCTGATCCGTAGTCAGCCGCTCTATCCAATTGAGCTATGGGTGCGACCCTGATTAAAAGGCGTTTACGCCTAAGATGACGGTTCCGGCTTGACCTTGTGCCACTTTTTGTGCCACTGTAGGCCGGTGCAAGCCAGTGTATTGGCTTGCAAGGCCGGTCGAGTCAAATTTGAGTCCCGTCGTCATGGGTCAAACAAACTATCAGAAAGTCTTCGATGACCGCAAGCGCAGAATTCGCGGCTTGTGGAAGCGCAACGATTGTTTCTACGCCCGCTTGAACGTCGTGGACAGCGTCACCGGGCGCAAGTCCACCAAACGCGTCCGTATGCCCGAGTGCCGCACTGTGGCCGAGGCCAGGATTGCCATGCAGGGCTTGCAAAAGGATCGCCGCGATCAAAACCTGCCCGTCCTGAAACGGAGTCCAAGGCTCGCCGATTATTGGGCCGAGTATTTGAAATTTTACACGGAGGTCAAGGATGCCAAGCGGCCCAAGACCTTGAAGGCCGAACGGTATGCCTGCAAACGCTGGCTTGAACATCTGGGCGACCTTCGACTCAACGAAATCACCCGGCCGCACTTGAACAGCTTCATCAGCAAGCGACAGATTGCCGGCATGTCCCCGCGCACGGTCAATCTGGACGTGATCGCACTGCGCAATGTGCTCAAACGGGCGGTGGACGACGGCTTGTTAAAAGCGCTGCCCATGGAAAATCTCCGCCCTCTCAAGGTGGACCAGAAAAAACGTCCGCTGGTCACTCCGGGGGAGATTGAAAAACTGCTGGCCGGCGCACACAGCCTTCCCAAAAGCGGTCAACTGCTGGGCGATGCCCTCCGGTTCATGTTTGCCTGCGGCTCTCGCATCTCTGAAACCTTGCGCATCCGCTGGTCGGACGTGGACTTTGCCCGCAAACAACTGACGGTTGGAGCAGATGGCCTGGCCAAAAATCGTAAATACCGGACGGTGGATTTCAACGGCCAACTCGAAGCCCACTTGAAGGAAATGCACAAGCGCCGGCCGCAGGATTCAGAATTTTTGTTTCCCTCGCCGCGTCGTGGAGAAGCCGATCTGCCGATTGTAAATTTCAACAAGGCGTTGATCTCGGCCTGCGAGAAGGCCGGTCTGGACAATTTTGGTTTTCACGACTGCCGGCACTACTTCATCAGCCATTGCGTGATGAGCGGGATCGACTACATGACCATCGCACGTTGGGTCGGGCATCAGGACGGAGGCGTGTTGATTGGTAAAGTTTACGGGCACCTGTCCAACGAACACGCGCAACGGCAGGCTCAACGGGTCAACTTTGGAGATATTCATGAAAAAACTCCGGCTTAGCCGGTGCAACCGGCGCCTCTTCTGGCGCGAACCAGAACTGTTGGCCGGGAGGCATGGTGGGGAAGAAATTCCGGGTAACAAAGTGGACAAAATTGCCTGACGATGTCAACGGGCTCAGCCTTGATGACCAGGTAAAAAAGATTGTCTGATGTAGCAGGCGTGACAAGATTGGCTCCATGAAATTGACCCTGACCAAAAGAGATCTCGTAATGCGAATCAGTGAAGAAACTGGACTGAATCAGGCCCAGGTTTTTGAGGTGGTGCAGAAAACCCTCAACTACATCACCGAATCTTTGGCCAAGGGTGACAAGGTTGAACTGCGGAACTTCGGTGTGTTCGATGTTAAAATCCGCAAAGCCAAGGTCGGTCGCAA
>Ga0302277_1002407_pt1 | contig 13298 bp, 8 predicted proteins | sample III_Bog_N3_1_FD_198759 | JGI IMG/M metagenome (GOLD analysis project Ga0302277, IMG submission 198759) | Peat permafrost microbial communities from Stordalen Mire near Abisko, Sweden - III_Bog_N3_1 | ecosystem: Environmental > Terrestrial > Soil > Wetlands > Peat | place: Sweden: Abisko... | reverse complement strand
TGGCGCGGGCTGAGTGCCAAGCTCGTCGGCCTCAACCTCAACAACGAGGTCTTCGGTTACTACCAGGGCAGCACCCAGTTCGTGAACCAGCGCGAGTATTACAAGCCGACTTACACAGGCGGCCTGCGGTACACTTTCGCGGGCGGCGAGAAGTAATCCCGCACGAACTGTGAGTCCGAGTACGGGGTATTCGTCATCGCCAATGGCGCGTACCCCGTCATTTACGAGAGATGTTTTGATTCCGGACCGGTACGGTATCCTGCAGCGTCAAGTCTCAGGCCTTACAGCGTCCGGCAGCGTTCACAACGAGGAGTTGCATGTCACGGCGTCTTCTTTACGTAGCCGGCTTTCTGGCTATCCTCTCCGCTTCGCTACCAGCACAAACGGCACACACGGCTTCGCCGAACCCAGCGGAGAAAATCAAATTCGTTGTCTACTTAAGCCGGCACGGGGTGCGCTCCCCAACCGGCAAGCCGGCTCAATACAACGCGTACTCTGCTGCATCCTGGCCCGATTGGGATGTGCCCCCCGGCTATCTCACCGCGCACGGCTATCAGTTGATGCAGATCTTTGGCGCCTACGACCGGCTACTGCTTTCCGGCGAAGGCCTGCTCTCCGCGACGGGTTGCGAGGATGCGGCGCGCGTCACGTTTTATGCCGACTCCGACCAGCGCACGCGGGAAACAGGAAAAGCGCTCGCGGCCGGATTATTTCCGGGATGCGCGCCGGCGGTAAAGGGAATAGCGGAAGGCACACGGGATGAACTCTTCCATCCGCTTGGAGCGCATCACGCTTCGCTCGATCCGGCGCTGGCCGTTGCCGCCATTAGCGGACGCATCGGAGGCAATCCCGACAATCCTACTGAGGCCAATCGCACACAGCTCACCGAGTTGGACAGAATTCTCGGGCATTGCGGGCATCCTGCGACGCCTGCGGCAAACCGGCAGTCCATTCTGGAGATTCCGGCCAAGCTCACGTCCGGACCCGGAGATCACCTCGCGGAGTTGCGCGGCCCTTTGAGCGCCGCGTCGACGCTCACCGAGAATCTTCTTCTCGAATACACCGAAAACATGGACGTAGCGAATGTCGGCTGGGGATGCGTAAATGGCGCAAACCTGCGCGCGCTGATGGATCTGCATACGGCCGCATCGGAATTCTCGCAGCGCCCCAAACCGATTGCGCGTGCCCAGGCGTCAAACCTGCTCCATCAAATTGCGTTGTCTCTCTCACAGGCCGAAATGGGCAAGCCTGTGGCTGGAGCGATCAGCGGCGTAAGTGACCGCGCGCTTTTCCTCATTGGACACGATACCAACATTGCCAGCATCGCTGGACTGCTGGACCTGGACTGGATCGCCGACGGGCGGCGCGATGACACGCCTCCCGGCGGAGCGCTGATATTTGAGTTGTGGCAGCCCGCGGCCGGCGGCGAAGATTTCGTGCGCGTCGTCTACACGACCCAGACTCTCGAGCAGATGAGATCCTCAACCGTACTCACGAGCCAGAACCCGCCCGTCCGCGTGCCGGTCTTCATCCCCGCCTGCAGCCGTGCCGATTTCTCCTGCTCCTTTCCGGACTTTGAATGGGCGTTGAAGAAATTGACTGCGGGAAGCATTCCATAGATCGCACATGCGCGGGATCGCGCGATTATTAATCAGACGGTATCCCGAGTGATCCGTCCGCACGCCATATGGCCGCTAGAAAAGAACTGTAACTTATTGATTATAAATCACTTGAGTGCCGGGAGGGGGGGTCGAACCCCCATGACCACAAGGGTCGGCAGATTTTGAGTCTGCTGCGTCTGCCAGTTCCGCCATCCCGGCCTGGGAGGGGATTCCGCTTCCCAAGTATCGCATAAGCCTTGCCTTATCTGCCACAGATTGACTCGCCTGCGTGGCCAGGCCGGGTATGGCTGCCCCGCTGCGGGTGGCAACGCGAACGCAACCGGCTTTCCACATCCGCATTCCGGTTCGTGCTCGCGACTCCCATGCGACAATGGAGGCATCAACGATGACCAGATCATCCTCCGCCGTCGTTCCCGAGCCAACCACCGTAACCCCGCAGTTGCTGGCCCAGCACGGCATCACTGCGGAGGAGTACGATCGCATTCTCGCGGCCCTCGGCCGCACGCCTTCGCTCACCGAACTGGGAATTTACAGCGTGATGTGGAGCGAGCACTGCTCATATAAGTCGAGCCGCGTGCACCTGAAGCGCCTGCCCACGAAAAGCGAGCGCGTGGTGCAGGGCCCAGGCGAAAATGCCGGTATCATCGACGTGGGCGACGGATGGGCCTGCGCCTTCAAGATCGAAAGCCACAACCATCCCAGCTACATTGAGCCCTTCCAGGGCGCGGCCACCGGCGTGGGCGGCATTCTGCGCGACATCTTCACCATGGGCGCGCGGCCGCTGGCCGTGATGGACTCGTTGCGCTTTGGGCCCATTGAACCGGACGCCGCCGATCGCGGTCTCGTGCACAGAAATCACTCCGTCGTCGAGGGCGTGGTAGGCGGCATCGCCGGTTATGGCAACTGCTTTGGCGTGCCCAACCTCGGCGGCGAAACCAAATTCGAGCCTTGTTACAGCGGCAACCCGCTGGTGAACGCATTTGCGCTCGGCCTCGTCCGCAAGGACGAGATCTTCTACGCCAAGGCCAGCGGCACGGGCAATCCCGTGATCTATGTCGGGGCCAAGACCGGCCGCGACGGCATTCACGGCGCGACGATGGCGAGCGAAGAATTCCACGAAGGAACTGAGGCCAAGCGCCCCAACGTGCAAGTCGGCGACCCGTTCATGGAGAAGCTGCTGCTCGAAGCATGTCTTGAAGCCATGCAGACCGGCGCCATCGTGGGCATTCAGGATATGGGCGCTGCCGGCCTCACCTGTTCCACCTGCGAGATGGGCGCGCGCGGCGGCGTAGGCCTCGATGTCGAACTCGATCTGGTTCCGCAGCGTGAAACCGGCATGAGCGCCTACGAGATCATGCTTTCTGAAAGCCAGGAGCGCATGCTGCTGGTCGCGGAAAAAGGCCGCGAAGACGAAGTGCTGCGCGTCTTCGCGAAGTGGGGTCTCGACGCCGTTATTGTCGGCACCGTGCAGCCCGAGCCGCGCTTGCGCATCCGCCATCACGGCGTGCTGGTCGCCGACATTCCTAATCAATCGCTCACCGACGATGCACCGCTCTACCGTCGGCCCGTCGGCACATGGAAGTCGCCCGTTCCGCTTGACCCTCCGGCTGAAGCGCTCGCTGAACTGGCCAAAGACCGCGACTATCTGGCGGATTTTAAAAAACTGCTCGCTTCCTCAAACATCTGCTCCAAGCGCTGGGTCCACGAGCAGTACGACTCGATGGTGCAGACCAATACCGTGCAGGGTCCCGGCGGCGAAGCCGGCGTGATGCGCATCAAGGGCACGGGAACTCCGGGCCAGGAACGCGGTCTCGCCATGGCTCTCGATGGCAACGGCCGCTGGGCGTATCTCGATCCCAAGCTCGGCGCCATGCACGCCGTAGCGGAGGCCGCACGCAAAGTCGCGTGCACCGGCGCAACGCCCGTCGCCGCCACCAACTGCCTCAACTTCGGCAATCCGGAGAAGCCCGAGATCATGGCGCAGCTTTCCGCCGCCATCGATGGCATCGCCGAAGCCTGCACGGCGCTCGGTACGCCGATTACCGGCGGCAATGTGTCTCTCTATAACGAGACACGCGGTGAAGGCATCTATCCCACGCCGGTCCTCGGCATTGTTGGCATTTTGGAAGACGCGGCGAAGGCAGTGCCCTCGCACTTCCAGCGCGAGAAGGACGCCATCGTGCTGCTTTGGCCGATTCCGCGCGGCCAGGAGCCGGATCCAAAGCTTAAGGTTCCCCTCAATCCTCCGCCTATCAGCCAGTACCCGCTTCCTGTGCTGGAGCGCGAACCGAGAGCGCGTGAAGAGGCGGACGCATCCGACACTGAAGCCGCTGCCAATCTCGCCGCATTCGGTTCCTCCGAATTCGCCAAAGTGATCCTGAGCAGCCTCTGGGGAAATCCGCCCGCGCTTGATCTCGATGCCGAAGCCAATCTGCACAATATGCTGGCCGTGCTCGCGTGGCGCAAGCTCATCCACTCCGCGGGCGACATCTCCGACGGCGGCATCGCTGTCGCGCTCGCGCAGGCCGCATTCACCAAAGGCATCGGCGCCACCGTCGAGCAGGATCCATCGCTTCTCGCGCATCCGCTCTTCGGCCTCTTCGCTGAGCCCGCTTCCACGATCCTCGTCACCGCCGATCACAGCGATGTCGCCGAAATCGACGCCATGGCCAATCAGTACAACTTCCTCTCTGCACGCATTGGAACCACCGGTGGCAATCGGCTTGAAATTTTGGTCGACGGTGAGACCTTCATCTCCGCGCCCCTCACCGAGTTGCGCACTCTCTGGGCCTCCGCGCTTGAAGCCAATCTCCATGACGAGGTCCCCGCATGAGCCGGTTGCTGTTTCAGGGGGTCCCCGGCGTCACAGATATTTCTGCAGATCTTCACGCGCAATCACGTGGCTCCCTCGCTCCCTTGCTCCCTCGCTCCCTGGAGCTTGTCGCCTCTGGCGACAAGCTCCACGAAGAATGCGGCGTCGTCGCCGTCTACGGCCATCCCCACGCGGCGCGCGAAGCCTACCTCAGCCTCTACGCATTACAACATCGCGGCCAGGAGTCAGCCGGCATTGCCACCGCCGACGGCCATCGCCTCGCCAATATCAAAGGCATGGGCCTGGTTTCGGAGATATTCACGGACGACGTGCTGGCCAAGCTTCCCGGCCACATGGCCATCGGCCACACCCGCTACTCCACCACCGGCGATTCCGCGTTGCTCAACGCTCAACCCATTCGCGTCGACTCCACCAAGGGCCTCATCGCCATCGCGCACAACGGCAACCTGGTCAACCTGGGCAACGTGCGCTCCCGCCTGGAGCGCGACGGCGCATATTTCCAAACCACCTCAGACTCCGAAATCATCGTGCAACTCATCGCGCACTCCAGCGCGGGTTCGCTGGTCGACGCCATCGCCGATTCGCTCTCGCAGGTCGAAGGCGCTTTTTCCATTGTCATGATGACGCGCGACCGCATCTTTGCCGCGCGCGATCCGCACGGCTTTCGCCCGCTCTCCATGGGCCGCATGAAAAATCCCGGCGGGCCCGACACCGTCGTCTTCGCGTCGGAATCCTGCGCGTTCGATCTGCTCCGCGCCGAATTCGTCCGCGACATTCTACCCGGCGAACTGGTCATGGTTTCTGAAGACGGCGTCACCAGCCGCCAGTATGCGAGCGGCATTCCGCAATCGAGCTGCATCTTCGAGCACGTCTACTTCGCGCGCCCTGACTCGCGCATCTTCGGCCGCTGGGTGCAGGAGTCGCGCGACCAGATGGGCCGCCAACTCGCACGCGAGTCCGGCGTGCCCGCCGATGTGGTCGTGCCCGTGCCCGACTCCGGCGTCACCGCCGCGCTCGGCTACGCTGAAGAGGCCGGCATCCCTTTCCGGTTCGGCCTCATCCGCAACCATTACGTTGGCCGTACATTTATCGAACCTGAACAGCGCGTCAGGGACTTCGGCGTCCGCCTCAAGCTCAACCCCGTGCACAATCTCCTTGCAGGCAAGCGCGTCATCCTCATTGACGATTCCATCATCCGCGGAACGACGAGCCGTAAAATCGTGCGCATGGTGCGCGGTGCCGGCGCTGCGGAAGTGCACCTTCGCATCAGTTGCCCGCCCACCATTTCGCCGTGCTATTACGGAGTCGACACGCCCAGCAAGAAAGAGCTCATCGCGGCCAACAACTCCGTCGAGGAAATTCGCCACTATATCGAGGCGGATTCGCTGGCGTATTTGTCGCTCGACGGATTGCTGAAATGCGTACGCGATGAAAGCAACGTGGGCTACTGCACTGCCTGCTACACCGGCAACTATCCCACGCAATGGGTCGACGTGGAAGACATCCTGCCAGCCGCCGCGACAATTTGATCTTCCGCCGCTTCACCGCGCGCATCAAAAAACCCTACCAGAGAGGCCCCACGGGAGCCTCCTGATACACCGGAGCCGGCGCGCCTTTGTTGGAAGTCTTAATCGCCGCGAGGAATGGTTTCACCGCGGGATCGTAAACAATCGTGATTACGCCGGCGCTTCCAGGGAATCCGTCGCTTCCCGGCATGCCGTCGTGCCCATCCAATCCACTTCTGCCGTCTGAGCCGTTCGGGCAACCGATTCCGCCCGATCCGCCGGAGCCACCCCTGCCGCCTTTTCCGCCGCGGCCACCGCTGCCTCCCGCTCCTCCAACGGATGTGATGGTGAGCGAACCGCCTTGTGGGTCAATGAGAAAATGCCGATCCTTGCGACCGGGCGCACTCACAACCGCCTGCAGCAGCGGTTGAGCGCCCGGCTGCAAAGCGATCATGACTTTTACTGGAGGCGCATTGCCGCCATTGTCGCCATCACCGCCCCTGCCGCCGTCGCTTCCGTCCGTGCCGGTGCCTCCGTCTCCTCCCGCAGAAGTGCTGTCTGGAACGCACGATCCCATCGAACCGCTCGATCCCGACATGCCATCGCTCCCGTCGGTCCCATTCGTCCCAGACATTCCACTGGCTCCGCTAAAACTCGCCGCAAACGGAAAGCTGTAGCTCACGGGGACAGTCAACGATGCGTGCAACTCTGGGTGGCTCGGAACTGAAATCTCCACCTGCCCGGTTTTGCCGTCGCTCTTGCGCGGGTCGTGCGGCAAACTGAGCACGCCTTTCTTGTTTACCGTCACCACGCTCGCCGACACGGTCAGGTCGGACCACAGAATCTTGCCTTGGCCCGCGCCCTCCGTAACCCAAACCTTGCCGGTCGCATCGGTGAACGTCACAACCATCGGCGAATTCTGCCCCGGCCTGATCGCGGGTCCGTTCAGCAAGCTCGCCTCGATCGTGGTCACGGGCAACTTGTCGATATGTACTCTCGCCCCTAGCTTGACTCTGACCGCGGTGCATCCTGTCATTCCCATTAGAGTCGCGAGCGCCAACGCCCCGATACTCGCGCACCGCCACATCCACGCCCTCTTTTCGTTCATCGCTGCTCTCCGTTCGCGTCCGTCGCGCGCGTCCATGTCTGAAACCCGGCACAACACAGGCTCAACCCGTGCCTCGCAGTGACGCACAATCACCGCAGACCACGGCCGGCTGTGCCGCATCTTTTCATCCATGCAAGAAGTTCTTATTCAATTAGACACGGAAACTCGCAATCGAGTTGCAGAACGGGTAAGAAAATATCGAGAGGATCTCTCTTGATTCGAGAAGGCCGTAAGTTCTTCGCGCGACTTCGCGACGCTTTGGTAACTCCGGCGCTCTTTAATTTGATTGGCGACAACGTCTGTTTCGACCCGCCGCTTCGTCACACTGCTTCTTTCGCCAGTTCCGCAACGGTCACAACGGGCCGCCGCGCCAGGCTTCGCGTCAACGCATACATCGTCCCCGCCGCAAGCAGGCAAGGCAGCGCCAGCCCCCTCAATCCCGCCGCGTAACTTCCTGTGGCGTCCTTCATCACGCCCATCCAATACGGACCCGCGAATCCGGCGAACATCGTAATCGTGTTCATGGCCGCAATGCCCGCGGCTGCTGCTCGTCCGGCAAGAAACTGCATGGGGACCGCGTTTGCCGGCCCCAGCATCGACATGAACGCGACGAAACTCGCGGCCAGCGCAGCCACCACCAGCCACGGTTCCCTCGCATAACTCGCCGTCAAAAAGCCGGCCGCCATCACCACGCAGGGGACGATGCAATGGAACGCCCGCTCGCCTCTGCGATCGGAGCGCGCGCTGTTCAGGAGCATCCCCACGGCGCCCGCCAATCCAAAGCACGCCACCAGGTACCCCACATTCTTTACGCTCCATCCCGTCGTTCCCTGCAAAATTGCCGGCGCGGAAAAACTGTAGGCGTAGCTGGTCAAGAGCGCGAAAAAGAAGTAAGCGCCAATCATCCACACCTTCGGCTCAAGCAGCGCCCGCGCGACGCCCGCGCTATGTCCCAGGTGCGCCTTTTCGCCGTCGGCCTTTAGCTGGCGTTCGAGCCACGCCTTTTCTTCCGCAGTCAGCCAGGTCGCCTTCGCCGGACTGTCAGGCAGCATCTTCAGCATCACGAGACTGAAAATCGCAGTTGGCAATCCTTCCACCAGGAATAGCCATTGCCAGCCCGCGAGCCCCAGCTTGCCGCCCAGTCCCAGCAGCCAACCCGCTAGTGAGCCCATCACCACCGAGCTCAGCGGCAGCGAAATGTAAAACCGGCTCACCGCCCGCGCTCTCATGCGCGCGGGAAACCACAGCGTCAGATAAAAGATCACCCCGGGATAGAATCCGGCCTCCGCCATACCCAGCAGAAACCGCAGCACGTTGAACTCGAGCGGCGTGCGCACGAACATCGTCGCTGCCGCGAGCAATCCCCAGGTGAACATGATGCGCGCCAGCCAGCGCCTGGCGCCGAAGCGCAGCAACAGCAGATTCGACGGCACCTCGCACAGCGCATATCCGATAAAGAAGAGTCCCGCGCCAAACCCGTAGACCGATGCGCTGAAGTGCAGATCGCGGTTCATCTGCAAAGAGGCAAAGCTGATATTGATGCGGTCCATGTAGGCCAGGCCGTAGCCAACGGCGAGCAGCGGCAGAAGGTGCACCGCAGCTTTGCGCTGCGCACTCCGCCCGATGGCCTCGTCCTGCGCACGCGCCGGCGCATCGCTCGACGCATCGTCCAGCGCGGGCACACCACGCGCATCGCTGGTGTCGAGCATGGACGACCTCCTGAACCGCACCGTGGGGAAACGGCTAGCTAGAGACTAACAGTGCGCAGCCCATCATCCCATGATTTCTGAGGTTTGCTCCAGATTCTCGGCCCCTACATCGCTTTCGTCGTTACCATGTCCGTGCTCCAACTTCCATCTTCGAGCGCGAGGGTGAACGCGATCTTTCCGGCCGAGACCTTACCCTTGCAGATCACCTTGTAATTCTGGCCCTGGTAATCGGTCGTCAACCAGAAGCTAACCGTGTCGCCGTCCAGCTTGCCTTCATGAATCTCCGCCGGTGTCGTCGGCAGCCCCTCCACCGTTCCCGTCACTACGCCGGCCGAGCTCGTCAAATGGATCGCCAGCGGCATGCTCGTGCCCTGAAAATCAAAGTTCCCTTTCCATGTTCCCGTAACATCGAGGCCGGCAGGCGCCGGCGCCGTCTCCGCGCTCCTGGCCACCGTCATCTGCGCGCCCCAGCTTCCATCCTCTGTCCCAAAGGTGAATGCAATCTGATCCCCGGTCGCAGAAACTGCTCCCTTGAACACCAGCTTGTAAGTCTGTCCCTGGTAGTCGCTGTTTACCCAGAACGTTAAGGTACCACCATCCACTTTGCCGTCGTGGATTTGGGCCGGTGTGGTCAGCATTCCTTCCACGGTCCCTGTCACCGCGCCGTTCGCAACCGTGAATTGGAACGTCAACGGCAGGTTCGTGCCCTGAAAATCGAAGGCGCCTTTCCAGGTCCCACTCACGTCTGCCGCGTTCGCCGCTGGTAGCACCGCCAGGAAAGCAACCAGCCCAGCGATCCGCAAAAAATTCCTCATGCATCGTCCTCCGAACAAAAAAGTCTAACACGCCCACTCAAGCTTCTCATGTCGCTTGAACTAACGAATAGTGCGAAGCGTAATTCATTTCGACAATTTGAGATGGTTAGAGCACAAAGCCCGCAAAGCGGGCGAAAGATCATAACCCCAGGCGTGAGCCTTGGGGAAGGCGTGGCAAAGCGGACGCCAGCCCCCGCAGGGGACGAAAGAACTACTTGCCCGCATCGCAACGTGGCCCACGACATTGGCGAAGTACCACATCAGCTCAAGGCGAGCGAAGGGTCGGCGCTCAGTTCCGGCGGAGCGAAATCACCGGCCAGCAGACGCGGCCATGCGGCGGCTGCGATCATTGCGGCATTGTCGGTGGAGAGAGCGAGAGTAGGGAAGGAAATCCGCACGCCGCGCGCCGCAGCTTCTCGCGTGAAGCGCTCGCGGAGCTCGCGATTGGCAGCCACGCCGCCGGTGACCAGAATGCGCCGCGTGCCGAGCGACTGCGCAGCCGCGAAGGTTTTCTTCATCAGGTCGCCGACTACCGCGCGCTGAAAACTGGCGATCAGATCCAACGTCTGCTGCGGGCAGAGAGCGAGAGCCTCTTCGTGCGATTGCGGCGGGCGAAAACTATTGAGCACGTGGCTCACGCGCGCCCTTGCCTCGGCGCGCAACCCGTGCAGCTCCACGTAGCGCAGCACTGCCGTCTTGATTCCTGAAAACGAGAACAGAAAATGCGGGTCGAGGCGCGCAATCGGCGCGGTCTTCGCAGCCTTGGTACGCGCAGGCTTGCCGCCGAGGTGCACTTTGGTTTTGATCTGCGCGAACGAGAACGGCACGGCGCTGGGATTGCCGAACTTTGCCAGCGCGTCGATCCACGGACCGCCGGGATAGCCGAGGCCGAGCAGTTTCGCGACCTTGTCGAAGGCCTCGCCTGCGGCATCGTCCACCGTGCGGCCCACCAGCGCGTAATTCCACGACCCTTGCGCCGGGCGCGCCAGATAAAGGTGCGTGTGCCCGCCAGAGACGACCAGCGCCAGCGCCGTATCGTCGCTCATCTCACCGTTGTCATCCTGAGCGAGTCCGCCCGCGGCGGACGAGTCGAAGGATCTGCGGTTGCTTCTTTGCCTAGCGGATGCCCACGCATCCTTCGCGGGCGGGGAATCTGCATCCGCCGTCACTGTTGTCCCCCGGCGCTCCTCGCATTCGTTCAGCAGAACCGCGTGAATGTGGCCCTCAAGATGATTCACGGCAATCAACGGAAGATGATTCGCAAAGGCGAGCGCCTTGGCATACGTGATACCCACCAGAAGCGCGCCGGCAAGTCCCGGGCCGGAGGTCACAGCGATGGCATCGAGATCGGCGAGGGTAAGGTGCGCTTCGGCCAGCGCCGCGCGGACCACGGGAACAATGGCGCGGAGGTGCTCGCGGCTCGCCAACTCCGGTACCACGCCGCCGTATCGCGCGTGCGTGGTGATCTGCGAAGCCACCACAGAAGAAACGGTACGCGCGCCCCGCTCCACAATCGCCGCGGCAGTTTCGTCGCAGGAGCTTTCAATGCCGAGAATCAGGCCGGAACCGGGCATAATCTCAGTGTATTGCGTAGCGCCGGTCTCCAGACCCGCACTCGCCCGAAGATCGTTGCAAAATCACGAGGTCAGATTGTCACTTCGCTCGTCCCGCCACCCGGGGTGACAATAGAAACAGCGACCATGGGCAGCACACTCCAATACGAAGCAGCTTTGCAGATCATTGAAATTCTTCGCGCCCATAAGTTCGAAGCGTATCTCGCCGGCGGCTGCGTACGCGACCTGCTGCTGGGGCGCGAGCCGGCCGACTACGATGTGGCGACCAATGCGACGCCCGACGTCGTGCTGGATATGTTTCCGCGGACCTTTGCCGTGGGCGCGCATTTCGGAGTGGTTCTGGTCGCGCCGGAGACGAAAGACGCCGGCTTTGTGACCGAAGTCGCGACCTTCCGTTCAGACCTGGCCTATTCAGATGGCCGCCATCCCGATGCGGTGCGTTACACCATGAGCGCCCAGGAGGACGTGCAGCGCCGCGATTTCACGATTAACGGGCTGCTGCTCGACCCGCTGCGCCCACTGCGTGGGAGCAGCCTTTTGGACGAGTGTGTTCGTGATCCGAAACTTCTCCGCTTCGCAGTGATCGATTGCGTCGGCGGCCTCGCTGATCTCGATGCGGGCGTGGTGCGCGCCATCGGGCGTCCGGAACTGCGCTTTGCAGAGGACCATCTGCGCATGTTGCGTGCGGTTCGGTTCGCGGCACGGTTCGGCTTCAATCTGGAGCCTGAAACCCAGCGCGCCATTCGCTCTCTCGCCCCGCGCATTCACGCCGTCAGCCGCGAGCGTGTGCGCGACGAGCTCACAAAAATGCTCACCGAGGGCCATGCGCGCCGCGCTTTTGAGTTGCTCGACGAAACCGGACTGCTCGCCGAAGTGCTGCCGCAGATCGCGAGCATGAAGGGCGTGGAGCAGCCGCCGCAATTTCACCCCGAGGGCGACGTGTGGATCCACACGCTGATGTTGCTTGAGCAGTTGCCGCCGGGATGCAGCACGACTCTTGCATGGGGCGCGCTGTTGCACGACGTGGGCAAGCCGCCGACTTTCCGCCGCGCTCCCGACCGCATCCGTTTTGACGGCCACGTGGAAATCGGCGTCGCCATGGTTGCTGAAATCTGCCGCGGCTTCCGTTTTTCCAACGAGGAGACGCGGCAGGTGCTGGCGCTCGTCGAGAACCACATGCGATTCATGGATGCGCCACGCATGAAGGCTTCCACACTCAAACGCTTCTTCCGGCTCGATCGATTCGACGAACACCTGGCTCTGCACCGCATGGATTGCCTGGCCGCGAGCGGCAACTTGGATAACTGGGAGTTTGTGCGCGACCTTTGGCAGGCGATGCCCGAGGAAGCAGTGCGGCCGAAGCCGCTGATCACGGGCAGGGAACTGATTGCCGCGGGATACCCGCCGGGCGCGCGATTCAAGGTGATGCTGCGTGCGGCTGAGGATGCACAGTTGGAGGGAAGCATCGCGACGCCGGAAGAAGCCCTGCAATTGGTGCGCGAGCGATTTCCTTCCTGAGCGAATCCCCGACCCGCGAAGATTGCGCTGTAATGAAACACTACGTCGGCAGGATCGTCTTGAGCGTCTCCGCGAAGGTTGCCACATACGGCTCGAAGAGCATGAGCATGTGCTTGGTCGGCACGTCGACGATCTCGACGCCTCCCTGGGCGAGACTACCCCAGCCCAGCGTGAGGTCTTCGCGGCGGCCGAGCACTTCCGGTCCTTGATCTGTGGCGCGCACCAGCGTGATTTTTCCAGGGAAAGGTTTCAAGGTGTAGCGCGAGAGCGCGTACCAATGTCCCTGCGAGATCCAATGAAAGCGCAATGCCGGCGAAAGCGGCCAGCCTATCATCTTGCAGGCATTCACGCCCGCGGGAAGCACTGCGTGCTCCATGAATCGCGACCAGTAGTATTCGCTCTTCTCCGAAATCTTCTGGCTGAGATAACGAACCCCGCCTTCGCGAATGTTGCGCCAAAACTTGGCGAGCTTGATGCCCATACCAAAATTTCGGCCGCTGTCGGGAACGCGCACGTCGAACATGATGACCGCAGCGGGAGTCACGCCCTGCTCCTCGAGCTGCCGCGCCATTTCGTATAAAACAAAGCCTCCATACGAGGCCGCCCCAAGCAGA
>Ga0302277_1002398_pt1 | contig 13332 bp, 16 predicted proteins | sample III_Bog_N3_1_FD_198759 | JGI IMG/M metagenome (GOLD analysis project Ga0302277, IMG submission 198759) | Peat permafrost microbial communities from Stordalen Mire near Abisko, Sweden - III_Bog_N3_1 | ecosystem: Environmental > Terrestrial > Soil > Wetlands > Peat | place: Sweden: Abisko... | reverse complement strand
TATATGTCTAACCAAATTCGTCGACCATCCTTACACACAAACTCGTGCAGCTTGCGAACAATCCCACCTTGCTCTATGTTTGAATAAGCAGCCCCTACGACTTGATAGTCTTCCTCATTCACATAGAGCTGCCTTGTAGGAGCGCCAATTAACTCACCTTTGCCGTAGCCAAACATTTCTTCAAAATAAGCATTGCTCCAAATCATCTTTCGATCACGTACCGTGACAATGCCGATCAGCCGACTTTCCAGTATGGTACTTTGCTCATTGATGAGCTGATCCAATTTCAAAGTACGCTCAATGACTTTATTTTCCAATTCAAGATTGGTGTCGCGGACGTATTTCGCCATTCCAATAAAGGAACGCGACAAATTCGCAATCTCGCCGGCTCCCATGACTGAAGTATCAACTTCAAAATTACCATGCTGAATCTTGTCGGTAGATAGCTGCAAGGCTGAGATAGGATCGAGTATCCATCTACGCAAGGCCAGACCCATGGCAATCAAGGCGATCAGGAATACGGCTCCGAACAAGAATGGTATTAGCAGATTATTTTCAATAAGCGTCAGACTATGACTATCCATCAAAGTTCACCCAAATTGTCTTTTCCTGATCAGGGTTCTTTTCCAAAAATTGCATTGCAAGGCGAAGATGCTCGATGTCATCAGCATTCTTTAATAAATTATCGACTTTGATACGCTGACTAACATCTTTGGCTATGCCCATATAATCGATCAGTTTGGGATCGTTATCCAATTGAATAGCCATGTTTTTGTCAATGAACAAGTTATGCACATCATGCTGCGAAATGCTGACGGTCTCTTTTAGAAATTCAGTAAGGTCGATGCCGGTTCCTATGACACCCAAAGTCTCACCGCTCTTCTTAATTAGCACGTTGATCCACACCTTAGTTACGCCGAGATGTATGTCTGGATCAAGATTAACCTGATAGTCCCTGCCATCCGCAATCGTTGCGTAAAACCACTTATCGTTTGCATTCTTGGGCGATAACATATACCGGAGTTGTTTACCGATATATTGATTAGCTGCATCATTGAAATAGTAGTTTCCAGAACGTGCCATCGCTGCAAAATAGCTATGGTCGCTAAAATTGGAACGATAACGTTCCATCGCAGCAATACCACGCTGCCGAATTATTGGATCATTTTCGTGGATGGCCATCTGGATAATATCGGGATCAGCCGCCATTTTTTTTGACAGCGAGATTTCCCTTATTAGCGGTGACAGAGTGCGATATTTATCAAACATCACCTGTCGATTTGCTATCTGAAGACTCCATTTTTCGTTGATACTATTAATCCACTGCGTGGAAAGAAGCCAAGTCAGTAATACATAACCACAAAAAATAGCAGTCATCAGCAGAAAAAAACGCGGTCTCAGTCTCATATCAAACATGATTGACCCTCAATGATATCCTTCATGTCTTATTGCTCGTCTTGTTTTAAGTGGTGAGCAAATTATAACCTATAGCAAAATGACTATAGGGTGCACTCAAAAACCAAGTGCATAATTGTTAGGAGAAAATTACTTGCAAACAAGGTGGAGTCCATATACGGACAGTGGTGACTGGCAGAAAGTGGCCGACAATTGCCCGATTACGTACGCAATTTCGAGCGGCAGTTATGTGGCCCTGAACGGACATGCTATCCCCAATTTACGCCTGTCGCTGCTTCACCTGTATTGGTCATTCAGCCCTGTTAATTAGTTGCCTGTGTAGCATCTGTTGGATTAATGTGCGCACGTACGCTTGCAGCTGTTTGGCCAAACAGGATTTTTTTGGCTTCTTCCGTCATCGTGGGCTGGTTTGAATAGGGTTGAGCTTTTGCATAAGCACTAACCGTGGCGGACCGGTTGCGGATAGCTTCAAACCAGCGCTTGACGTTCGGGAATTCGTCCAAGTTCTGCTGCTGAGCCTTCCACGAGACGATCCAAGGATAGGCCGCTATGTCTGCAATGGTATAGGCATTGTCCGCGATGAAGTCCCGTCCATCGAGTCTGCGGTCGAGTACGCCATACAAACGGTTGGTTTCTTTCACGTAGCGGTCGATTGCGTAGGGAATCTTCTCGGCGGCGTAGTTGGAGAAGTGGTGGTTTTGCCCGGCCATCGGGCCAAGTCCGCTTACCTGCCAGAACAGCCATTCAAGAACGGTCTTGCGGCCGCGAATATCTGCCGGCAGCAGCTTGCCTGTTTTTTCGGCAAGGTACACAAGGATCGCCCCCGACTCGAAGACCGGTATTGCATTTCCGCCACCTGATGGGTCGTGATCGACAATTGCAGGCATGCGGTTGTTGGGGCTGATTCTGAGGAACTCGGGCTTGAATTGGTCCCCTGCGCCTATGTTTACCGGGATGATGCGATATTCGAGTCCGGCCTCTTCCAAAAACATTGTGATCTTGTGGCCGTTTGGCGTGGGCCAGTAGTATAGGTCTATCATTGCGGCCCTTTCTTATGTCTTATGCTAGACGGGAAAACCCGGCACACGACGTGCGAAACCCCCGTTCATATCAAGCATGCGTTCGCGCCAGAGGTAGGCCGGATCGTTCGGGTCAAGCAAACTGGTGGGCGACATTACGCGCGCCCATTGAAAGGCGCCAAATAAAATGTAGTCTGCGAAGCTCGGCGCCCGCCCGCCAATAAACGGATATTCGATCAATGCCGGCCTCACCGTTTCGAGCGCATTGTCGAGCTTGGCAAGCGCGCCCTTCCGGTCCGAGGCATATGATTCAAGCGTGATGCCCAGACGCTTCTCGCGCGACTCCCGGAAATAGGCCTTGTCCTTGTCGTGCAGATGCGCGAAAAGATCAAGGACGATGATTTGGAACACTGCAGGGTGGATAGTGCGCTCGCACCATAGCTTAAACACGAAAATTGCACCGCGCGCCTGCTCCGAGTCCATGAGCAAGGGCCGTTCCGGATAGGCTTCGTCCAAGTACAGGGCAATGCGCCATGAATCGTAAACCGTGGTCGAGCCGTCCACGAGCACGGGAACCAGGCCCTGTCCGGAAAATGCGATGGCGTCCTTTTCCGTGAATCGCCAAGGCACAGCCTCAAACTTGAGCCCTTTGTGGGCAAGCGCCATCTTGATGCGCCAGCAGGTGGGGCTGAACCGCCGCTCATCCTCGGCGCCAGCCAGGTCATATAGTTTTATTGTCATCTCGTTCAATGCTATTTCTGTGGTTGCGGCAGGTTTTGGCTTGGTGACGTCTCCTCGGTATTTTAAACGCTGACATCAGATGTACAATCAATCGCAGCCATTTTACGAAGTTTCATTTTGCCATTTTGGGTTCCCGAAAGCAGCACTTCACGACCCGCAGGTTTCGATCAAACGCAACTTCCGGTTCTGGCACTCCTGTTGTTCATAATACCAAATTGCTTGCAGGAAAGCGGCCATTCACGAACGGCAGAAATTGGCCGGTAGTACGCAGTCAGCCACCGCAATTTTCGATGTCCGCAATGTTGCTGAGTGCGGACACATGATACTCGTTTTGCCGACTGGCACTAGGTGGCATACTTCGGACATATCATACCAAGTTTGCTGCCCGTCTTGCCTGCCATACGCCCCACGCATAAACGAGCGCGAGCACGATTATGCAGCAGATGCCGAGCGTGACATAGCGATGGATCAAGGCATTCGTGCTCCAACCATAGTCGTCGGACAGCCTCAATGCATCCGACTTGAGACCGCTTTCAAACTCTCCGAACGGAACCATGCTGGAATCGCGCCACGCAGCCCACCACGTGGCGAATATGTCTACGAAAGCCGCCGCGCCGATAACAAGGAAGCCCCAGCGCAACGAACCCCTGTAGAGTTGCGTGCCCTTGCCGAAAAAAAAGGTCGCCATCAGTGCTGTGGCGAGTACCATTCCCATGCCGTCCCCGCCGAACACGAAGAGCATTTCAGCGGTGCTCGCCTTGATGCCGAGTGTGCCGATTGCCTGCAGCAGCACTAGCGCGCCGCCTAGAGCCACGAGGGCGTACTTCTCGGCGAGATACGCCCGATACATCATGTAGCCCAAGGCACCGAGCAGCGCGATCGGGGCAATGAAGCCGCGTGTCTCGGATACATGTGTTAACCACGGCGTCGGCACTGCAGCATACCCGCAAAGCCAAGCAGTGACTGCGTGTCCGATCTCATGAACCGGCATACCGAGAAAAGTGCGCTGCAAAAAAGGCATGAAAACGTGAAACGCCAGTGCGAAGCAGAGTGTGATCGGGATCGCCCCCATGCACAGCTTCCATTCAAGCACAGGATCTTCGACCAGTGGTATCCCCTGCAGCGAAGACTCGACCGACGGTTCGACCGGTACAGACTCTTCGCTTCGGGCTTCGTATGGCGATTCGGCGACGTTCGCACGTCCATGCGACTTGATCGCCTCGGCCTTGTCGTAGATTGCACCGCAGCTCGGACACCTCTGCGCGGTATCGCGGGGGGCGTTACACCATGGACAGGTCGTCATCACGAGGGTTCGCTTATATTTACTTGCTTGATGTGGTTGATGATTTCCCGTCACTATAACGGGAGATGATCAGTTAACCGAAACTGCCTAAATTGGAGGACGTTCGCGACATGCTGCTCTTGGCAGATGCTCGTTAAGCCATATTCAACGCGAAGCAGCCAGTAGCGAATGTCCCAAGATGGCCGGTTTTTGTCTGTCAGTCCTCGCTGATTTCAGTGACCGTTGTGCATCTGTCAGCTCAACCGGTCGATCCATTTCAGAAACGTCCCGAGCGCATCCTGCCAAGACTTCATCAATCGATTAACTTCATTCCGCAAAGCTTTGCCGCATCGCGATCAAAAGTCGCCGTGTAGCTGCACCCAGCCTCATTGGCCGATTTCTCTATCATGCAGTCGGCAAAATCAGCTTTGCCATCCTTAAATAGTCTTAATGCTTTCCATACAGTATCAGCCTGAGCCACAATAATTTCCTTTGTGCGCAATAGCGTTCCCAATACCTCACCGATTTCGTCTCTGGTTAATGAGTAGCAACCTGTCAGCACCCACACTAGCTCAATTACGGATACGATGCCAACGTAGCCAGGCGCATCCGCAGTTAACGACTCAAGCAGGCGTGTGGCCTTGGGCGATTGCTTTGGATCGTCCTGTGCAACATAGCGAACGAGGACGTTTGTGTCCAACCCAATCATCGTGCTTTCGCCCCGTGGGTGGCGATAGCCACGTTCATATCTTTAATCGTCACCGGCATAGCAGGCTTGCGCACCAAGCCCTTCAATGCTGTCACTGACTGAGTTGCAGCAACCAACTCAAAATGCCCAGGCTCAATCTGGACAAACTCAACCCGATCCCCAGCCTCAACGCCGAGTGCGGCACGCACCATAGCGGGGATGGTGATCTGGCCCTTGCTAGTCATAGTTGCAGTTGACATAAAAATCCCTCCTTTAGTTTCCTTACTTTATAGTAAGGAAACTAAAAAATCAACGAATAAAAGAAATAAAAGCCTCTTTTTCAGTGCTGAATCTCATAATTGGAGGTCACCCTCGACTGACCGATTGAATCCGCCAACAAATAGCGGCCACTCAATTTCTTATATGTGAATTACGGCTCATGGCACGTTGCGTCATGTCGATCTTGGAATTATTCTTCTCCCAAGCTGCGATCCGAATTTCGCGGACAAATTAATTTTTCAGAATCTCCGATTGCAGTTACTTGAGCCGCAGATCAACCGAGATATTCACGCCGACTCTTCCGGTGCGATAAGAACCACACCGGGAAAGTATGAACCGTAGCGGCGTGTATCACGGGTAAGAACTGGATATTGGGATACTGCTGCATGTGCGCCAATGAAGAAATCTCCGAGAACATTGCTCTTGGTTCCACCTTGCCTTCGGTAACGAACAAATGCCTTGCCGGCAAGAAACAATGCCGAACGCGGTATTTCGAGCATTACCAGGTTTAGGTCATCAAGCGTCTGATTCAGAGCCTCTACAGTAGAAAAAGTTAGCGACAGTTCGGAGTAAATGATTGGATTGATAGCCAACCGATGAATTTTCGACTGGGCACGTAATTGGCTAATCGACCAATCGGCCCAGTTTGGATCATTTTCCAGAACATCTACCAGCACGTTGGTATCAACAAGTAGCATTACCCCTCACCGCGCAACATAGCCATCAGATCGTCAGTCCGCCATTTGATGTCAGCTTTACCGCGAGCTGTTTCGAAACGATCCGGCTTGCGACTAGCACGAGCCCCAACCTTGTGTATGACTACATCACCATTAGGATTGACAGCGAAGTCTACAGCACAGCCTGGCGCCAGATTCAATGCATCACGAATCTGTTTTGGTATAGTGACTTGCCCTTTGCTGGTTAATGTCGTTGACATGATATATCTCCTTTGTATTACTTCATGCATAATTGTAATACCAACAATCTCGCCGCGCAAAGGTAAAAATTACGACGACATGTTGACCTGCTGCTTCTGGCACATTACAAAACTTCACCAGCATCCGCTTCCGAGCAGTGAAAATTATATTCCAGACAACCATTTTTCGTTGCCTGACCAATAAAGCGGAACGGGTGAATTAATGCTATCTTGTTCAAATCCTGCCTCCCGGTACTCCGTCGCAATAAACAATGATTGATTTTCCCGCCACAACCCGATAGCATGATGCATAAATCTGCATTAGCTAATGAGGTGGTTATGAGAACGACTCTGGATATTGACGATGGTCTGCTGGCCAAGGCTAAATCTCAAGCCGCGAAGGAGCACACCAGCCTGACCCAGATGATTGAGCAGGGGTTGGCGTTGCGTCTGCGCCCTCGAAAAGCCATAGCCAAACAGAAACGCCGCGCCCTTCCGGTCTATGCCGGGAAAGGTGGGTTGCGTGCGACGGTGCGTGATGCGATCAGTCATCGCGCCCTGCTCGACGCTGCGGATGATGTACGGTGACGCCTGACGTAAACATACTGGTGGCAGCCTCGCGCCAGGATCATGTACATCATGCCCCGGCGCTTGCATGGCTGGAGAGCGCATTGGAAACCAGCGCAGACGGCCAGATGCTGGCGATACTCCCGATGGTGGCTTGCGGTTTTCTGCGCCTGACAACGCATCCAAAAGTGTTTGTCGAGCCTACGCCCCTCAAGGCCGCACAGACATTTCTGCGCGCAGTGCTGGATACGCCCAATGTGACGATGCCGATGCTGGGCGAGGAGTGGCCGCTGTTCGAAAAGCTGTGCGCACAACACAAGCTGAGCGGCAACGCCATCACCGATGCTTGGATCGCCGCCGCCGCGTTGTCCCATCATCTGCATCTGGTCACCTTCGACAAGGACTTTCGCCGCCTGATGAAACCCAGCATGGTTACGGTGTTACCGACAAAATGATTAGTTTCAACCAAGTTTACAAACGCTATCCCGGCGGTTACGAAGCGCTAAAGAACGTCAGCTTCGACATCGCCGAGGGCGAGATGGTATTCGTCACCGGGCATTCCGGCGCGGGCAAGAGCACGCTGCTCAACATCATCGCCGCCATCGAGCGCCCCAATTCCGGCAGCGTGATCGTAAAGGGACAAAATATCTCTACGCTCAAGGGTGGAGCACTGCCCTACCTGCGTCGCAATCTGGGGCTGGTTTTTCAGGATCACAAATTACTGTTCGACCGCAGTGCATTCGACAACGTAATGCTGCCGCTGCAAATCTGCGGCTTCGATCACCGCGAATGCGCCAAGCGCGCGCGTGCTGCGCTCGACAAGGTGGGACTGCTGCAACGCGAAAAAGCCAACCCCATCGCATTGTCCGGCGGCGAGCAGCAACGTCTGTGCATCGCCCGCGCCATCGTCAATCGCCCCACCATCATGCTGGCTGACGAGCCCACCGGCAACCTCGATACGGACTACGCCAACGACATCATGGGTATCTTCAAATCCTTCCATCAGGTCGGCGTCACTCTGCTGATCGCCTCCCACGACGAAGGTATCCCGCATCAGTTTGGGGGACGCACACTGGCATTGAAACACGGGGAGTTGCAACCCACTTCGACAGGCTCAGGACAGGCATGAACAACTGGTTGGCACAGCATGTTCGCGTGCTGCTCTCTACCCTGAGCCGTTTGCTCACCACCCCGGTAGCCAGCCTGCTGAGCATCATGGTCATCGGCATCGCGCTCAGTCTGCCGACAGGCGTGTATGTGCTTCTGCAGAATGTGCAGAGCCTTGCCGATCAGGTGGTCGGTGCACCGCAGATCAGCGTGTTTTTGACCATGGATGCAAGCAAAGACGATATCGCCCGTATCGGCAAACAGCTGCAGCAGCACGCTGCGGTTGACCATGTCGAATATGTGTCACGCGAGCAAGCGCTGGAACAACTCAAACACAGCACCGGATTGACGGACGTAATTGGCGGGCTGACGCAAAACCCGCTGCCGGACGCTTACATCGTTTATCCGAAAAAATCCGATGCACAAACGCTGGAAGCCCTGCGCGATGAATTGCATACATGGCCCAAACTGGAAAAAGTTCAACTGGATTCGGCTTGGGCGCGCAAACTGGAAGCGTTGCTCAAATTTGGCCGACTGGTAGTATTACTACTCGCCGCACTACTCAGCTTTGCGCTGGTAGCCATTACCTTCAACACCATCCGTTTACAAATCCTCACCCAGCGCGACGAGATCGAAGTGTCTAAACTGATCGGCGCCACCAACGCCTTCATCCGCCGCCCTTTCCTGTATTTCGGCCTGTTGCAAGGCTTACTGGGCGGCGCAGCGGCATTGCTCATCATCACCCTCAGCCTGCACCTGCTCAACAACAGCCTCGCCGGACTGGCGCAACTGTATGCCAGCAACTTCACCCTGCATACACTTCCTGCGGGCGACAGCCTCACCCTATTGCTATTCTCTGCCTACCTCGGCTGGATGGGCGCATGGCTATCGGTGGCGCAACACCTTTGGCAGACTGAGCATAAATGATTCCAAGAAGAAACGGCGGCGGCTTTAACGTTTAGCCGGACGCGGGGTCAGCAACCGACCATTCTGCCAATCTGAAATATTCAGGGCAGTTTCGAAGGCAGGTACTTCGTGGGCAAACTGCACCAGTGCAAAAGCCGCTGTAGGTTGCATTTGCACACAAACCATTTTGACGTTAATGGCCTGCACAGTACGCGCCAGTTTGTTGAGCCAGTTGTAGTAGACCGGATCGATAATGGGTTGCGTGGAAAGGTCGTAATACAGGCGAGATGCACGAGCACCGAGTAGACGTTCAACTATGCTCTCCACCAGCTTTTCATGGTCGCTGATGTCCAAGCCGCGCAACGGCTCCAGCAGAAAATCCTCCCTGCCAGTCTGGGTCAGGTGCAAGCCCGGAATGGACATTAATCGGCTTTTTGGCTGACGTGGATGCCCAGGCTACGGAACGCTTCTTTCAGTCCGTCGGACAGGCTGGCGCGGGTGGTAATATCGCTCATGTTGATGTTCAGGCTAATCAGTGCGCGCGCGATTTCCGGACGAATTCCGGTGATGATCGCCTGAGAACCCATCAGTTGCACTGCGCGCACCATCTGAATGAGATGGTGGGACACTTGCGAGTCGATATTTTTCACTCCGGTCAGATCCATTACCACGGCGCTGGCGTGGTCCTTGGCAATGCGGTTGAGCAGTGCTTCCATCACCAGCATGGTGCGGCTGGAATCGAGCGTGCCGATGATCGGCAGGGTGAGTACGCCATCCCAAATTTCAGTGATAGGCGTAGCGGTTTCACGCAACTCCTGCTCCTGCGCGACCAGAGCTTCTTCCTTTTCCTCAAGGTAAGCGCGGAACACGGCCATGATGAGTTCATTGAATAAGGTACTGAAATACTGCAATACGGAACGTGACTGGGTAAAGGCGATGCCGCTATCCTTTTCCAATACCCCTATCAAAGTCTGTTGCAGTTGCTGGGCATAGCGCACCATATCTTCCACTTGACCACCGCGCACCAGTATTTTTTTCGACAGGCCGGTAAAAAACATTTCCAGTGCATGAAACTGCGGCGATACTTGACTGGTTGGGTCTTGTGCGGCCAGCAACCCAATCATGAGGTTCATGAATTCGCCGCTCAAATCGGCAACTTCGTCATCATCCATCAACCTGTTATCACGGCAAAAAAACTTTCTTCCCGGCTCTTCAAGCTCTGCCGAAACGTTGCCGATCTTCAGGCTGAATAAAGCAGTTACTTTTTCGCTGAGATCTTTTTTTTGCGTCATGATTGCTCCCGTGTGGTTTTAATTTCTTGTTATGCTATGGTTGAAACACAAATGGATTGATCGTCCGAAATTCTCGCCATGATATTCCCCAGCGTGTAAGCAATCAACTGGGGGTGCTGGTTGAACAAACCGGTAAAGTTGGCAACATCCCAGTTCCGGCGGATGCCGTCGCTGGCGGTCACCATCAAACTCTTCTTGCCAAAATCGGCGTGAAACACGGATGGCGTCCTGTGCTCCCTGCCCAAAATGCCCGGCGCGAAAGGAATGTTTTCGATTTGCTCCTTGTCGTAAAAATGGGCGTTCATGTCCCCAACGCCGACAATTTGTATTTCATTTTTTCTCAAATCTATTTCACCAATGACTGCCACCGCGCCGCGCGAACCGGCCAATTGGTGGTTCACTGCCTCCAACACCGCGCCTGGGATTTCACCGTTGGAAAGGCAGATGGCAAGATTGGCAGTGGCCGCCTGCGCATGTTCGCCATGTCCCAGACCGTCGAGATGTAGCCAGCGCAACCTGCTGCCATCTTGTTGCAAATAGATGCGGTCGCCGTTGTAGCGCAAATCCGATAAGGACCTGGAAAACAGACCAACTTTGAATCCGGGGAGTATACCTGCATCGCTTGTTTCCTTGTTGCTGCCGGGAAAAAATCTGGCAAGAAAGACTGTCCCATTCCACCTCTTTACCCGGCCCAAGTTTTCAGGTTGCGTATAGATAAAAAATTCATCACTCAAGCGACGGATGCTGCCCAATCCTTTACCCAGCGTACTTGCTGTGGAATAGCCATCCTCCTCCGCTTGGGTCAGGTTGGCGATGCCGGGTCCAAAATCGAGCGCCAGCATATCCAGCACCGGGCCCGGTTGTTGCCAAACCTGAATCATGCCACGCCCGCCTGCGTGTTTGACGTTATTGGTAACCAATTCCGAGGCGACCAGCAACATGTTTTCGCGTTTCCAGTCGGGAATGCCGAGGCGCTGAGCGATCGCCGACAGCTTCGAGCGCAGCAGGATTTGCGCGCTTTCGTTTTGTGCCGAGCTGCTGTATAACAACTTGCAATCCGTGGCGCTGTCGAAAGTTTTAGACATGACCAAAAGCTGCCTTTGTCGGACAAGAAGGTATATGCTCACCGACGAATTCCACGAAACGGGTACCGTTGGGTGCTGCCATTTTTGGGCACAGGAGCATACATTCACTGCTATCAGGCGACTGGCAAATATCCACTATGGCTTGGCCACGGCCACGATGTTTTGCCTCATACAATGCGTTGTCAGCGCGGTGGATAAATTCTTCCAGGGTAAGACCATCCGGGCTGCTGGGGTTGATGGCGGTCACACCAATGCTGACCTTTTTATTCATCAACAGCAAAACCTGCTGCGCCTTGTCGCAGGCAAGCGGATAGTCAGCGAAGATCACCATGGCAAACTCGTCCCCGCCGAAGCGGAACGCGTAATCCACATCCTCACGGATGACGCTACGCAAAACATGCGCCATTTTATTGAGATAAGTATCGCCAAACTGGTGGCCGAATTCGTCATTGATTTGTTTGAAATGGTCAAGGTCAAACAGCACCAGCGAGAGCGGCGCACTTTTTTGCCGCATAGTGTGATGAAATGCACGACCCAGTCTGTCATCAAAAGCACGACGATTGAGCAGCCCGGTAAGCGGATCGGATTCTGCTTGACGCATAGATTCGTGCAGCTCCTTCTGGCGCTTTTCCACGGCCCGATGAAGCGATTCTATTTCTTTCTCGGTGCTGGCTCGAACCTCATCAAGGTGGCGTTCCATCTGTGCGTTGCGCTGCAACAGAATTTCAGGGTCGATCAATGCAGTCGAGTTTTGCAGGTAAAGCCGCAATTGTGCGAGCTCTTCCTTTTGCGGTAAAAGGGGAAAATACGAAATTCTGGCAGATTGCTGCTCTCCCCATTGGGTTAGCAGCTGGTGGCCTTGCAGCACCAGACTGACCTGCAGGTGGCTCCCCTTGGCTACACCTGCGTCACGCAGGCTTTGCATCAAATTGAGCAAGGCGATAGTGGCGGCAAAGGGATTCCCACCGAGCCTGTGTACGCTCTCCAGAACAAAGCCCATAAAATTTAGCAAGTCTGGCTCAATCGCCAAATCTTGCTTAAATAGTTCCACAGATTCCAAGATGCCTCGCTTATTTCTTGTCTATTGTTAATTATGCACTTTTTATGGTTAAACTTTTTCATTTTTTACATATTAATGCAATAAATATTATTCATATTGGCACTCTGCGCATAAGAGTGCTAATATTTTAAATAAGGAGGTTTTAACCATGAATCAGGATTTGGCGTTACCCATGCCCTCGGCTGTAGGCAGCTTGGAAAGTTATATCCAATCAGTGAACCGTTTCCCCATGCTAACGCATGAGGCGGAATTGGCGCTGTCCACACGTTTCCGCCGCGATAACGATTTGGAGGCAGCGCGCCAGCTCATCGTGTCACATCTGCGCGTGGTAGTGAGTGTGGCGCGCGGTTACTCTGGTTATGGACTACCGCAGGCGGACCTGATCCAGGAAGGCAACATCGGGCTGATGAAAGCGGTCAAGCATTTCGACCCGGAGCGCGGGGTGCGTCTGGTGTCGTTTGCGTTGCACTGGATACGCGCCGAGATGCATGAGTACATTCTGCGCAACTGGCGCTTGGTAAAAATTGCCACCACCAAGGCGCAGCGCAAATTATTCTTTAACTTGCGCAGCATGAAAAAAGGGCTTGAGTCGCTCAAACCGCAGCAGATCAAGGAAATCGCCCGCGATTTGAACGTCAGCGAACAGGATGTGGTGGAAATGGAAGCTCGCTTCAACGGCCACGAAGTGGCACTGGAGCCCGGAGCCAACGACGAGGACGATAATTATGCACCTATCGCCTATCTGGCATCTGCTGCGGAGGACGAGCCTTCGCGCTTGCTTGAGAAAAAACAACTCGAAACGCTGAATAGTACTGGCTTGATGCATGCACTAGAGAGCTTGGACGAGCGCAGCCGCCGCATTATTGAGGCACGCTGGTTGCGCGAAGATGCCACCGCCACGCTGCATGAGTTGGCAGATGAGTTTGGCGTGTCGGCCGAGCGTATTCGCCAGATTGAGCAGAAGGCCATGGCAA
>Ga0302277_1002397_pt1 | contig 13336 bp, 7 predicted proteins | sample III_Bog_N3_1_FD_198759 | JGI IMG/M metagenome (GOLD analysis project Ga0302277, IMG submission 198759) | Peat permafrost microbial communities from Stordalen Mire near Abisko, Sweden - III_Bog_N3_1 | ecosystem: Environmental > Terrestrial > Soil > Wetlands > Peat | place: Sweden: Abisko... | reverse complement strand
GGACTTCTCCGCCATCGGCTACTTTTTCGCGCGCGATCTTCAGAAGGAACTCAACGTGCCGGTCGGCGTGATCACGATGGCGTTCGGTGCGAGTTGCGCACACGCTTGGATTCGACGCGAGGCCATTGAGGCCGATCCTCAGCTCAAGCCCGTGCTCGACCAGTTCGACGCGCAGGTGAAGAGTTTCGTCCCGCCCACGGCCCAGCAGCTCGCCGACTGGCAGAAGGCCGTCAACGCCGCGAAGGCCGCCCATAAAAAGCCACCCGGCAAGCCGGGAAATAATCCGGTAACCAATCAACATAATCCCACCGTGCTCTATAACAGCCTCATCGCGCCGATCGTGCCCTACGCGATCCGAGGCGTGATCTGGTATCAAGGGGAATCCATCACCGATCCGAAACCACTTTTTCCGATTTTCACCGCGACGCTTATCAGTGATTGGAGGAAGCTTTGGGGGAGTGATCTGCCGTTTTATTTCTGCCAGCTTGCGGCATTGCAGAACCCGAGTAACAGCCCGCAAGTGCGCGAATGGCAGGCCGAGGCGCTGAAAATCCCAGGTACTGCGATGGCGGTGACGATCGACATCGGTGATCCCAAGAACGTCCATCCCAAGAATAAACAGGCTGTTGGCGACCGTCTGTCGCGCATTGCGCTCGCGAAGAATTACGACCGCAAGATCGAGTTTTCGGGTCCGCAATTTGAGTCCGCGACCATCGATGGCAGTACGATTCGGGTGAAATTTTCGCACGCTGATGGACTGACGGCGAAAGATGGCCCGCTCAAGACTTTCGAAATTGCCGGTATCGACGGCAATTATCTGCCTGCGGAGGCGACCATCTCCGGTGATACCGTGATCGTGAAGAATTCCGCCATTACCTCCCCCGTGACGGTACGCTACGCTTGGGCTAATTATCCCGACGGGTGCAATCTCATCAATGGAGCTGGGTTGCCCGCAGCTCCATTCCGAAGTGACAAGCAGTAAACTCTACGATGATTCCCTCTGGTTGCGCTCCGGAGGGAGACGGCCCCGTGGAGTGAGTATTCCGTCTCCGATGGAGACGGGTGATCCTATCTTTTCAGAGAGAAACCTAAAGCATCCGTTCTAGGAAAGTCGAACGGTCAAAGAGGGCGATATCGCCTGACTGTTCTCCACTTCCGACAAAACGTGGCAGGATGCCTGTTTCTCGAGCAACGGCAACGGCGACGCCGCCCTTGCCCGAGCCATCGAGTTTGGTAAGGATCAACCCGGTGAGCCCGGTGGCTGCATGGAATTCCCGGGCCTGCACAACGGCGTTGCTGCCGGTCGTGGTGTCCACAACGAGCAGGATTTCGTGTGGAGCGGTGGGATCAATCTTAGCGAGGGAACGCTTCACTTTGGAGAGTTCCTGCATGAGGTTCTCCTTGGTGTGGAGGCGTCCCGCGGTGTCGCAGATGAGAAAGTCGGATTTGAGGCGGCGCGCCTTGGAGAGCGCATCATGGCAGAGGGCAGCCGGATCGGATCCATAGGTGCTGCTGACGACCTCGACATCGAGGCGCTCCCCCCACGCCTTGAGTTGTTCCACGGCGGCGGCGCGGAAGGTGTCAGCGGCGCAGAGTAGAACGCTTTGTCCGCGTGATTTCAGGAGGGCTGCGAGCTTGGCGCTGCTGGTGGTCTTCCCGGTTCCGTTGACGCCAACCATGAGGATGACGACAGGGCCCTCGTGGGAAGGGGTGAGATCGATGCTGCACTCAGGAAGATGTTTGGCTGCCTCGTCGCGGGCGGCAGCGAGGACATTATCCGCATGGAGGGCGAGACCTTTTGAGCGTAGGGTTTCCAAGATTGCGGTGGCTGTGGGTGCGCCAAGATCGGACTGCCAGAGCGCCGCTTCCACTTCTTCCCAATCGACCGCCTCGTGTGTCCCGGTAATGCGTCCCAGAACGCCCTTGAGCCAACTACTCATCTTCCGTGGTGTCGGATGCCAACTCGGCTGCTTTGGCTGAGGTTCGGTCTGGTCGCTTCAACGTCGCCTTGATGCGGTCCAGGACCCCGTTGACGAATCGTCCCGATTCCTCCGTGCTGTATTTTTTGGCGATGTCGATGGCTTCGTTGATGGAGACAACCGGGGGAATCTCGGGGCAGAAGAGCATCTCGTGAATGGCAAGACGGAGGATATTCCGATCAACAGCCGAGAGGCGGTCGAGTTCGTAATTCTGACTGTGGGTGCGCAGGGCATCGTCTACTGCCACAGTGTGATCAAGCAGGCCTCGCACGAGCCCCTCACAGAATCGACGGGCTGCGGGACTAAGTCCCCGGAAAGCGTAGAAATCCTCCAAATCGGAGACTCCGGCACCGCCGCCGAGATCGCGCTGATAAAGAAACTGGATGGCGGCCTCACGGCCTTCGCGTCGGACTCCCATAATAAATCAGCGTGTGATGATGCCTCTTGCCTCACGAAGGACTTCGAGCGCGGCGCGTGCAGCCTCGGTACCCCGATTGTATTCATCGCCAAGGCAGCGTTCCTTGGCCTGTTCTTCATTATCAAGCAGGAGAACACCATGGATCACTGGAGTTCCGGTTGTCACGGAGAGCTGGCAGAGGGTGTCGCTGACGGAGGCGGCGATGAGATCGGCATGGCCGGTCGCGCCACGGAGGATCACCCCAAGGCAGATCACGGCGTCAGGCTTGTGACGCTGAATGATCAGTTGGGCGAGGAAGGGGATCTCAAATGAACCGTGGGCGTGCACCACCTCGATTTTTGCCTGAGGATCGGTGCTCATGATTTCCTCCTGAGCCTTGGCTACCATCGCTTCGACGAGTTCTGTATTGTAGCGGCTGGCGACAATCGCAATGCGACCGATGCCTTGTACGGAGACGCGAGGACGGGTTGGGAGGTGCTTGAGCATTGGGCTGAAAGGAATAGACTAAAAGATGGTTAAGGCCGAGTCGAGAGCGGAAGGTCGAGGGCAAAGGATCCAAGGCCAGAGACTCAGTCAAAGACCTCAGAAAGCTGTCGACCTTCGACTGTTTGCCTTCAGCGGTTATAGCAAATGCCCCAATTTCTTTTTCTTGGTGGAAAGATAATCGGCGTTGTGCGGATTGGAGATGGAGCGGATGGGAACGCGTTCGACGATTTCCATCCCGTAGCCATCCAGACCCACGACCTTGCGGGGATTGTTGGTAAGGAGGCGGATTTTCTTTACGCCGAGGTCGGCCAGAATCTGCGCCCCGGTACCATATTCACGGAGATCGGGAGGGTAGCCGAGATGTTCGTTGGCCTGAACGGTGTCCATGCCCTCCTCTTGAAGTTTGTAGGCGTGTATCTTGGCAGCGAGGCCGATTCCGCGACCTTCCTGACGCATGTAGACAAGGACGCCATGCCCGCTTTCCGCGATCTGACTCAGGGCGGTGTGCAACTGGCTGCCGCAATCGCACCGACGGGAGCCGAAGACATCCCCGGTAAGACATTCGCTATGGACGCGAACGAGAGCCGGCTTCTTGGGATCAATGGGACCTTTGACAAGAGCCAGATGGTGGTTGTTGTCGATTTCCGATCGGTAGAGGAAGAGGCGAAAATCCCCGAAATCAGTCGGCATGGAGATCTCCTGCTCTCGCTGGACAAGCTTTTCGCTGGCGCGTCGGTAGGCGATCAAGTCGCGGATGGAGCAGATTTTCAGGCCGTGCTTTTTTTTGAATTTCAGCAGGTCGGGAAGACGGGCCATCGAGCCATCCTCATTCAAGATCTCACAGATCACGCCAGAAGGATCGAGTCCAGCAAGGCGGGCAAGATCGACGGAGGCCTCTGTGTGCCCAGCACGGCGAAGGACTCCGCCCGGCGCTGCTTGCAGGGGAAAGATATGTCCGGGCTGATTGAGGTTCTTCGGTTCCGCTTCTGGGTCGCTGAGCACCTTCACGGTTGTGGCGCGATCGCGTGCGCTGATTCCGGTAGTGGTACCGATGGAAGCATCGACGGAGACCGTGAAGTCGGTTGAGTGTAAATCCCGGTTATGGGCGACCATGCGCTGGAGGCCGAGTTTGGCGGCGCGTGCTTCCGTGATCGGCACGCAGATGAGTCCGCGCGCATGATGGGCCATGAAATTGACAGCCTGCGCTGTCACCTTGGAAGCGGCCATGACAAGGTCTCCTTCGTTTTCCCGATCTTCGTCGTCGGTGACAATCACCATTTTTCCCCGGCGGATTTCCTCGATGACCTCCTCGATCGCATCGAAGTGGGTGCTGGTAGTCGTGCGTCGGGCGGGAGTCTTCTTGCCCGGTGTCGCCACCTTTGCCACTGGGTTTTTATTCATGCTACAGCGGTTTCCTGTGCAGTCTCGGTTTTCGAAGCCGCAGCGGGCAGGATCGTGCGCCGGGCGATCCAGCCGCCTCCAATGACGCGATCTCCGTCGTAGAAGACGGCGGCTTGGCCTGGCGTGACTGCCCTAAGGGGTTCAAGAGGACGGACAATTGCTGTGTCGTCGGGGCCGGCAACCACTTCGGCCGCTTCACCCGTGTGTCCATGGCGAATCTTGACGCTGATTTTCAAGGGGAGCGATGGGGGGCTGATGTGCCAGTTTGCACGGCTGACGGTGAACTCCTCGCAGAGCAGGTCTTCCTCACCGCCGAGGATGACGCGACCTGAAGCCGCATCGATATCGATGACATAGCGAGGAGTGCCCGCGCCTCCGGGAAGACCCTTGCGCTGGCCGATGGTGAAGAGTTCGATGCCTTCATGAGGGCCGAGGAAGTTTCCCTTGAGGTCGTAGAAGCCACCCGGCTGGAAGGTTTCGCCCCGATCCTTGAGAAACGCCTTGTAGTCCTTCCCTGGCACAAAGCAGATCTCCTGGCTGTCCTCCTTGTCGGCGACCTTGAGGCCGAGTTTGCGGGCAATCCCACGGATCTCTTCCTTGGTCAGGGATCCAAGAGGGAAGAGGGCGCGTCCGAGTTGTTCTCCGCGCAGGCTGAAGAGGAAGTAGGACTGATCTTTTTTTGAATCAAGTCCCTTGCGCAGGATGGGTGGCTGGTGATCGGAATGCTCGACCGAAGCGTAATGACCGGTGGCGATGAAGTGAGCGCCAAGGGCGGTGGCCTTGTCCCAGAGGTTGCCAAATTTCAGTTTCTCGTTGCACATGACGCAGGGGTTTGGCGTGCGTCCGGCGCGGTATTCATCCGCGAAGTAATCAATCACCAGTCGCTCGAAGGGTACGGCCTCATCGATGACAAAATGGGGGACGCCCAGAGTATGGGCAACACTGCGTGCGTCAGCGATGGCCTGCGGGCCGCAACATTTGTCCTCTGCGCGCGTCATGCAATCCTGAGGCCAGAGCTTCATGGTGACCCCGATGACCTCCCATCCCTGCTCCTTGAGCAGCCAGGCAGCGACACTGGAGTCAACGCCGCCGCTCATTCCCACGACGACGCGTCGGGAAGTGCTGGGTGATGTGGAAGAGGTCATGACGAAAGCGAGTTGGACTGAGTACCCTACTGTTTCTCCCGGGAGGCGTCAACGAAGGGGATGAAAACACGGAATCCAAAGGATGCCTGGTCAGGGATGACCGGCATACAAAAGGCCCCGGAGTTTCCTCCGGGGCCTCTGCAAATTAATCTTTAACTAAGAGTTCTTAGAAAGCGAAACGAACACCAGCGCGGCTGAGAGTTTCGCTGAGACCCTGGTTACCATAGATGTAACGGGAATCAACGAAGAGACCGACGGTGCGGGTAAAGCGGTACTCAACACCAACGCCAACGTTGCCGTTGCCCTGTGCATTGTGTGCGCCCCACGTTGCTCCACCACCAGCGATGGCGTAAGGAGCGAGGTGCCAGCTTTCGATGGGCAGACGGGCGATCAGGTTACCCTGAAGGTTGTCGTAGGTGCTGCCGTTGTGGTTGAGGCCACCGAGGGTGTCATCAACGCCGATGCCGAAGTAACGGGTGAAGAAGTAGTTCACGCCGAGACCGCCGCCAACGCCATTGTAGTTCTTGCCGCTGAACTTGCCGGCTGCGCCAGCAACAAAAGCGTCAACTTGTACTTCGCCGGCACGGAACAGATCGGTCTGAACCGGTGCAACAACGACTTTCTTGGAATCAGCCACGCCTGCGAACGAGGTCGCTGCGGTAGCCAAAACAACTGCGAGGAGTGTAAGGGTTTTATTCATTTGGTTTGTGGTTTGTGGATGGACTGTCACCAGCGGTAGTAGGTCAAGGATGCTTTCCTGTCAATCGGTATCTCCATCATTTCGGGCAACACGATTTTTCCTAACTCATTAATAATGCTGATTTTGGATCTCTTTGTTTTGTTGGGTTGGTGCCTTCAGGAGAGGGTCGTTTTTTTGTGATACGGCAATCAATGATGACTCTGATGACACTCTGTGTGAGAGACATGACCTTAGCTCGGGAAAAGATGTGGTGCGTTCCTGCTGACCAGCTTGTCCGCCCGCAATCGACCGCCTTAAGAAAAAGTGTCTGCTCTTCAAAATCAGTTGATGTGGTGAAAAAAAAAGATGCGCGCGCGATAAAACTGGCTACGGTATGCTTCGCAGATAATTAACTACCCCTTTCTCCCCCAATGTCTCTTCCCCGGTTGTTTCTCGAATCGCTCGAACCCCGCATTGCGCCTGCCGTCATTTATGCGGGCCCTGTTTCTGCTGGCAGCACCGCCTATCCTGTCCCTGCCGGTAGCCATAATACCTATCAGTATGGAGACGCAAGCAACAATGCGCCGGCACACCCAGTATCTACACTCTTTGGGAAAGCATCCGCTGTTGCGATTCAGCCGGGCACTGGCACCCTTACGGGCTTCACTTCGGATAATTACTTCATTCCGCTGAAGAGTGGCGACACGCTCCTGATCTACACCCCGGGTTCTTCCGGTGGGTTCGGCAGTTCCATCAGTGTGGCGGGAGGTGCGGCGGAGGTTTTTTTCACCGACTACAACCACGATGGTGTTCCCCAGGCCAACGAAATCTCCGGAATCTCGCTGAGTTCGGGGGCCAAGATTGCGCTCTCTACCGGCCTGAATGTGAACGGCGATATCGTAGACAATCTGATCGCCAAGACGCTTTCCAATCCAGCCACGTGGACCATCTCCGCAGATAACCTGATCTCCAACAAGCAGAGCATCGGCTCCATTACTATGAGTGGGAATGTTGGCTCCTCTAGTGCAGGGGATGGGCCTGCCGGTTCGAATCCTATCTCTGGCAGCATCATCGCCGGAGGGTCCATTTCGAACGTCAGCGCCGGTATTGTCTATGGGACTGTGCAGAGCGGACTGACCGCCGCCAATACGTATTATACTTTCGGAGGCTATGCAGGCGTGGGATTCGGTGATCTCACCCAGTTCAGCAGCGACAGCTCGCAGGGGAATGGGCTTCTTCCTGCCGCGAAACTTACCGGCGGAAGTCTCTCCAACATCACGGTGGGGAATTCAACGGGACTTTATGCCGGTGCAGGTGGTGCGGGAGCCGCCGGTGGGAGCATCGCGAATGTGACACTTACGTCAGATGCTACTGGAATGACGATTCAGGGTGGTAATGGTGGTGCTGGTCTTGGTTCCTCCATCAATGGGGGTGCAGGTGGTGCCGTCTCCCAAGTCGTGATAAAGGGGGTGGCTGACAGCAGCAATAACGACCTGATTTTGATTGCTGGGGGAGTCGGAGGGGATGCGATTTCCGGTAGTGCCGGGGCTGGCGGAAGTGGCGGCGCAGTAAGCAAAGTCTGGGTAGGATACGAATACAGTGGTAAGGCCATCGTGGCCTCGACCAACTTGCTGCAAAGTGATGTGACGGTGCAAGGGGGTGATGGCGGCGCTGGAGCGACTGCCGGCAACGGTGGAGCTGTGACAAATACAACCCTCCTCACCGCCACCCCGCTTTCCGCACCGGGTGCCTTTGATATTCAGGTTCTCGGTGGTGATGGTGGAACTCTCTTTACTGCCGGGAAAAAAGCCGGATCCGGGGGATCAGTGACCACATTCAACATTCAGGATGATGTCTATGGTGATCCCCTAACGACGCCCCCTTCTACGGTCTATGTGGCTGGAGGTGATGCTTCCGCCGGAAACGCAGGAACTCCCGTTTTGGGAACTGGTGCGGTGGGGGGATCCGTGATCAATACCAGTGGCGTGACACTTCCCAGCCAATTCGGGCCACTCACAGGAGAGTCGTTTATTTTCCAGGGGGGCAACGGTTCCAATACCCAATCCGGCGGTGGTGCCGGAGGTTCTGTGAGCAATCTCAATTTCGGGTGGTTTGCGGACGAATATCTTCAAAGTCTGATCGTGAACTCAGGATCGGGCGGCTCTTCCTTTACCGGCAACGGTGGCGCAGGAGGCACGATCTCTGGAATTTCAGCTCCCAACTCGACGCTGACTACCCTATCCCTTACTGCTGGTACAGGAGGCGACTCCCTTGGCAACGGAACCACGGGTGGCATCGGCGGGGCTGGAGGCAGTATTAACTCCACAACGATCTTTGATTCCGGTACTGGGTCCTATGTCAGCCTGAGCCCACAGGCTGGCAACGGAGGGGATGGCTTCAAAGGCGGCGGAGCGGGCGGATCGATGCAATCGTTCAATTACTTCATCAAAAACGATTCCTCGGAGGGCCATACAGCAATGGCTTCACTGGCTGCTACTGCCGGTGATGGGGGAAGTGTGTTGGGCGCTACGGGGAGCGGTGGAAAGGGAGGTTCGCTCTCAGGGATTGCCTTCAGTGCACTGGTGCCCGACGCGGGGGGGAATACCCAGACCGCGACGCTCATAGCCGGTTTCGGTGGCGACAGCAGCGGGACCGGCACCGCTGGAGCAGGAGGGGCCATCACCAATGCTAATCTTCAGGTGCAGGATGCCGTGAACCTTGTCGCAGGCACGGGTGGAAGCTCTGAAGGCAACAAAGGCAAGATCGGCGCAGGTGGATCTATTGGTTCCTCGACAATAGCACAGGGCATCATCGCGAAATCGCTGCAATCCTCCGTCACCATCCAGGCTGGTGATGCTGGTGCAGCCGCTCTCGGGACGACGCCATCCACGGGAGCTGCAGGCGGCTCGATTTTCAATGCAAGCGCCTTGGCGCTCGGTAGTATTGCTTTCCAGGCAGGGGCCGGATCTATCGGCGGCAACGGAGGAGATATCTCCCAGGTGGCCTTCACCGGAGCAGCGGGAACGCTGGGATCCACAGGAACTCTTTCCGTGATTGCAGGATCCGGTGGCGATGCCATCTCCTCCACGACACTGGCCGGTCGTGGCGGCAATGTAACCAATGCTTCGGGTTACACGAGTACGGACACCACAGCGGCTGATGCCGCCATCTTCCTCGCAGGATCCGGTGGAACTGGCGGCAAGGCCGGTGCAGGAGGATCCTTCACTGGACTCAGCATCTATGGAGGAGAACAGGCATTTTCAGTCCAGGCCGGAGACGGCGGGAGCGGCACGGCTGCCGCAGGACTTGGAGGAAGTGTGAACAAGATATCGTCTTCGGCGAGCGTCATTGTCAATGCCATCGCAGCTGGTAACGGCGGGAACATCACCAGTTCGGTCGGTGGCAGCGCGACAGTGAAGGCGGCCCTTGGAGGAAGTGTGACCAATGTCAATGTGGCCGGAGACATCGGTATTCGGACCGGTGAAAATTATGGCTTTGCAACCGATGGGAGCGCGATGGGCGGTATTTTCGCCGGAATAGGTGGCGTGAATGGCAACGCCGGGGCACTTCCTGCCAAGACATCCGGCCTGGCCGGCAATGTCACCAACATCACCGCTCAGGCAATTTCAACGATCGTTGCCGGACGCGCGGCCTCGCCGCAACTCGTGAACAAGGTCGATGCCCTTTATCTCGGAGGCTCCACGGCGTTGACCACGAACCTTGACGGATCCTACAGCAATTTCTACTCGGCTAATCTTGTCGGCGGCAAGGCTGGCAGTCCGACGACAGGAGGAGCGGACTACTTCCAGACAACAACCGGTTTCTTGACGCCTTCCGGTTCGGGTTCATCTGCCTGGACGCTCGGCACAACGGATCCGCTCGATGGACTCATCGCGGCGCTGACGCTGACCCAGGCGCGTAATTTAACACCAACCGCGTTCCTCACCACGGACTCCAGCCAAACCTCGGGCTATGGTCTCTATCTGCCCACCGTTCCCCTTGCCGTTTAGCCCAGCGCCATGAACCTCAAAACGACTCCCCCCCTCGTGAAAAAGAACACTCCTTCTTTCCCCAAAATGACCAGACCGGCGAGATCATTCCTAGAATCCCTTGAATCCCGCATCGCTCCAGCGGGGTTGGCAGGCATCACTTACATCGATGTCACCCTCGGGACCCCCCAACTCCTGACGGCGGGTCACGGACTCAAGGCGAACGGAGTCTATCTCATGGCCGTCACTCAGGGTGAGGCATTGATTTATACAACTGATGTCAACGGGAGTAATAAGTTCGATTACAATGACATCACCGGTATTTCCGCGGGCAACGGCCTGAAACTGACTTCCTTCGTCAATATTAATGGCGACATCGTGACAAACCTGCAGGCGAATGGGACTCTCTCGAATTCCGATGGGAGTAATCCTACCGGGCATGATGGCCTCTTATTGCTGAACTCCACGATCGACGCGATCACCCTCCGTTCTCTGACAGCAGCCGATGTGCCTGCGGGGGACAATTACCTGACCCATCTTGCGCCAAGTAACTACTCCATCAATGGCAACATCTATGCCGGAGGGGGTATTGGTGATGGTGCGGCTGGGGATGGCATCGTGATTGACACGGCGGGAACCGCCGCCCAAGTAGCAGCTTTCAATGGTATCGGTACCCCCTATTATCAGGTTTCCGGTGTCACTCCCTACATTGGTGCCGTCAAGACGGGAACCGCTGCCGGTGGAAACAGCTTCAGCTTCGGATACTATTCAACCACAACCACCAATCCCAACCATGCGGCAGGTGATCTGCAGGAGGGGGGCACCCTCAAGCCCTACACACCCGGAGTGGGAGTGGCAGGTGGCAATATTATCGGAATCTCCGCGATTGACAGCTCCACCGCGACTTCCACGACACCTGCCAGTGCAGTACCCTTCACGATCAATGGGATCGTGGCGGGCGATGGTGGCATCGGAGCCAACGGGGGCAGCATCAGCAATGTGGCACTCGACGGCGATACCGGAGGCTTGCGGATCCAGGCTGGTGATGGCGGCGATGGAAGCACGTCAAGCAGTGGTAAGGCTGGTAATGGCGGTTCCATTACGAATCTTTCGGATCTCGGTTCGATAGAAGGACTCGTCCAGATCAAGACAGGAACCGGCGGGGAGGGGTTCGTGGGCGCGGGTGGTGCCGCAGGCACGCTTGTGCTCGGACAATTTAACATGGATGGCAACATCCATTTCGAATTGGGCAATGGCGGCAACGCTCTCGGAAATGCGGGACCCGGTTCCAGCCTCACCACCGGCACCCTGACGCCGACTGACGCAGGGGGATATGCGAGCGCGGTTGCCATCGTCACGACTTTCCGCGCCGCGGGCGACATTGGAACACCGAAATTGATTGATTTCAACGACGATGGGTACGCCGATGAGGTGTTCATGACCAACTCACCCAATCAACTGGGCATCGTTTTCGGATCGGCTGCGGGGATTACCAGCACTTCCCCGGTGCTCTATCTGGCTGTTCCCGGATTGAACTCGCTGGACACCAGCACCTCAGCTATCACCGTGGGGGATTTTAATGGAGCAACCTACCCCGATGGCACCCCGATTCTGGATATTGCCGTCGCCTCGTCGCTACCAAACAACAACACCGGGATCAGCGTTTTTATGAATCCCGGAAACGACCCCACCACAGGTGTCAGCATCTGGGGAACGGAGGCAACTTCCACGACAGGGGGAAATTTCATCGATTCCTCCCTTCATTCCACCCTGCCAAATCTTGTCAATCAGGGCTTCCTTGCCAGCGGTGGGGCCATTACCAATCTGGTGACCGGAGATTTTAATGGTGATGGCAAACTCGATCTGGCCTACACCCAGCAGGTTTATCAGAAGGGTACCATCGCAGCAGAAACCACAGCGGTAGTGCTGGACGGGACAGGAGATGGACATTTCTTTGCCAATTTCTCCTACGACAGCTTCACCAATACAGATACCAAGATGCCGGTCCTTGATGGAGGAACGAACTATCAGGGAGATGGAGTATTTGTGCTGAAAGCCACAGCAGCCGAGGAGGGGGTTGGCGCATCGGATGTGCTGGTGCTGGCTGGTGTTCCTACGAATCGCACCGCTTTTGTCGACTTGCTCCAGAATGTCCCAGGAGGAGGACAGTATGTAAATGAACTGACGACAGTGAGTACCCAGGACCCCTACGCCGCCACGGCTAATTTCGACAAAAATGTCATCATTGGCTTTACAAACTATTTCACCACGCCCATCGATTTCGCCATCACTTCGGGGGTCACAGGATCTAGCTTTAACGTGGTGGTTCTGGATGCGGGAAATCAGGTGAGCCTCTTTGCCGGCACTTTTACCGGAGATTTTAGTACGGGCACGGGGCAGGCGGGGATGAGCGAGACTAACGGTGTCACCCTAGTTGGTGAACAAACACTTCTGGGCACTGACTCCCATGTTGCTTTCAAGGGAATCGTTGCGGGAAGTTTCGGTGGTGGGGATGCAACCCAGTTTGCTCTTTATACCACTGGAACAGGGAGCACCCCAACAGGATTTTATCAGTTTGATCTGGCACCTGGCGGTCAGCTGTTTAGCGGTGCTCTCCTGACCTATCAAGCTGATCTGACGACAAATGGTGTTGAGAGTCCCCTGGTCTTGCCTGCTACCGCTTATTATGACGCTTCGATTGTTGCATTCGGTCTCTATAACAATGATGCGACTTCCACAACCGGAGCCACCAGCTATGCGCCGCTTGTGACTGCGGGAACGACCTTTGGATATATCTCTGCCATGGCTACTTCCAAGGATGGTTATGGCCCTTTAGGCGTTTTATACGACCCAAACCTGATCCAGGGTGTGGGCTATTATAGCACAGACAACGGTGCTATTCAGCCAGTCATTGTCAATCATGGCCTCATTGATTACAGAATCCAAATCATTGCCGGATCCGGTGGCAACTCGGACCTCGGTGCGGGAGGAGCGGGCGGATCCATTGGCAATGGATTGCTGACAACTACCACTGCTTCCTTTACAGTGACACTGCCGGTGACTCAGCAGGATCAACCTTTTGTCACGCTGATCGCTGGTAATGGAGGGAATGGTTTGACCAGTGGTGGCAATGGTGGCTCTCAAAGTGGCTTGAGGTTGCAGTATGACCCGGCAGCAACAAACTTTTGGGGAGGTTTTTCCATAACGGCGGGTCAGGGGGGCGCGGGGTTCTTTGCCAA
>Ga0302277_1002391_pt1 | contig 13353 bp, 14 predicted proteins | sample III_Bog_N3_1_FD_198759 | JGI IMG/M metagenome (GOLD analysis project Ga0302277, IMG submission 198759) | Peat permafrost microbial communities from Stordalen Mire near Abisko, Sweden - III_Bog_N3_1 | ecosystem: Environmental > Terrestrial > Soil > Wetlands > Peat | place: Sweden: Abisko... | reverse complement strand
TCTCCCTCATACTGGAAGAAGATCTTGCGCCACTCTGTCCCTCAAAGAGGATGGTATTCCGGCATCTGCCGCGAAGCTCGACCAATTGTCCACTGCCGCTCGAACGTCCGCCAAGGCAGCTTGCGGTTTTCGCACGCCGAAGCGGTCGGCAACTTCAAGCAGATCAACGCGCGTAATGTCCTGAAATTTCCCATTTACACTCATCAGGTGTTGGTAGGTCCACTCGCCCTTCGGATTGTAGGCGTGCGTCACGTCGTAGGCCGGGGCCAGTTGCCAGGAGTGACCTTGTTTCAATAGGAACGCGAAGTTCTTTGTATGGTCATCGCAGTTGCGAGCCATCACATTGAAGGCCATGCGACGAAAGGTCTGGCTCTTCGCTTCATCGTCAAGCCCGAGTTTGCCAATGGTCATGAAGAACTGCTCGTATGCATGTGTGCCGCGCTGCCTAAAATCAAGGTGATTCATGGCACAAAGCGTCTGCACGTGGAGCTTGTGACTCTTGCCGCGGATGTCCTCACGGTCAAATCGTTTCGTCATGAAGTGAGCGCGGCCGTTTTCTTCCAGTAGCCGGCAAGGGGACATGATGACGCCCGCTTCCTTCGCCATGAGGAAGTAGGCGTACTCGATGCGTCCGTAACCTTCCCCCGTACCCAATTCCTTGTCTTTGCCCACGCCATCGAACTTCAAAAGCCAGTGTTCGAACCCGGGCGCGACGTCGAACTGTCCGCTGCGAACCTCATCCGTCTGCGGGTTCCAGGCAATGACGGCCTTCGCGCGCGCGCCGCCCGCGGACGTGCCGACTTTGATGATGTTCGCAAGCGCCGCTTTTGCTTCGTGGTCCACCGCGAAGCTTCCTTGCACGAGTCGGCGCGCCTCCTCGACGAGCTGCTTCATTTCGATCGGTGCCGAGCTCTCCGTATGCGATCCGCGCGCCGGGCGAAACTCCAACGCGCCCATGCCGCGTTTGCCCATGTAGGCCAGCCGGTCGAGTATTGTGATGGCGCTCTTTTCGATGCCTTTGGTTGCCATCCAGGCGTCGATGAGTGCATTGCCGAAATCGTCGGGAAGGGCATCGGCCAGCATCGAGGGAAGGCCGAAATACGTTGCCTTCGGAAGCGTGGGGAAAGTGAATGTCTGGCGGCGATCCGAGAGGGGCATCGTCAGCGGCGCCAGTTCTATGCCCTGCCTCTTCCAGGATGGCTCGTACTCGAAGGCGTAGCATCCGAGCGCTGGGTCTGCTGTTGCGGCTCCTACCCTCTTGCCCCATAGGAGCACTTCAATGACATCGACGGGCTTCATAGAAGCCTACCCCGTGATCCGGAAGATTGGCGTACCCTCCGCTTTGCTTTCGAACTGCGTAGCAGAGCTAAAGGGCTTACCGACGGCTTGGGAGCAAGCAATTCCAGGCCGTCTAAGGAGTCAAGAGCCTTTAAGACTCGCAGGAGCGACTCGACAGTTGATCCTCGGCCAGCTTCGAGATTCCGCAGAGCTTTCTCGGATAGCCCAGCCTTCTCGGCAGTGGTAATTTGATCGAGATTCTTGGAGAGACGAAGAGCCTGAAGCTGTTCTCCAAGCAGGACTTGGAGTTCCGAGATCGACCTAAAGGACAAATCGCTCATATCGGAATAATACTACCGATTAAAGCGCAAAGCAACGATAATCGGTAAGACTATGCCGTTTATGCGAAATGTATCCAAGTCGTAGGTCGCGACTTGATGTGGCAAATGTCGCTTCCGAGAAGCCTCATCCAGGATGATTCCATTTTTAGACGGTCTGAACTCCCTGCGCAAACAAAAGGGGTTAGCATGTCTTGAGAGTGAGCCTAGCGACAGGATCCCTAGCGCGGCGCGGCGATATTCAGAGCAGTCGCGGGTCGAACTTGCAGGGAACGGGCGATCCGAGCTGAATCTGGGCGAACAGTGCGTGGCCTGGATTCAGGATGTAGTTGCGTTCCTCGGGAACGATGACGCTGGGCACGGAGAGGACCGGGCTGCTGGCTGCGGAGACCCATGCGTCTCCAATGGACTTGGTTAAGTCACTTGGCGGTTCGAGGTCCCAGTCCGGCGGCAGGCTCGAAGGCGGAAGTTCTTCGATCAGGCGTTCGTCAAATGAAGCGGGGAACAACATGTAGGGAATAGGAGGAACCGTTTGCTGAGTGTTCCTCATATGAACGAGGATTTCGAGCATGGCCAGAGAGCGGGTAGCGGCGGCGTAGTCAACGGCGATGCCCTTACTGTTCCATCGCCCACCGTAGAGTCTGGATCCCTCGCCTGAAAACGCCTTCCTCATATCTGTGGTTTTGGTGATTCGCCAGGCTGTGATCAAGAAAAGACTCCATCGGCGAGCCGTCCGATCAGGTCGCGCACTTCGCGAGCACCGAACTCGCTTTGGGCGAAGTCAATAGGGTGTGCGTTGCCGAGGCCGCGGACCGGGGAGGTGAGCCAAGTTCGGGTGGCGGCGGTATCGCCGTCGAACAGTTCGAGGGCTGCCTGAGAAATTTCGGCTAGGCGCAGCAGTTGTTCGGACTCTCTGCGGTCGAAGGCTCCGGCCTCTCGGCGGCGGGCGAAGGTTCGCTCAGGGATGGTGAGATATTTGGCGAGGTCCTGCTGAGAGATCCCGGTGATATCGAGAAACTTGCGTACGGCGTTCCAACTCAGGCCGGATTGGACGGCCTGCATGAGCGATGGAGTCTCCATGCTTTTCAGGCCGAGCGCTTTGCCGATGCGTGTTCCCGGCATGTGGGTTGCTGACGGGACGAACGTGGCGATGGATTTGGTATTAGGAACTGCCATGCTCATAGTGTACTCCGGAAGTTGCCAAAATGGCAGAATGTTATTGGCAAAATGGCAAGTGGTTGTCGAGAGACAATAGGGTTTCATTCTGGAACAATAGAGAGTGTCATCCGGAAGTGTCTGGCGAGGGCTGTTCGATCGGAAGGCCCGACAGCTTCTACGTCACTTAGCGTTATCTGAGGATGAAACCTTATTGTCCGTTGACATCCGACACAACCCTTGATTTTGGATTGAATCTTTTCGGGGCGCTATGCAGAAACCCCTTTTGGCGCCAGGAGCTTGTTTTTATATATGTATTTATATGATATCCAGTCATGGCGCACCTGCCGAAGAAAACCGCGGTGAAACTGCACTTTTTCAGTAATCGAGATAAGTTAGCACTGATTCGAATGGAGTTGCGGCTCGCTGGGTTCCCCCACAGCGGCGGCGTGGATAGATGTGCTCTTCAGAGCGGTTTTCATCAAATATGCGGAAGACCCAGTTTTACCCCTTAACACCTAGTCATAAGGAAGCCCCCTCGCAATATGCAAAATATACGATCCTGTCGTATATTTTGCATATGTGGATTCCACGCGCAGTTGAACCCCGGCTAAAACGCTCCGCCAAGACGCGTCCCGTCATCGTGCTTACTGGAGCCAGACAGACCGGCAAGACTTCCACCTTCCTCCATCTGTTCCCCGGACACTCCTTTGTCTCCCTGGATCTACCCACCGAAGCCGAGCAAGCCGAGAAGGAACCCCGCACTTTTCTGCAACGTCATCCCCCGCCCGTCATCATCGACGAGGTGCAATATGCCCCCGGCCTCTTCCGGCACCTCAAGGCGGAAGTGGACGCCAGGCGAACGCGCAACGGTCAATTCCTGCTGACCGGTTCGCAAAAGTTTACGCTGATGAAGAATGTCTCTGAGTCGTTAGCTGGCAGAGCCGACATCGTGGAACTCGAAACCCTGTCCTTCGCTGAGATTCGGGCGGCGCTACCGGATACCGGGGTTGAAACAGCCATAGTGCGCGGCGGCTTCCCAGAGCTGTATGCCAACCCGGATATCGACCTTGTTGCCTTCTACAACTCCTACCTGGCTACCTATCTCGAACGCGATGTCCGCGCCTTTTCCAACGTCGGAAGTCTGCGAGACTTTGAAAGATTTCTACGCGCCTGCGCCCTCCGTTCCGCGAACCTTTTGAACAAGGCCGACCTGGCCCGCGACGTTGGAATCTCCCCTTCAACAGCGAACCAATGGCTGTCTATGTTGGAGGCTTCCGGGCAAGCCGTATTGCTGGAGCCGTGGTTCTCGAACCGCACAAAATCCATTGTCAAAAGCCCCAAACTCTACCTCACCGACACCGGCCTACTCTGCGCTCTCCTAAATATTCGATCCAAGGAAGACCTTCGCCAATCACCGGCAGTCGGGGCCGTCTGGGAGACGTTTGTCTTCGCTCAACTCCGCGCCCGCGAACGCAACGCCGGACGCACTGGAAGCCTCTTCTTTTGGCGCGACCGCACCCGTGAAGTGGACTTCGTGGTGGATGCCGGCGGACGCCTGGAGCTGTTTGAAGCGAAGTGGACAGAGCTGCCCGACATGGGCGACACCGTGAACCTCGACTTCGTGCGGAACGTGTTGGGCAACTCGCGTGTGACCGGCGGTTCGGTCGTTGCCCGAACACCGAATAGCTTCCCATTCCCTAACGGATTCCGGGCTGTACCCGTGACAGAACTCGGTTGAATCTCCGCCGTCGCCGTCGCTCTTTCATGTGTTTCTGGACACATGAGAGGAAGACATTCTTCTCATAACAGCGCGTCACCTGGAGCTAAGCGTCTGGCATTCCATTTCGAAACCGGTCTGGGGGCTGACCTCTTGTCCGGTAGTGGGTTCAAGTGGACCAAGGTTGTCGCGGACCAGCGAAGTTTGGGAATACGGTGCATTGTTTAGTTCGACGGAGAACGACAGCGGCGGAAGCGATTCGGATCAAAGATGAAGCGGGTATCTTCCGCGTGTTGTATGTGGCGAAGTTTGAAGATGCGGTCTATGTGCTGCACTGTTTTCAGAAGAAGACGCAGCGAACCGCGAAGAGCGATCTCGACCTTGCCAGCAAGCGGTATGCGGAACTTGTAAAGGAGCAAAAGCGATGAGCGATAAGGCATTCAAGAGTGTGTGGGATGCGATTGAAGACGATCCCGCCCAAGCTGCGAACATGAAGCACCGGTCCGCGCTGATGATGGCGATCAGTGAGTACGTCAAGGCTAAGGGTCTCAATCAGACCGAAGCGGCGAAGCTCTTTGCCGTCTCGCAGCCGCGCATCTCCGACCTGATGCGGGGCAAGATCGGGATGTTCTCGATCGATACTCTGGTTGCGATGCTGGCGGCGGCCGGGATCGAGATTGACATAAGGGTGAGGCCGACGCGGGTGCGAACCTTAAACATCCCTGCGCGTCAGGCCACTCCGAAGACTGCGCGTCGACGGGTCGCGGCATAGAAGTATTCGATGCGGTCTGGTCCTTCCTCGCCAAGAACAACGTCGTTCCAGCCCTATAAGCAGGTAGGTCGTGGCGTGCATCATTACATCCGGTCGGCTCCCAAGTCACAGGGATTGACAAAAGCCATTAACACGGCCATGATAAATAACACGGCCATGATAAAACCATTGGCCGCGATAAAGCCATGCCCAAGCCCAACCTCATCCCGCCGAACGGATCCGCCAGCGCCTACGAGCATTGGCTTGCCAGCCTCTTCCGGCGCAACGGCTGGAGGGTTAAGGCTCACCCCTCGCTGGGTGACAGGGAGGCCGACCTGATGGTCTCCCAGAATGGCTCCCACTACATCGTGGAACTCAAGGTGGCCTCCGAAGGCCGGGGCGACCGCCTTGTGCCGCTGCTCGCACAGGCGATCTTACAGGCCCAAGCCATCGCCAAGGCCTCGCCCGAACCGGCCGCTTCGCTCGCCGTGGTCGCTGCTCCGATGATCTCGCCCAGCGTGGCCGCTCATCTGCACCGCTTCCTTGCCGAGAATGCACCCGATGCCGCCGTCGGCATCTTCGACCGTGAGGGCTTCCAGTTCTTTGCCGGTCGTGGGCTGGAGAAGCTGAATGCGTTCCCGTCCAGCCGCGTCCGCCGCCGGCAACTACCGTTGCCGGACTCCACGCCGCTCTTCTCCGACCTCAACCAGTGGATGCTCAAGGTCCTGCTCGCCCCGCTGGTTCCCGAAGGGCTCTTGCACGCCCCGCGTCGGGAATACCGCAATGCCTCCCAGTTGGCGGAGGCAGCCGAGATCTCCGTGATGAGTGCCTACCGCTTTGTGCGCCAGTTGGGGCAGGAGGGCTTTCTCGACAAGGACGATGCGGTCCTGCGTCTCGTCCGCCGCGACGAACTGATGCGCCGCTGGCAGGCCGCACATCTTCGTGCCCTGCCGGAGCTGCCGCTGCGCTGGATTGTGTCCGTCAAAGGAAGAGAGCGGCGATTGTCGGAGAGCCTTAGCTATTATGCGGATCATCCAGACAAAAACAGAGAGGCGCAACCAAGGGTGTGTCTAGGACTCTTCGCCGCTGCCGAGCAATTGGGTTTTGGCTTTGTGTATGGAGTCCCACTATCCTTTTACATTGAAAATCTGAACCGGGAGGTACTGGCGCGCCTGGGGCTTTCGCCCGAAGGGGCAGAACGCGCACCGGATGTCTATGTTCGTGTCCCAGCTTTCCGCGAGTCCGTCTTCCGTGCCGCCGTCTTGCGCGAGGGTGTTCCCGTTGCGGATATCCTTCAGGTGTGGCTCGACGTGGCCGCGCATCCGGCACGCGGAGCGGCGCAGGCCGAGGAGATTCGGCGCCGTGCGCTGGCAGCGATCTTCAAGGAGAAGCGGTAATGGCAGGGAACCGGGAAAGCGAAGACTTCGCGCGGCTGATCGAGGCGCTGCATCCGTGGCTCGACCAGGTCGTGGTGATAGGCGGCTGGGCGCACCGCCTGTATAGGCTGCATCCTCTGGCGCAACCGTTGGAATACGCCCCTCTTGCTACCTTCGACACGGATATTGCCGTCCCGGCGCAATTGCCGGTCACCGGGCAGGACATCCATGAGCGGCTGATTGCGAGGGGGTTTCAGGAGGAGAAGCTCGGCGCGGCGCGGCCCCCGGCTGCGCATTACCACTTGGTCTCGGGAGAGACCGGCTTTTACGCGGAGTTCCTGACGCCCTTGGAAGGCAGCGTATATAAGCGCGGCGGGGAGCAGGACGCGACCGTGCGAATTGCCGGCGTGTCCTCGCAGAAACTCAGGCATATCGACCTTTTACTGAACGCTCCGTGGACGGTGGAGATAGGCTTGGCAACGGGTTATCCCACAGCCGAGACCAGGCGCATTCAACTTCCCAACCTTGCGAGCTATTTGGTCCAGAAGGTACTCATCCATCAGAAGCGTGACCCAGCCGACCGTGCCAAGGATGTTCTCTACATACATGACACCATCGAAACCTTCGGCGGAGCACTCCCGGCCATACGGCAGGAGTGGGAAGTAAACGTCAAGCCCGGCCTGCCTGCGAAGGCCGTTCGCCAGGTCGAGAAGGCGGCAGACACTCTCTTTGCAGGGGTCGATGACACGATCCGGGAAACGGCGCGCATCGCCGCAGGCCGGAAGCTGAGTCCCAAATCCATTCGTGAGGTTTGCAATTATGGATGGACCCAGCTCTTCCGCTGATACAGGCTTGCGTGTCCTATTATGAAGAAGAGTGGGCGGCTCGGTACGTACAAAGTAGCCAAAGAGTGACTTACACCACGGCGTGCACCCGGCATCAGCCCGCGGCGGATGGCGCCGACGATCCTACACGGCTACGGCACGAACTCCGCACCGCGGGGAAGAGGAAAGCGGTAGTCGAGTGGCAGAGACCAAAGATCCAACCTGGTACCGGCCGGTCTGCGACATTCTCCTGGCAAAGATGCACCGCTGGTTTCCCACCGTCACTCTTTCATGTGCTTCTGGACACATTGGAGGAGAAATAACCGTGCAAATTGAAAGTGAATGTTTTATTATACAAGGATGATTCAGCGTTCCGTAACGACAGCTATCGAGCATTCTTTATCTGAGCAGGCGGCTGTGGCGATCATCGGCCCCCGGCAAGTTGGAAAGACAACTCTGGCACGAGAGATTGCGGGCAGCCGCCCCGCGTCACTCTACCTTGACCTGGAGGCGCGGGAGGACCGGGACAGGCTTGCAGAGCCCGCTCTTTTCCTGCGACAGTACGAGAATAGCCTGGTCGTCCTCGACGAAATTCATCGCATCCCTGAGATCTTCAGCTCACTCAGGGGCATCATCGACAAGGGGCGGCGAACCGGACATGGCAAAGGTCGATTTCTCATTCTCGGCTCCGCTTCGATTGATTTGCTGCGGCAGTCCAGTGAGAGCCTTGCTGGCCGAATTACCTACGTCAATATGGGCCCCTTCAACGTGCTGGAGCTGCCCGCCGATGAGCCGACGCTCCTTCAGCTCTGGACGCGGGGCGGGTTTCCCGGCAGTTATCTCGCACCGAACGACACGGAAAGCATGCGCTGGCGCGGAGACTTTATTCGCACCTATCTGGAGCGAGATGTACCACTCTTCGGGCCGCGTGTACCAGCTGGCGTGCTGGAACGGCTCTGGACTATGCTGGCGCACGGGCAAGGAACTCTGCTGAACGCGTCGCGTCTGGCGTCCGCGCTCCAGATTACAGCGCCGACCGTACAGCGCTATATCGACCTGCTCACCGACCTGCTGCTCGTCAGGCGGCTCCAGCCTTTTCACAGCAATGCAGGCAAGCGTTTAGTGAAGTCACCCAAGGTCTATATCAGGGACAGTGGCCTAGTTCACGCCCTCTTAGGCTTGAGGACATTCAACGATCTGGCTGGACATCCTGTGGCAGGTGCCTCATGGGAGGGCTACGTCATCGAGAACCTGCTGGCCGCCGCGCCGGAGCGTACGGTAGCCAGTTTCTATCGCACGGCCGCGGGGGCCGAGATCGATCTGCTGCTGGAAATACCCGGCCACGGACTGTGGGCCATCGAGGTCAAACGGAGCCTATCCGGTCGTCCTGAAAAGGGCTTTTACATCGCTTGCCACGACCTTAGACCCGACAAACAGTTCGTCGTGAACGCTGGGCTGGAAAAGTATCCAATCGATGCAGACACCGTAGCCATCGGCGTTTCTGCGCTTGCCCAGGTGCTTTCAGGTTTGACGATTTGATCCCGCCAGCATCCATGCTTTACCGCCTCGCTACTGCCCTCCGCCGTGGCTCTTTCATTCGTGTTATTCAAATGGAACAAGGTAAGCCCGATGTCTCGCCCCATCCGGGGGAGGCGCTGCCGTAAGGCCACGCTGTTGAGGCAGCGGGTAGAGGAAGCTGGAGAAAGCGAATGCCGTTCTGTAATGGAGCGGATATGACCGGCGCGCCGTATTCAATTGCCCATGCAAGTGTGGTCGAAGGATCGATCTGAATCTGGTAAGCGGTCACGGACCGCATTGGTCTCTCACCATCAAGAAAGGCAAAGCCACAATCAACCCCTCCGTCTGGCTACAGAATGAACGCTGCCGAAGCCATTTCTTCATTCGCGATAGCAAGGTGGACTGGGTATGATCTCACTTCACATATTCGGTCCACTACAGTCATGCGAAAAGGTGTGAGACCAGACCTTACGGGACGATCTCCAAGAACTACCCCGAAGCACTCAAAATCAGAGTTTTCATTAAGGCATCTCTGCTTGACGCAGCTCCCGACGTACAGCACGAAACGCCGTGTCGAAATCGGGAAGAGCCTCCATCTGATGGCCGAGCCGGCTATTCCACAGCGATTTGAGGCGTGCTTCTTTGGCAACGATTCGATCTTGGAGGCCAGTGATTTCATTATTGCGGAAGTGGAGTTTCTCCTCGATTGCGGGCAGAAGCGGTTGGAGTTCAACTCCGGCGTGGGCTGTGAGGAACCAGAGATCGTAAAGGTCGCGGGGTTCATTCCGTGCCCGGTCTCCAAGTGCGACTACCTTCTCAGTGGCAATTTCGTTCAGGCTGTAGACGGCCACTGCGCGGCCCTCGGGAATGTCGTAGAACTCCTCGTAGGCTCGCAGAATTTCCTTCTGCTCGACGGGAAAGAGCACGGTCTCCGAGATGGTGATGTCCACTTTGACCGTATTTGGATTCGGGAGTGGGCCTTGATAGCCAAGATAGAATGTGTGGCTGTTGACATGGCTCTGCCGGTCTTCCCGATCAAAGGCGAAATGAATCCCGGACGCTTGTGCGACGTGCAGGTAGACCTCCTCCAGGCCGTCGCGGATCTCAGCAAAATCCGCGGCCCGAGCAAGGGTGAAGTCGAGGTCTTCGGAGAAACGGTAGTCACCGAAGTGACAGCGTTTGAGCGCGGTGCCGCCTTTGAATATGAGAAGTTTGCCGAGTTGACTTTGACTCAATCCGGCCAGAAACCAAGCGAGACAGTAATCCCGCTCCAACACGGATTCGGGGATGCGGCGGCCTCCATGTTCTTTGTGCAGCCGGTTCGCCAACAGGGAGAGATTGCGTTGTGGGATCATGTGTGACGAATCGCCTCAAGTTCTTCGGATTCAATGTTAACCTGCAAACGCCAGCGAGCCTGATACGGGCCGACTTTCGGGAGCGTCGGATCGAGCCGGTCATAGGTTGAACTGAGCGCCTTGCGCAGGGTCGCGAGCTGCTCCGGCGAAGCCATTTTATAGAGTTCCAACAGGAATCCAACCCGCCGGGCGAGCGCGCCAGACTGGAAACGCTGCGTGTATTCGAGCAGGCAGGGGATATTGATCTCACTCCTGCTCATCCAAAGTGCCTTGGCAACCTCTGGGACGCCGCCGGCGTACTGTGGATGCCGAAGACCGTCGGCGATGGTTCGCTCCCGGTCACTGACCATGACGGCCTGCTGTTTGGTGATCCAGACCTGCGTGAGCCCGAAAAACTGCTCCGGCTTGACCGCGACGAAGTGGTATTCGTAGCCGTGGATTGTCCGCGACGGTTTGCGGAAGGTTGAGCTGACGTAGAGGGTGAGTTGCGGCTGGGTGACCATCCGATGCAGTTCCATCGCCGAAGCGTAAGAGAGGAAGTAGTCGTGCCCGCCGCATAGTTCTCTGGCGATGACGTAAGGATCGCCAACGTATTCTGTCGCCCTTCCCAGCTCAAACGGAACCAGGTTGTACAGGCCGGGGCGCAAGCGAGTGACGACACCCCTCTTTTCGGCTTTGTGGATGAGCGTGCGCGCCGAGGAACCCCGCAGGCCGGTGATCTCTTCCACGTCCCGGAGGTTGAAAGTGGCTTTGCTCCTTTCGTTGAGTTCAACGAAAAGGGTGGATGTCTGTGGACCGAGCGACTTGGTAGAGTGATTTTTCATGTTGTTTTCGTTCCCCTAATGGGAACTTGTCAGACATAGAATAGCATAATTCTTGGACGCTGAATTGTTGCTTGAAAGGGAACGTTCCGTGCGTAGAATAGAACCCTGGGAGCAGAAAAGCGGACGTGGGCACAATCCGGGCACAATAGCCTCTGCCCTTATCGTGCCTTCATAAACGAGCCAAAACTCTGCTGTCCAGAAGCAAATATGTGGCGAATAACGTAACCTGCCACAGCATCTCGCCGAGCTAGTCGGGTTGGTCTCCGCACCCGCCGCTTGACCTTGTCCGGCAATGGCCTGGCGTTCGACAAGGCCACTGTCGCACTGATCCAACAGCTCGCCGCGGTGTACGTTGAGGAGGATCTGCTTGCGGGGACCGAGAACCTCCATAGCTCGCAAATGAAAGAAAATAAGCGGCTTGATGAGGTCGTGAAGGTTATGTAGGTTTATGGAATATGCCTCAGAGAAACAGGCATACCATTGCCGGCTGCTCTCCATCTGCCCATAGTGTTGAAAGTTTGGTAGCGTTACCGGGGCTCGAACCCGGACTCTCCGCCTTGAGAGGGCGGCGTTTTAGTGGAAAACGCCTTGCGACTTCATGCGTTGCATTGCAATCCAGTGCGCGTAAAGCTCATATAAATAAAGGATTTGTAGATTGTATCCTTCATATACTTAGCGACGAAGCGATGCAGGGAGTAGCAGGAATAGACGTTCATTAGTATCCCCAAAGTATCCCCGGTAGGTGTAAAGTGTTCTCAGGGGATTAGGCCATGGCACGGAAAAAGAAACAGGCGGCGGGAGTCTACGAGAAGAACGAGGGGAGTGGTATCTGGTACGTAAGGTACCGTATCCAGGGCAAACTCGTTCGGAAGAAGATCGGGACCCATTTGCAAGCGAAGACATATCTCGATAAGCTGAATTTGATACGCGTGACCGGGGACGGCGTTGTTCCCATGAGCGCCAAACAGGTTGTCCGGACCGCAAAGGAGATTGCGGCAGATCCGGCGGCTTCCGGCCAGGTCACCCTGGGCCAACTCTGTGACGGGTTGAAGGCCAAGATCGCTGCCGATCCGGAGCACTACCGCGACCAGTACAATCCTCCGCGCAGGATCGAGCGCATCCGGGAAGCCTTCGGTGACCGGCCGGCGGAGAGCATCCGTCCCTTCGAGATCACCAACTGGCTGTCTTCCCTCAAGACCCCGAAAGGGCAGCGCATCAGCGATGGCACCTGGAATCGTTATCGGACAATGTTCTCATCGCTCTATGCTTGGGGAAAAGAGCAGGAAAAGGTCAGCGTCAACCCCGTCCGAGAGTTCCACAGGCGCAAAGAACCGGACGGAGTGATCCGCTGGCTCGACCCGGAAGAAGAGGTACGCCTGCGCAAGGTGTTGGTCGATGACGTGGAATCAACGCCGCCCGATCAACCCACACTGAGGAAGCAAAGACTGCATCGGATCTACGAGCTCGACATCGCGCTCGGAACTGGCATCCGTCGCGCTGAGCAGTACCGGATCACCTGGCCCACGGTCAACTTCAACCGCAAGGAGATCATCATTCCCAAGACCAAGTTTGGTCCGGCACGTGCCGTCCACATGATCCCCGCAGTCGAGCGTGCTCTGAAGGCATTGAAGAAGTTGCCGCTCACACCTCGCGAGTGGAAGAAGGGAACGCCCAGCAAGGTTCCGCTTCAGTGCGTGTTCGCCATCCATGAGAATCGCACCTGGTTCACCAGTGCGGTGAAGCGGGCCAAGCTCAAAGATATTCACTGGCATGTGCTAAGACACACCTTCATTAGCCGGCTCGTTCAGAAGGGCGTGAACCTCAAGGTTGTGCAGGTGGCTGCCGGCCACCGCACGATCGCCATGACCGCCCGGTATGCTCACCTCGACAAGAGCGCCCTGGTGAATGCTATGGCGCTGCTTGATTGGGAATCTGCGCCGCTGTCGACATCGTGATGGATTCGATCTGGCTGGCCCCAGGTTACATGCAAATGGTGCATGTCACCGAGAGCAACGCCGGTAGCGACGCGGTCATTGATAGTGGAGGCGGAAGACCACCAGAGCTTATCTGTCTTCTATAGCCACCCGCCCGATCCGCAAACTGTCGGCTGTGGTTCACCAAATCTGAGGAAGAACCAGTTTTACTCCGCCCTTGACGCAGCCAGCTTGTAATAGAGCGCGCCTGCACTGCCACCTCGTCAAATACGTCCCGGGA
>Ga0302277_1002389_pt1 | contig 13359 bp, 5 predicted proteins | sample III_Bog_N3_1_FD_198759 | JGI IMG/M metagenome (GOLD analysis project Ga0302277, IMG submission 198759) | Peat permafrost microbial communities from Stordalen Mire near Abisko, Sweden - III_Bog_N3_1 | ecosystem: Environmental > Terrestrial > Soil > Wetlands > Peat | place: Sweden: Abisko... | reverse complement strand
GGACGTAGACCAGCATGATGATCCATGAACTTTTTTTGAAGCCTGTAGACCGTCCCATTGACGGGGTTATCAAAGCGGACGATGTGCGTCACCTCCAGACAGAGGTTGAGGAGTATGTTGTCACGCGTGAAGTGGCCAAAGGACTCAGCATATTCACGGACCGGTATCTGGCTGAACCTACTACGAACGGTGTATGGATCTCTGGCTTTTTTGGATCGGGTAAATCACATCTCTTAAAGATGCTTTCGCTGGTGCTTGATGGGCGTCCGCTACCGAGCGGCGCACTTCCCGCTAACATTCTGCTTCCGAAGATTGAAGACGAGATCGTTCAGGCCAACCTTCGGAAAGCCGTCTCTATTCCGTCCAGGAGCATCCTGTTCAACATCGATCAGAAGTTCGACGGGATTGGTGGGGACCACTCATCCCCGATTCTTGAAGTATTTGTGAAAGTCCTGAATGAATTGCAGGGATATTTCGGGAAACAGGGCTACATTGCTCGATTCGAGCATGACTTGGATGCCCGCGGCGAGTTTTCTCCGTTCAAAGAAACATATCGACGAGTAAATGGCACAGATTGGGATAAAGATCGCGAGGCGCTCGCCACTGCACGAAAGGCCGCTTTTGGGAAAGCCTATGCGGCTCATTTCGGTGTTTCTGAATCTGAAGCTCTCAATGTGATGCAGCAGGTTAGACAGGACTACCGCGTTTCAATCGAGAGCTTTGCTGAAATGGTCAAGGATTACATCAGCAAGCAGCCAGCGGGCTTCAGACTCAACTTCTTCGTAGATGAGGTTGGCCAGTTTGTTGGGCAGGATACTAACCGTATGCTGAACTTGCAGACGATTGCCGAAACCTTGGCGACAATCTGTAATGGAAGGGCTTGGCTCTTCGTAACCTCGCAGGCCAACCTTGAAGTCGTACTTGGATCGTATAAAGGTATGGCGGGCCAGGATATCAGTAAGATCATGGGTCGATTTAAAACTCAGCTAACTCTGGCGAGCGCAGATGTGCGGGAAGTGATCCAAAAACGTCTTCTTGCCAAAAAGGAAGATGAGCCTGAGGTTTTGACGTCAATCTATGATCGTGAAAAGGACAACCTTCAAACCCTCTATAGGTTCGGAGACCAATCGATTCATTTCAAGGGCTGGCGAGGTAGTGATGAGTTCTGCGAGTACTACCCGTTCCATCCCTATCATTTTGACCTATTCCAGCGCGCCATCCAACAGCTTTCGACCCACGGTGTTTTCACTGGCAAGTACCTCTCAGTCGGTGAGCGTTCTATGCTGGCTGTTTTTCAAGAGGTAGCGAAGGTACTCCAGAGTGAAGATGTGGGGCGCCTTGCAACATTCGACCTCATGTATGACGGCATTGCCGCCTCAATCCGTGGCGATATGCAGACCACCATTAAAATGGCGGAGCGGCAATTGGGCGAGGGTGTTGAGATACGCATCCTGAAGGCCTTATTCCTGTTGAAGTGGGTCCGTGAATTCAAGGCGACCCCGCGCAATGTTGCCATTCTGCTAATTGATCGAGCGGATATTGATATTCGCGCCCACGAACAAACCGTGACTGAGGCATTAGAGAGGCTACAGGGCCAGTCCTATCTGCAGCGCAATGGGGATCTCTTCGAGTTCTTGACAGACAAAGAGAAGGATATTGAAACCGAAATCAAGGGCACAGAGATTGATGAATCCCAGGTAGCGGAGTTGCTCTCTCAAGTTTTGTTCACAGATGTGCTCAGGGATCCAAAAATTCGTTATGAAGGAAACAGTCAGGATTATCCCTACGCCCGCAAGCTTGACGATCAGCTTGTCGGCAAAGATGCCGACGTGGCTATCAACCTGATTACGACCGAACATTTTTACCATTCCGATCCAAACACTCTTGCTACGCAAAATGTCGGAAAGACCGAGTTGCTGGCGATCCTCCCTGCCAATGCCCGTTTGATTGAGGAAGCCTGGCTGTACCTCAGGACGAAGAAGTATGTTCAGCAGAACAGCGGCGGCGCTGACGAGACCCGTAAGGCCATTCTCGACCAGCGCGCTCAGCAGAATAGCGAACGCCGCACAAAGATGCAGGGGCTCGCAAGCGATCTGCTCGGCAGTGCCCCGCTCTATCTCAACGGCGCGCGGCTCGACAGCGTAGGCGCTGGAGATGCGCGGAATCGATTTGCGAGGGCCTGCCAGGAACTAATCTCCTTCTCTTTTCCAAATCTAAAAATGTTGAAGGGGAGCTACGATGATAGCAGCCTGTCAAAGGCTCTCCTCGATCAAGACGATCTCCTTTCCGGTGGGGTTCTCACGCTCTCCGAGCCAGAGCAAGAGATATTGACCTACGTTACGCGAAATCAAAACAATGGTGAACGGACCTCCGTCGAAGAGATCATTCGGAATTTCGGCAAACGTCCATATGGCTGGCCACCGCTGGCAGTGCTTTGGCTAATCAGCCGGCTGTTCCGCATGGGCAAGGTTGAGTTGCGAACGACAGAGCTACTTGATGCTCAGAGCGCCTTGACTCTTTTCAGAAACAGTCGCCAACACGGCAACGTCCGTGTGCGTTTACAGGAACAATTCGATGCGATCAAGGTCAATGCGTTGAAGAGTTTCCACGATAAGTTTTTTGATCGCCAGAATAGTGGGCAAGATGCGCGTTCCGTTGGCCAGGCTACGGCCAATGCCTTCGCTGCCGAGGCGCGGGACCTCCAGCTACTTGTCAGCCAAGTTAATCGATACCATTTTCTGGAGTCGCTGCGACCAATTGTCGTCCAGATTAGCGGACTGGCGGAGAAGGACTACAGCTATTTACTCAGCCACCTCGCCGATTTTCGAGACGACCTTCTCGCTGCGAAGGAGAATGTCATTTCTCCTATCAAGGCCTTCATGAACGGCCCTCAGCGCGGAATTTATGATGACGCGATCTCATTTCTTCGCGAAGAAGAGGCCAACTTCCAAGAGCTACCGGTAGATCAGGTTCAGCCATTGCGCGACCTCGCTGCCTCCAAAATTCCATACAGAGGTAGCGCACTTCCTGCGGCTAAAGCCGCCGTTACAAAGCTTCGTGGACTTCTAGCCGATCTCTTGAAGGCCGAGCGTGATCAAGCTATCACGCTCTTGGACACGCACGAAGCCAAATTAAAAACTCTTGAGGGATTTGCGGGCATGGACGCGCCGCGCCAGGAACAGGTTCTGGCCGCCACGCATTCAGCACGCAGTGCAGTAGGGACCGCTCGCTTTGTCACTGGAATCCGTGATCGGGTCCAGCGGTTCACCACCCAGGATTACCCCGCTCAACTTGCTCTCGCTGCGCGTTTGGTGGCGCCCGAAGTGAAGGCCACGGCGGGTGTGAGCGAGAAGCCGGCGCAGCCAAAACCCAAGGTGGAGTACACGCCAGCAGCCAGTCTGCGTGCAGAATGCAGCCTCCTCTACATCACGAATCGGACAGAACTGGACCAGTGGCTCGCTGCGCTGCGCAGAGCCGCCGAGGCCGAACTCGATAAGGGCAACCGCATTACCCTCTAAAGGGGGGAATTCATGGCACGGCTTTTTACTGTTGCTACAGACCAGACGCTCCTATCGATGATCGCTTCCGCCAAGGAGCGGTTGGTCGTCGTAGCTCCCGGTATGTCCAAGGAAGTCGCTACAGCATTGGCTGAGCGGATCAAGGCTGATGGAGCGCCCCCCGAGCTCTCGGTGACTTTGGATGTCGATCCGGAGGTATGCCGTCTTGGATACGGCGATATTGAGGCTCTGGAGATTCTGGCTCCGGCGCTGGCGTTGCGAGCCCGCCCCCTTCAAACGCAGAAGGGTGTTCGGATTGGCCTTGTCGTGGCCGACTCCGATGTCCTGGTCTATTCGCCAACGCCTGAACTCATTGAGGCAGGTTCAAATTCGGAGGAGAAACCGAACGCGATTCGTATTTCCAGCGTTAGCCCGGAAGCCATAGCCTATACGTGCGGCGCCAACGATTCGCAGATCCTGGGCCTTGGCCAGGAGGTGGGGCTGCAAATTGCGAGCAAGGAAGAGATCGATCAGACCAAGACCGATCTGAAGGAGAACCCACCCAAGAAGTTCAATCTTGCTCGCCTGGAGAGAGTTTTCAACTACAAGCTGGAATTCGTCGAATTCTCCGTCGAGGGATTTCGTCTCAACGCCAAGATCGTTGAACTCCCGCCATCACTACTCGGTTTTGTCGAGAAGGATCTCAGGGAACGTCTTAAGAATAGATTTAGAGTTTTCGAATCCGGTTCCCCGTTCAAATTCGCAATCAAAGACCCGCTCGATCCAAAAGCAGAAATAGATGTGACGGAAGACTGGCTTGCCAAGGAAGCTGACCGACTTAGGAGGGAGTTTTTTATCCCTCTTGGATCAAGTTCTTATGGCAACTTGATTTTGAAACGAAGAAAAACGGATTTCTTGGACGGAGTCGGTAGACTTTCAATCATCGTTGGCTTGTACGCTCTTTCAGTGCGGGAGAATATCAAGGAAAAGGTCAAGGAAACACGCGACAGCCTAGTGAAGACGCTCCTTCTAAGAGTTCAAGAGGCCACCCCAAAAGAATGGCTGGCTCAATCAGTGGACGGCAAGCTTGAGCCGGAAGTGCTTCTCGACAAGTTGAATGAGGCGATAGATAAAGCTTTCGGGAAGGTCGAAGAGACGTTTTCTCCAGTTGTGACCTGCATCTTCAAAGGCGTTCAATACGAGACGATTACGGCCGATCCTCACTTTCGTGAACGGATCGAGAAGTACTTTGGCAAGAAAGAAGCTGCGCGTCTCCTTTCTGAACATGAGGCATCCCGCGCAGAGGATCTCTTCGCACAATGAACATTCCAGCACTCAAGGCCTTTGCGCCCACAGTTCGTCGCCAGATCATTGAAGCGGTTACGCTGAAGCTGAATCACGCACTTACTGCTCGGACCCCGGATTACCTCGATACTTACGCGCGTCAGGTCGCCGCACTGCGGACGCTGGAACAGGAAGACCGCGCCGGCCTGATCGAGCGGGTTGCATACACCTGGTTCAATCGGCTCACGGCGCTGCGGTTTCTCGACGCGAGGGGTTGGCATCCCTTTGGCGCTCGCGTGCTCACTCCGGCAACTCCCGATGAGACGCAGCCTGAACTGCTCAAGCTGGTGCGCGCGGGGCACTGCCCGGAAGAACTCCAGCGGCACACGTCTCTCGACAGACTGAATGGTCTGCTCGACGGCGGAATCCCGTCGAATGATCCGCAGGGTGAGGTCTATCGTCACTTGGTTCTGGCCGCCTGCCGCTTCTACAACGCTCTGTTGCCGGACCTTTTTGAACGGCTGGACGACGAGACGGAATTGCTGCTACCGGATGATCTGTTGACGGAGCACTCCATTGCGCAGGGATTCCGGAGTGAGATCACAGACGAGGATTGTTCCGAAGTGGAGATGCTGGGCTGGCTCTATCAGTTCTACATCTCCGAGAAGAAGGATCAAGTTATGGCGCGGAAGGCTGCGGTTCCGACAGCCGATATTCCGGCCGTCACCCAGCTCTTCACGCCGCACTGGATCGTGCGCTATCTGGTTGAGAATTCCCTTGGCCGCCTCTGGCTGCTCAACCGGCCCGACTCGCTCCTGAGAGCATGGATGCCCTATTACATTGAGGGCGAGCCGGAGACAGACTTCCTGCGCATTGCACGGCCGGAAGACATCCGGCTCTGCGATCCAGCCGTCGGCAGCGGGCATATGCTGACCTATGCCTTCGATCTCCTCTTCGTCATCTACGAGGAAGAAGGTTACGCGCCCAACGAGATCCCCGCGCTCATCCTGCGGCACAACCTGCACGGACTGGATATTTGCCCGCGCGCGGCTCAGCTCGCCGAGATGGCGCTCATCTTCAAGGCACGGGAGAAATCGAGCCGATTCTTCCAGCCAAGCCACCTCATCCAGCCCCACATTCATGCCTTGCGCAATATAGATTTTGCTGAAAATGAACTGCGGGGTTACATAGAGGCGCTTCACCTTGGTGACCTCTTCAATGAACCCATGCTCAGGCTTCTCCATCAATTTGAAGAGGCAACTACTTTTGGATCGCTGATCCAGCCGTGCCTTGACGCACAGCAGATTGCCTTTGCACGAGGGTTCATCGAACAGAAAGACCTCGGCGGTCATCTTTTCCTGCACAAGACACACCAGAAGGTCCTTTGTGCGTTCGATCAAGCGGAATTGCTATCTCAGCGATATCAGGTGGTTGTTGCTAATCCGCCGTATATGGGTAGCGGCGCAATGAATTCATCGCTCAAGAGCTTTGTCGCGAAATCTACCCCAGAAGGGAAGACAGACACTTACGCTGCATTCATTCTTAGAAACTTATCTCTGACTATTGAAAATGGACTTGTCGCAATGATAACAATTCCGAATTGGATGTTCCTTGGCGGATTTGGAGACCTCCGACAATACCTGTTGCAATCTTCGAGCTTCGTTAGCCTGATTCATCCTGGACGTGGGGTGTGGGGATCTGATTTTGGAAGCTGCGCCTTTGTCCTCCGCGAAGGAAGGTCCAACAATGTGTCGGCTCGGTTTAAGCGTCTATTTTTGAAACAAGGGGAGGTTCAAAGCAACGAGGAATTGTCTTCCAACTTTTTCGATGAAGAGCATTACCCTACGTACACATCCCGTTCGTCAGACTTCGCGATGATTCCAGGGAGCCCTATTGCATATTGGCTCAGCCATAGAGCCAGACTCCCGTTTCTCAACTGGCCACTGCTAAAAACGGTAGCAACAACACGGGTTGGAATGGCGACGGGTGACAACGATCAATACGTCAGACTTTGGAGCGAAGTTTCGCAATCTAGAATTGGCTTTGGGTTGACCCGGGGCGAGGCGGAAAAATCGAGCGTGAGGTGGTTTCCATATTCGAACGGAGGAGAAGCAAAGAAGTGGTACGCCAACTACTTGCATGTCGTGAACTGGGAGCATGATGGCCATAGTCTACAGACTGGCCTTCACGAAACAGGACGAGTACGTGCGCACAATTTCAACCTGGACAAAATATTTAAGCCCGGATTAACTTGGTCGCTAATCAATGCCGCATACAATGCAATTCGAATCCTTCCACGAGGATTCCTATTTAGCTCGGGTGCGCCTTCGTTATTCCCAGAGAACGAAGGTGACACGTATGTCATATGTGGCTACTACAATTCTGCAGTTGCCGCACTCTTGCTGAACGCCCTTAACCCAACTGTCAATAACAACTCGGGTGACGCAGACAAGCTTCCATATGGATTTAGCGAAGCTCAAAAAGTCATGGCAAGAGCAATCGTCTCAGAGCTAGTATCAATCAGCCGTAATGTATGGGATTCAGCGGAGATCTCTTGGGAGTTTTGCGACCAACCATTGCTGCGGCCAGAGTTGAAGAGTGAGAATCTCGAAACGACCTGGCGAAAGTCGGAAAAACAAAGAACCTCCTTTATCAATCGGATGCAAGAGCTAGAAACGGAGAACAACCGGCTTTTTATCGATGCGTACGGAATCACGGGGGAGTTGCGCCCAGATGTCCCCGTGGAGCAAATTACACTTGCCCGAGCAGACGCTCGGAAGGATATAGCCTCCTTTCTTTCTTACGCCGTCGGGTGCATAATGGGCCGCTATTCGCTAGATAGTCCCGGACTTATCCTCGCCAATGCCCGTGAATCTGTTCCTGACTACCTGGCAAAGGTAGGAGTGAACCAAGACCAGCTAACCTTCGCGCCAGACGAAGACGGTATTGTCCCAGTGCTCGATGGCGAGTGGTTTGAGGACGACATCGTAGCCCGGACCCGTGAGTTCCTCCGCGCCACCTTCGGCGAAGCCACGCTGCGGGAGAACATCCGCTTCATCGAGGAGTCGCTCGGCCGGGAGCTACGCAACTACTTCCTGACTGACTTCTACAAAGATCACCTGCAAACCTATAAGAGGCGCCCCATCTATTGGATGATCCAGAGCCCCAGGAAGGGCTTCAGCGTGTTGATCTACCTGCACCGCTATACGCGGGACACGATGAATCTGGTGCTCAACAGTTATCTGCGGGAATACCAGATCAAACTGCGGAGCCGTATCGCTCACCTGGCAGAGGTGCAAACCAGCGGCGCGGTGAGCACTCGCGATAAGACTGCGGCCCGCAAGGAGTTCGACAAGCTTACCAAGACTCTCCACGAGTGCGAGGAGTGGGAGCGGCAGGTCGTCCTGCCCCTGGCGCAGGCCCGCATCGAACTCGACCTCGACGATGGCGTGAAGGTCAACTACCTTAAACTGGGAGAAGCGTTGGCCCCAATCCCAGGCCTCGCCGCGGCAGAGGACTGATGCAATGAACCGAATCCACGACAGCCTGCAGCGGGTATTTGAACGAAACCGTCTGGTCTTCTGGTATGACCCCGTGGGTGAGTGGTCACAGACATTCGACGAGTTTGCAGACCCGTCCGTGGCTAAGCTGCGGGTGGAACGTAACGAGTTTGGGACAAAGGTCCGGATCGTCCGAGACCCGAACCCCGATGCCAAGTTCCTGGTCTACCTTCCGTCTCCAAAGCCGGCAGATGCGAACAATTGGCTGCTCGATCTTCTGTTGCAGGGGCACGAGTACAAGGCCGATAAGGCATCGCTCGCCTTGCAAGCTGTCGGTCTGCCGCACGAGTTCATCCATCTGCCGATGGAACACGCCAGTTTTTTTGCCAGCGAGAAGCGAACGCAGCAGCTTAAAGACCGCATCGACAAGAACGACCAGGAACGGGATGTCCGGCTGAAGATGATGGTTATTTTGGCTGGGAACCAGGTGGCGGTCGATGTGGATTCGCTGCTACTGCATTTCCTCGCGGCAGGACGGCCGACGGACCTGTTTGATCCGGTATCGGAGTGTCTCGACGCTTCTGCGCTAACAGAGCCTTTTTGGCGCGAGGTGAAAAGGACGTTCGGCTATGACGCGCTAACTCCGTCGCTCCGCGATTTCGTCGTGTCGCTATTCCGAGGGGCCAATCCGCTGGATCGTCAGGTTCCGTTGCATCCTCATGCAAAGGTGTTCCTCGGGCGATGGAAGGACAGTCAGGCGTACAAAGAGTCGTTCCGGGCATGGGCAGACCAGATGGAGCGGGAACTTCAGATCGAGACGACGATCAATGGCGTCGATGATCCCGCCGTCCTGGGTGAGTGGGACACATTCGAGATTTTCGAGAAGTGCACACTGCATTGGCTCTGCCGATGCTTTGAAAACGGCGCCTCAACTGTTGACCTTCTGGAGAGGATTCAAAAACGCCGTCAGTCCTTTTGGCAACCGCAGCACAAGGAAGGATATGCTGCGTTGGAGCACGCCGTGAGGCTGCGAGAACTGATCGAATCAGCGGAATTGGCGATTGAATCGATTGATGCGGGGTTGAGTCGCTACGTCGCCACTTGGTGGCGAATTGATATGGCTTACCGCCTTTGTGTCCGCAGCCTTCGTGCTTACGGGCAGGTGCAGCTGATGGCACAAGTCAGCCAATGGGTCGAGAAGGCCTACCTCAACAACTTCCTGCTGCCGCTTGCGGACCGCTGGAGCGACCAGGTATGCCGACTTCAACGATGGGAATGCGGCAGCCTTTCAGCGCAGAACGCGTTCTTTGACACATACGTGAAGCCTTTCCTGAACAAGGGCCAAAAGGTTTTCGTCATCGTCTCGGACGCACTCAGGTTTGAGGCAGCCGCCGACTTTGCGAATCGGCTGCAGTTAGCGAATCGCTGGACGGCAGAGGTGACCGCTATGCTGGGCTCGCTCCCGTCGTATACCCAGCTTGGAATGGCGGCCTTGCTACCCGGCAAACAATTGACCATCAATGCCGACACCGCGGCCGTAACCATCGATGGCCAGAGCGCATCCGGGACCGAGAATAGGAGCCTGATTTTGAGTGCGGCTTGTAGTGCACGGGCGACCGCCATCCAGGCCGAAGATTTCCTGGAGCTGAATAGCAAGACTGATGGCCGCGCCCTTATGCGCGATCATGATGCTGTCTACATCTTCCACAACAGGATCGACAAGATTGGGGACTCCGCCGGCACGGAGGCCAAAACGTTCGATGCCGTGGAGCAGGCCTTCGACGAACTGGATCAGATCATCAAGAAGGTAGCCAACATCAACGGAACGAATATGCTGGTGACGGCGGATCATGGTTTCCTGTTTCAGCAAGATGACGTGCATGAAGACGACATGGTCCCTCTTCCGGCGGCAGGCGGGTGGAACTATCGCGGCCGGCGTTTTGCCATTGGCAAGTCAATTCTGCCGAACCCGCAGGTGAAGGTATTTGCCTCAGGAGATCTGGACTTGATTGGCGACTTGCCTGTTGCCTTCCCCCGTTCCCTGGGCCGATTCCCGCTCCAGGGCTCTGGCAAACGGTACGTCCACGGCGGCATCAGCCTGCAAGAGGTCGTGGTCCCGGTGGTGAAAATCCATAAGGCAAGAACCGATGACACGGGACAAGTCGAGGTGGAAATACTGCGGGTACCGTCCAAGATCACAACGGGGCAAGTCGCTGTCTCGCTGTTTCAGAACAAGCCAGCAATCGACAAGACTTTGCCACGAACGCTCCGCGTTGGCCTTTACTCCAAGGACGAGAAAGTGCTGTCTGAGATCAAGACCTACACCTTCGACTCGAAGGAGACGGAGGCCCGTCAGCGTGAGGTCAGCATAATGCTCACGCTCGCACGCGCGGCGGACGCTTTCAACAATCAAGATGTCGATCTGCGGCTCGAAGAGACCGTACTAGGCACGAACCAAACCGTCGTCTATAAGACGCACACCCTAAGGCTCCAGAAGCCCTTTGCGAGTGACTTCGATGAACTCTGAAACCACACCGATTGAAGCGACTGAGTCTGATGCTCCAGCCCCGATACAGTTAAGCGCGCTGGACCAAAAGATCCTCCAACATTTCTCTGGTCTGGTGGTACGAAAGGACCTGACCCACGGACTCAAGCAGAACGCCGTGGTTCCGACGTATGTTCTTGAGTACCTGCTTGGGCAGCACTGCGCCTCCGACGACATCGAAGTAATCAAGTCCGGCCTCGCGACTGTTCAACGCATTCTCGCAAAGCATTACGTCCACCGCAATCAAGCGGAGCTAGTGAAATCCACGATCAAAGAAAAAGGCAGCCACAAGGTCATAGACAAGCTCACTGTTGAGCTGAATGAAAAGGGTGGGTTCTACGAAACTGAATTCACGAACCTCGGCATAAAAAAAGTGCCCATCTCCGATGATTTTGTCCGGCGCTATCCAAAGCTCTTGGTGGGCGGTATCTGGTGCATCACGGATGTGACCTATGAGGTAGCCGAAGATCCGAAGGCCAGCCCGTGGCAGATCGACACGCTCAAACCAATCCAGGTTGCGAGCATTGACTACGACGACTATCTCAAAGCACGGGGACAATTTACCACAGACGAGTGGATGGATGTCTTGATGCAGACCATTGGTTTTAATCCGGAGATGTTTAGCCGGAGGGCCAAGCTACTGACGCTGATTCGCCTCGTCCCATTCTGCGAGCGTAACTACAATCTTCTTGAGTTAGGACCTAAAGGTACCGGAAAGTCTCATATCTACGCAGAGTTTTCACCGCACGGCATGCTGATCTCCGGCTCCGAGGTTACGACCCCCAAGCTCTTCGTCAGCAATGCGAGCGGGAAGATCGGTCTTGTGGGTTACTGGGACTGTGTTTGCTTTGACGAGTTTGCCGGGAAGGACAAGAAGGTTGACAAGGCCCTGGTGGACATCATGAAGAACTACATGGCCAACCGAACCTTTTCGCGCGGTATCGAACAATTGACGGCTGAAGCTTCGATGGTGTTCATGGGGAATACGCAGAAGTCCGTTGCCTACATGCTCAAGCATTCGCATTTCTTTGAACCTCTCCCGGACAAGTACATCGACTCTGCCTTCCTTGATCGGATTCACGCCTACAACCCTGGATGGGAGGTTGCTCCCATCCGTCATGAGCAGTTCTCTAATGGCTATGGATTCGTCGTCGACTACCTGGCCGAGGTGCTGAAACAGCTTCGTACCGCGGACTTCACAGGAGCTTATAAGACGCACTTCGAGGTCACATCGGAAGTGTCCACGCGAGACCAGACAGGCTTTGAAAAAACGTTCTCTGGCTTGATGAAGATTCTCTATCCGGATGGGAAAGCGACCTCTCAGGAGGTCAGTGAACTTCTCAGTTTCTCGATGGAAGCGCGTCGCCGGGTGCGCGAACATATTCTACGTATTGACGATACGTTCGCACGCCATGACTTTGCCTATAGGTCTCTGGTGGACGGCACAGCATTAACGGTCCTTACTCCGGAAGAGGTACAGTACCCCACATTTGCGGCACCTAAGGGAAAGACCGCGGAAGCAGGGGCAGGCGAGGCCGAAAGAGCCAAGGAAACATCATCTCAGATGAGTCTTCCGGAGAGCGCGCCAGGAGCGTCCGCAGATCCTACCCTGCCAGATTCTGTTCATCCGGGGCACATCATCGTTCCGGAGAACACAAAGGGATGGAGCTATCGCCGTCTTTTTGCCAATCATCTTAAAGGCGCTCGTCGAATCACAGTGAATGACCCCTATGTGCGCGCCTTCTTTCAGGCACGGAACGTCATGGAGCTTCTACAAATGGTCCATGAAATCGTAGCTGAAGGTGACGAGGTTGCGGTTGAACTTGTTACCCAGCCGGATCGGGAGGCTCCTTCCAGGCAGGAGGAAAACCTGAACCAAATGGTCAGCGCCTTCGCAGGATCCCGCGTCACGTTTTCGTGGAAGTTCGACCTTAGTCCCAATTTCCACGCCCGAAGCATTACAACGGATACGGGTTGGAAGATCACAATTGACCGCGGCTTGGACATTTTCCAACGGTTTGAAACTGGTCCATTTTCTCTCGAACAGGCAGTTCAAGAGGCTAGGTTGACCAGAGGAGCTGAGGTTACCTATTTGCAATTGTAGGGTTCCCATTCGAAGAAAAAGTCGGCTGGGATGAAGCAACGACGGTGCTTCCACGGCTCGCGCCAAGCGCCGCTGCTTTCTAGTCGGTCGGAGCGCGCATTGATGAGTGACTGAATTTGCCTTTGGCGTCTTCGACCAGTAAGAGACGAGACCCCACTTAGTGAGTGCGAGAACGCGTTCGCTCGTGTCACGGTCGAGCCGAACGATCGGCTGAATGCTTTCCGGGGAAATGTTTAGGAAGGCGCGAGGTGGGTGTTGACTGAAAAGAGGAATGGCCGCAAAATTCCGGTGTTGATTTCGTCAACTTGATCTGGCCCCTTTCGCTGGTTTGATTTGGCCCCACCTGAGGGGACGGGATCTGTCATTCCGAGTTGGCCTTGGCGGAAGGAGCCCGAAGGGCGACTGGAGCCAAGGCCAACTCGGGGCGAG
>Ga0302277_1002385_pt1 | contig 13369 bp, 4 predicted proteins | sample III_Bog_N3_1_FD_198759 | JGI IMG/M metagenome (GOLD analysis project Ga0302277, IMG submission 198759) | Peat permafrost microbial communities from Stordalen Mire near Abisko, Sweden - III_Bog_N3_1 | ecosystem: Environmental > Terrestrial > Soil > Wetlands > Peat | place: Sweden: Abisko... | reverse complement strand
TGTGGGAGCAGGATCCTTCCGCTGCGGCATCGGTGGGCGGTTTGACGAACACCGTGACGATTGACCCTGCGCAAAATGGCGGCGCGCGCGCCGAAGTCTCGGTCAAGGGCGTGACGGGCGGGAATGTCATGTTGTCGCGCACCGCGCCCGGCGGTGGAACTTATTGCGACATGGAAATCCGATATGCAATGGGTCGGGGGGACAGCGGGGTGTATGTCTATGCGATCTTCACCCATCCGGCATCCTACCGCGCGAGCGGCGTGGGAGCGGAGAGCCGTTACATCACCAAGATCAGCCAGATCTTTGACTGGATCAGCGTGGATGCGGACCGCAACATGCTAGAATGCTCGCCAACCGACTGGGGCGGCGGCGTGGTGGTTCATGCGAAGGAGCAGCGCATCATGAGCAAGGGCCCCTACAAAAATTCCGTCGAGCACAAATACAGTTACTCGGGCGTGCAATACAAGACACCGGCCTATGGATGGTCGAGCACGAGGGATCACATCGGCATCTGGTTCATCAATCCGACCATTGAATACCTGAGCGGCGGCCCGACCAAGCAGGAGCTGGACTGTCATTACGGCGACAATGACGACCCGGACCCGATCATCCTCGATTACTGGGAAGGCGGCCATTACGACGGCGGCTCGACCGCGCGCATCGCCGCCGGTCAGGAATGGAATAGAGTCATCGGGCCGATTTTTATTTACGTCAACTCACTGACGAATCCAAAGACGCCATCGCAGTCGGACCTGGACACGCTGGCCGCGACCGCCGGCAACCCGATGATTCCGCCTGCCTGGACGGACAATGCGAACGCGTTGTATCAGGACGCCCTAGCCCAGGCGAAAAAGGAAGAATCACAATGGCCCTACGACTGGGTGACCGGAGTGGATTATCCGCATAAAGAACAACGCGGAACCGTGACCGGACAAATCGTGCTCGACGATCCGCAGGCCGTCACAACCCGGCTGCCACACCTGACCGTCGGGTTGGCTCATCCGGACAGCGTCGTTCGCGGCGGATCTGGCGACGGTGCCGGCACCAACAATGTTATCGTCAGCGGCGTCATCAGTAATTCTATGGATGGTGGTGGAAGCAATGTGGTGGACAACGCTCGCGGCGGCGGCGGTGGCAACGGCTCCGGCGGCGGACGCGGTGGTGGTCGTGGTGGACGTGGCGGTGGCGGTCCGCCTCCCGATGGAGTGCACAATGCGACGTATTACCAATTCTGGAACGATGGGGGAGAAGACGGAAGGTTCACCGTTGCCAACATCCGCCCGGGCACATATACGTTGCACGCATTTGCGGACGGGGTGCTGGGTGAATTTGTGGAGACGAATGTCGTCGTTGAAGCCGGCAGGACGCTGGACTTGGGCAAGCTGGACTGGAAGCCCGTGCGTTACGGAAAACAAATCTGGGAGATAGGCTATCCCGACCGCACCGGCGGAAAGTTTTTCAAGGGTGACGGGGCGGATTACTGGCTGTGGGGTTGGAACCTGCGCTACGCCCTGCTGTTCACGAATGACATCACCTACACAATCGGCAAGAGCGATTATCGCACGGACTGGTTTTTCGAGGAGGTGCCGCACGCGACGAATTTTTCATTCATCAATCCTGACGCCAAGGATCCCGCGAACCAGCGCTTTGGCTGGGTGAAGTCGGAATCGCTCGACCAATATCCGCAGACCAACACGCATGGGCCTTGGAACATTTATGGTCGCGGCCGGACGACCGTCTGGACCGTCAGGTTCAAAATGGAAAAACCGGTGCAGGGACAGGCTGCGTTGCGCGTGGCATTGGCCGGCGTCAATGGCATCACGCAACTTGCCGTGTCGGTGAACGGCCGGGGCGTCGGGGCCATCGGTGACGGCAGGAACGCGGAGAACGCCCGGTTGCGCGGCACGGACACGATTCGCTACAACTCCGACAAGGGGCTATGGCAGCAGCGGACGTTGAGGTTCGACGCCGCACTGCTGAAGGCGGGCGAAAATGAAATGACGTTCACTGTTCCCGGCGGTGACCTCCAGAGCGGTGTTTGGGATTACATGCGTCTTGAGGTGGACGAGAATCATCAGAACGCCGTCTCGCTGTCCACGCCATAAGATCAAAAACATCGCATGGTTGAAGTGGAGCGATTGCAATAACTCCCGCCGTCGGCGCATTTATTAATGTGGTTGGAGGACGCGACATGGAATTAAAATTTCGGAAAAAAACTGGACTTGGTTTTGGAATTTGCATATTTCACCGGCCAGCAGGTAATCCCCAATCGATTAATCATGAAGGCTCGAATTCAATATCTTGTTGTCGCCCTGATTCTGGTCGCGACAATTAACACTCAATTCTCAACCGCGCACGCGCAGGGAACGGCGTTCACATATCAAGGCCGGCTCAACAACGGCGGCAGCGCGGCCAATGGCAGCTATGATTTGAGTTTCACCGTTTTCGACGCGGTGACTGGCGGCAACGTGATTGGTTCGCTGACCAACAGCGCCACGAGTGTAAGCAACGGACTGTTCACCGCCGCGCTGGATTTTGGCGGCGTCTTCACCGGCACGAACTACTGGCTGGAGATTGGTGCGCGCACAAACGGCAATGGCGTGTTCGCAACCTTGAGTCCGCGCCAGTCCATCACGCCCACACCCTATGCCATTTATTCCGCCAGCGCGGGCAGCGCCGCCACGGCAAACACGGCGAACACGGCAGTCGTCGCCGCCACCGCCAATGCCGTTTCAGCGGCGAACATCATTGGCACCATTTCGCAAGCCCAGTTGCCGCCCATTGTCATCACGAATGCCTCCGCAGACCTGATCATCGGCGGAACCAATGCGGTGGCCCCGCTGACTGTGCCGCCGCATTTGCCGGCGGCCGCCGTGGGTTCAGTCGCCACGGGAAGCAGCCCCCATTCGGTTGCGGTGTCCGGGCGCTATGCCTACGTGGTGAACTCCATTTCAAAAACAATCCAGGTTTTTGACGTGAGCATTGCGTCTGCCCCGGTCGTTGTCGGCTCGGCAGGCACCGGCAATCAGCCGACTTCCATCGCTGTGTCCGGGCGTTATGCCTATGTCGTGAATGTCGGCGGGAGCACGCTGCAAATATTTGACGTGGGCAATCCTGCGGTACCGGTCAGCGTCGGTTCCGTTGGCACGGGCAGCCTGCCGTTTTCCGTCGCGGTATCCGGGCGCTATGCCTATGTGGTGAACAACAGCGGCAACACTCTGCAAACTTTTGACGTGAGCAATCCGTCCACGCCGGTCAGCGTCGGTTCTGTCAGCACTGGCAACCAGCCGACTTCCATCGCAGTCTCAGGCCGCTATGCCTATGTGGCGAATTTTGGTTCGGGTACGCTGCAGATTTTTGACATCAGCAATCCGACCAATGTGGTCAGTGTTGGTTCGGTAGGCACGGGCAACACACCTTATTTCGTTGCGGTGTCCGGAAGCTATGCCTATGTGGCGAACGTGGGTGCCAGCGCGCTCCAGATATTTAACGTGAGCAACCCGACCAACGCGATCAGCACCGGTTCGGTGAGCACTGGCGCGGGTAGCGGGCCTTATTCTGTTGCGGTGGCGGGGCGCTATGCCTATGTGGCCAACCAGACAGGCTCGCTGTCAGTTTTCGACGTCAGCATTCCGTCGGCACCGGTCAGCGCCGGCTCGGTCGGTGCGGGCAGCAATCCATATTCTGTTGCAGTGTCCGGGCGTTATACGTATGTGGTGAACGCAGGCTCCAGCACTTTGCAGGTGTTCGACATGGGCGGTGCATACATCCAGCAGTTTGAAGCCGGAACAATCGAGACCGGCACATTGCAGACGCGCGACACGGCGGCGATTGGAAACAACCTCGATGTTCGCGGCGGCCTGACCGTCAGCGGCAGCGCGCGCTTCTCCGGCGGATTGAGCGTGAATGGGACGATTTCGGGCAACGGCGGCGGCCTGACCAATATCAACGCATCCCAACTTTCCGGCGGCACGTTCGGACTGTCGCAATTGCCCTCTGCGGTGGTGACGAACAATGAAACTGGCGTGACGTTGAACGGCGCGTTTGCGGGCAGCGGTTCCGGGTTGACGAATATCAATGCGACGACTTTGGGCGGAACCATCACGTCCAATTCCTTTGCCCTTTTAAGCAATGGATTGAATGCCGAGACCAACCGTGCGATTTCTGCTGAAGCAGCTCTTGGATCTGGCATCAGTTCGGAAACCGGCCGGGCGCAGTCAGCGGAAGGTTCTCTTGCCGGAAATATTAACAGCGAAGCTGCGCGTGCCACGTCTGCGGAATCAAACATTACTTCAAATCTTAATTCCGAGACGATTCGCGCAACCAGTGCAGAAAGCCTCCTGACGACGGGTCTGAACAACGAAGTCACGCGGGCCACGACAGAGGAGAATTCGCTCTCTACAAACATGGCGCGGTTGAACGGGGCCAATTCTTTCACGGGCACGAATGCTTTTGCCGGCGTTACAATTGCCACCAATGCTGGCAACATTTTCGACGGGACGTTTACAGGCAATCTGTCCGGCAACGGCGTTGGATTGACGAACGTCAATGCGACAACTTTGGGTGGTTCGATCACGTCCAATTCCTTTGCCCTTTTGAGCAACGGACTGAATAACGAGACAAACCGCGCAATCTCTACTGAAGCAGTACTTGGATCTGGCATCAGCTCGGAAACCGGGCGGGCGCAGTCAGCGGAGGGTTCTCTTGCCGGAAATATTAACAGTGAAGTCACGCGGGCCACGTCGGCGGAATCAACCATTACTTCAAATCTTAATTCCGAGACGATTCGCGCAACCAGTGCAGAAAGCCTCCTGACGACGGGTCTGAACAACGAAGTCACGCGGGCCACGACAGCGGAGAATTCACTCTCGACCAACATGGCGCGTTTGAACGGATCCAATTCGTTCAACGGCACGAACAAGTTTGCCAGCGTCACCATCGCGACAAATGCCGGAAACATTTTCAACGGGACATTTGGAGGCAGCGGCGCGGGATTGACTTCTCTCAATGCCTCGCAAATTACCAGCGGCACAATCCCGCTCGCGCAATTGCCGGGCTCGGTGTTGACGAATAATAACGCATTACCGGTCTTATTGAACGGCACGTTCACGGGCATCGGCACGAATTTGAATTCGCTGAATGCAAACAATCTTACGATCGGCACGGTTCCGCTGGCACGACTGAGCGGCATCACGAGCAATCAACTGGATGCAGCAACGTGGCAACTGGCGACGAACTTGAACGGTGGGAACGCGGCACTGGCCACGAACGTCGTTTCCGGCATCTCAATCACCAACGCGTTCATCACCAACACGGTTTTTGCCGGCAACGGCAGCGGGTTGACGAACGTCAATGCGACGACTTTGGGCGGGACGATCACGTCCAATTCCTTTGCGCTTTTGAGCAACGGATTAAACGCAGAGACCAACCGCGCACAAACGGCAGAAGGATTTCTTGCTGGAAATATTAACAATGAAGTGGCGCGAGCCACGTCTGCGGAATCAACCATCACGTCAAATCTCAACTCCGAGACCATTCGCGCCACGACTGCTGAAAGTCTTCTGACGACGGGCTTGAACAACGAGGTCACGCGGGCCACGACTGCGGAGAACTCGCTCTCCACAAACATGGCGCGTTTGAACGGGACCAATTCGTTCACGGGCACGAATGCTTTTGCCGGTGTCACCATCGCGACAAATGCCGGAAACATTTTCAACGGGACATTTGCAGGCAGCGGCGCGGGATTGACTTCACTCAATGCATCGCAGTTGTCGAGCGGCACAATTCCAGTGGCGCAATTGCCGTCCGCCGTGGTTACGAACAACGAACCTGGCGTGACCCTGGGCGGCTCGTTCACCGGCAACGGCGGCGGCCTGACCAACCTCGACGCCTCGCAACTGACCAGCATCGGAAATACCAATGGCGGCGTTGACAACTTCTTTGAGGGACCGTCGGGTAATTCTACAATAACAGGTAACTTCAATACGGGCATCGGTTCCTTTGCCCTTGTTAACGATACGACCGGCCACGCCAACACGGCGGACGGCTATTCCTCCCTGTTAGATAACACAACCGGCGATCGCAACACGGCCATCGGCGTCCAGACGCTAAATGACAACACCAGCGGCAGCAACAATGTGGCCAATGGCTTCGCCGTGCTATTTTCAAACACCAGCGGATTTAACAACACGGCCGTCGGCGTTGATGCGCTGTTCAATAACACAAACGGCTTTGGCAATGTGGCTGATGGCTATTCCGCTCTGTTTAACAACACCAGCGGCATTCGCAACACGGCCATCGGCGTCCAGGCGCTAAATGACAACACCAGCGGCAGCAACAACATCGCACTGGGTGATGCCGCCGGCTTTTACATCGCCACGGGCAGCAGCAACATTGACATCGGCAACTTGGGCGTCGCCACGGACACCAACATCATCCGCATCGGTTCCGGCCAGGCACAGGCCTTTATCGCCGGCGTTATCAACGGTGACGGCAGCGGGTTGACGAACGTCAACGCGACGACTTTGGGCGGATCAATAACGTCCAATTCCTTTGCGCTATTGAGCAGCGGATTGAACACAGAGACCAACCGCGCACAAACGGCGGAAGGTTCGCTTGCCGGAAATCTTTACAGTGAAGTGACGCGTGCCACGTCTGCGGAATCAACCATCACGTCAAATCTCAACTCCGAGACTATTCGCGCCACGACGGCTGAAAGCCTCCTGACGACGGGTTTGAACAACGAAGTAACGAGGGCAACGACAGCGGAGAATTCACTCTCGACAAACATGGCGCGTTTGAACGGAACCAATTCATTCACGGGCACGAACACTTTTGCCGATATTACTATTGCGACAAATGCCGGAAACATTTTCAATGGGACATTCATGGGCAGCATGTCTGGCAACGGCGGCGGCCTCACCAATCTCAACATCCCAAGCGCGCTCAACGAGGCCTCCGTCGGCATCGGCGCAACCAATGTTATTGCGCCGCTGACCGTGACGCCAACCTTGCCGATCTCGTCCATCGGCCAGTTGATTTCGACCGGCGGGACGTATTCCGTTGCGGTATCCGATCACTATGCCTATGCGGTGGGCGGCAATGAATTTCAAGTTTATGATGTGAGCGATCCATCGGCCCCGGTTTCCGTTGGTCAGGTAAGCGCGAGCGGTGCCAGATCCATTGTCGTGGCCGGGCGATATGCCTATACGTTGAGCGACTTGGACGGTGACTATTTGGTAGTTTGGGATGTGAGCAATCCGGAGAATCCTTACAGTGTCGGTTCTATTTACGCATCCGGCTATTCGTCATCCATTGCAGTTGCCGGGCACTATGTTTTTGTGACGGAATATGATAACAACGCGATGGATGTTTTCGATGTGAGTGATCCGTCGAATCCGGTCTACGTCGGCTCAATAAGCACAGGCAGCGAGCCGGCTTCCGTTGCGGTGTCCGGGAACTATGCCTATGTGGTGAACAGCACCGACAACACACTTCAAATTATTGATGTGAGCGATCCATCCAATCCGGTAAGTCCGACCCCGCTGGGAGGCGCAACGGTCTTCGGCTTTGTGTCTACGGGTCCCAATCCCCAATCCGTTGCGGTGTCCGGCGGCTATGCTTATGTGGTTTGCACCAACAACACTTTGCAGGCCTTTGACGTGGGGAATCCAATAAGCCCGGTTGCACTCGGCACGGTTGCCACGGGCAGCAACCCGGTTTTTGTTGCAGTGGCCGGACGTTATGCGTATGTGGCGAATTCATCGGCCAAAACGGTGCAGGTATTTGACGTTGGCAGCCCGACCAACATGTTCAGCCTTGGGACAGTCAGTCCCGGAAATGGCAGCAGCCCAACCTCCATGGCAGTGGTTGGCCGTTATGTCTATGCATCGGGCGAAGGTCTGGACATCTTTAACATGGGCGGCGCATACATCCAGCACCTTGAAGCCGGGGCGATGGTGACAGGCACGCTGCAAACGCGCGACACAGTGACGGTGGGAAATAATCTCGACGTGAGTGGTGGACTAACAGTCAACGGCAGCGCGCGCGTCACCGGCGGACTGAGCGTGGATAATGGAACAGTCACCGCGCAAAGCTTCAGCGGCAATGGGTCGGGACTGGTCAATCTTGCCGCCGGGCAGTTGACCGGGTCTCTTTCCAGCGCGGTGTCCGTGCCAACGACGAATTTGACCGGCGTGATTCCTACGGCGCAATTGCCTGCGGGTGTTCTGACGAACAACAGCAGCGGGGTGACCTTGAATGGAACCTTTACCGGCAACATTGTAACACCCACGACGGGTAATTATGTCTTTGCATACGACACCACGTCGCAAACCATTATTACTCAAAGCTTCTTCCAGGACATCACGTTCAACACCAACAGCCAGCTCAACGGCTGGATTCACACGGCCGGTTCGGCGTCGTTCACGAACAACCAGACCGGATTGTATCTGGTTCAATATACCGCCGAGGCGAGCGACACCAGCTTGTTGACCAGCGGGACAGTTTCGCTGATAGCCACTTTGAACGGAACGGAAATCCCCGGCAGCCAGTCGTCTGCGCCAATACCGGCGAACTCAACCGCGGAAGTTTCAAAAAGCTTCATCGTCAGCGCCAGCGCAGGCAACACACTGAAGTTTCAATGGACTCTCAGCAACGGTGCGACCGGTTCGCTCGTGCCCAACACTGGCTCTGGCACAACCAGGCCGAGTGTTTCCTGCACCATCATCCGCATCCAATAGAAACGACATCGACCAGGCGACGGTAAAATTATTTCTCGTTTCAGTTTGCCGGTTCCGGCCAGCGGATTGTTTCGGCAATAGCAAATAGCTATTGACGGCCAAGATTGCTGCGATGAGTGGCTGGAATTATTTCGTGACCAGCGGCTTCTGGAATTTGATTTTCCGCAGGTTGCGGACGAGTTAGTATTCATTGATTCAACAAACTACACCAATCATGGAAAAAATTGAGTTCAAACGACCGGGCCGGGTTTCCGATATGGCGCATTGGAGTCGGTGGTGTGCTGATGTAATGACATGGTTGTTATTATTTGCTGTCTTCTGGGCAAGCATCGCCGCCGCCCAGCTCCCGTCGCCCGCAGAGGATACCAATCGTCCTGCCGGCATCACCCAGAATCCCACCCGGCCTAATTCATGGTCCGACGCCCAGGGCCGAAACTACGTTCGATCCGGCGTGGGAACATGGACTTCTTACGATGATGCCAAGGCCAGTCTCTATCCGCTGCCGGACCCGCTGGTGCTGAAGAACGGTCAGCCGGTCAAGGACGCCAAAACCTGGTGGAATCCGCGCCGCCCGGAAATTTTGGAAGATTTCCGCGCCGAGATGTATGGGCGCATTCCTGAGAATACGCCAAAGGTGACGTGGGAAGTGACAGCCACCGACACCAATGCCGCCGGCGGAACCGCCATAAAAAAAATCGTCGTCGGCCATATAGATAATTCGCGGTATCCCGCCGCCAGTCCCAGCATCCATCTGACATTTTATACGCCTTCCAATGCCAAGGGACCGGTGCCGATGATTGTGGTTGTTGTCGCAGGCCCGGGTGGTTACGGCGCACCGCGCGGAGGTGCTCCGGCGACGCAATCGGAGCCACCGCCAGGCAGCCCGTTGTATCAGCTTCTGGCCATTGGATGGGGCTACGGAACGATGGAAGTTGGCCCCATCCAGAATGATTACAGTGGCGGGTTGACCTCCGGCATCATCGGGTTGGTGTCCGAAGGCAAGCCGAGAAAGCCAGATGACTGGGGCGTGCTAACGGCGTGGTCGTGGGGCTTGAGCCGCGCGCTGGATTATTTTGAAACCGACAAATCCGTGGATGCCAAACAAATGGGTGTCGAAGGACATTCCCGATATGGCAAGACAGCGCTGCTGGCTGCCGCGTTGGATTCACGTTGGGCGATTGTGTTTGCCAGTTGCTCCGGCGAAGGCGGTGCCAAACCGTCACGGCGCAATTTTGGCGAGACTGTGGACAACGTCGCGAACTCACATTGGTTCGCGCCCAGCTTCCACAAATACGCCGGCCATTGGAACGACCTGCCCGTGGACTCGGATGAATTGATTGCTCTCGTCGCGCCCCGGCCAATCTTTCTGAACGGCGGCACCGGCGATCAATGGGCCGATCCGCATGGCGCGTTTCTCGCCGCCGTTTCCGCCGGACCGGTGTATCAACTTCTCGGAAAAAAAGATTTAGGCTCCACGGAAATGCCCGCGCCCGACACGGCATTGACCTCGGGCGAAATTGCTTTTCGTTATCATGCCGGCGGCCACACGGATGTTCCCGACTGGCCAACCTTTCTGCAATTCGCACAGCGATACCTCCGGACGCCGGGCGGTCCTTCAACCCTTCATTGATTCGCCGCGATACAAATGATTAGACTAAATCGCGTGGCAAGTCATAAATGACACATGAAACTTGATCCGAAAAAGACGGCATTGCTGACGCTCGATTGCCAATTGGGGATTTTTGGACTTATCACAGGAGCGGGGGTGGTCATACCTGCCGCAGCCAGGGCCGTGGAATTTGCCCGGAAGAATTCATTTCTGATCATCCATTTGGGGCTTGGATTTTCGGAAGGCTATCCGGAGATTCCAGATGTGGGCTCCTCATTTAAACGGGTGAAGGATAACAATCTTTTTGTGGAAGGACTACAAGCCGGTCACGAAGTGATTGGAAGGTCAGTTGTGCATATCCGCAACTAAGCGCAACTTTTGTCCACATGAAGGATAGTTTAGTTCAGATGCCTTAGTGGCATGGTCTCGAAATTTGATTCCACTTTTCGGTTTCAGCTTTCAGGATATGGAATCCAATCAAAATTCAGGACAGCCATTCCAGTTTTGAGACAGAATCGAGCAGTCTGACCTTTCAGAATTCAAGGTTTTCAAGGAAAAATAATTTGGCACCAATTCTGCTGAAATTTTTGTGCAGCTTCGGATTTCTTTTAATGGTGATGAAAAAGAAACTGCTCGGACATCATGCCGAATACTTTTCGCGATTCAAAGCGAAGGAAAGTCCGCCGTCTTCCGCAAATTTCTGGCTCAATTTTGAATTCAATGCAGTTTCAATCGTTTTTAACAAGGCAGGTTATGGGGAACAAGATTTATCATGAACATACCCGGGGAAAAAATGGCGGCGGTTCGAGTGTTGCATCTGGAAGATGATAAAAGCGACCGGATTCTGGTTGAGGAAATGATGCGCTTTGAAGGGCTGGTCTGCGAAATCAAGGCTGTTCAAACCAGGGAAGATTTTGAGAGGGCTCTGCATCAGGGTGGCATCGATCTCATCATATCAGATTACAGCATGCCGACATTTGACGGCTTGACCGGGCTTACCATTGCAAAAAGGGTGCTGCCGAAGGTGCCGTTCATATTCTTCTCGGGCACCATCGGCGAGGATCTGGCGGTGAACAGCCTTAAGAAGGGCGCTGCCGATTACGTGATCAAGCAGCGGCCACACCGGCTTGTGACTGCCATAAGACAGGCCTTGCGCAACGTGGAAGATCAGGCCTTGCTGCAACAAACGGAGCAAAAAAATCGCGAGCAGGCCGAGCTCTTGGACAAGGCCACGGATGCCATTCTCGTTTGTGACCTGGACAATCGCATCATCTATTGGAATCAAAGCGCCGAACGGATTTATCGCTGGACTGCCGCCGAAGCGATTAATAAAAACATCATGGAAGTCATCTTCCTCGGCAAAGCGCCGTCGCAGCTTCAGGAAGTGATGATGAGTGTTCATGAGCGTGGAGAATGGATCGGCGAACTGCATGAATCCACGAAAGACGGCAGGCCCATCATCGTTCAAAGCCGCGCCACACTGATCTGTGACGAGAACGGGCTGCCAAAATCACTTCTTTTCATCAACACGGACATCACGGAACGCAAACAGCTTGAGGAACAATTCTTCCGCTCGCAACGCCTCGAAAGCCTTGGCGCCCTGATCAGCGGCATTGCGCATGATCTGAACAACGCGCTTGCGCCCGTGCTTCTTGGCATTGACATGCTGCGCGCGTCGCCTGCCGAGAAGGAGAGCATCCTCAAAACAATGCAGTTCAGCGCCAAGCGGGGCGCGGACATGGTCAAACAGGTGCTTGCCTTCGCCCGCGGCGGCGACACGCGCAAGTCACTGATGCATGCCGAACCGCTCGTGAAGGAGATGGGCAGAATCATCACTGATACATTTCCCAAGAACATCGACTGCCAGGTGAAGTTGAGCAGCCAGTTGTGGCCCGTGTTGGGCGTTCCCACGCAATTATACCAGGTGTTGATGAATCTTTGCGTCAATGCCCGTGATGCCATGCCAAATGGCGGCACGCTCACGCTGTCCACGGAGAACGTTTGCCTGGATGAAACCTCGACCATAAACCATCCGGACGCAAAACCGGGCAATTATGTCTGTGTCACCGTCAAGGACACCGGCACCGGCATTTCCGCCGAACAGCTCGCCAAAATTTTCCAGCCATTTTTTACCACCAAGCCTCCTGGCCAGGGCACGGGGCTGGGATTGTCCACTTCATTGAACATCATCAAGAATCACGAAGGTTTTTTGACGGTGAACAGCGAAGTTGGACGCGGCACGGAATTTAAATTCTATCTGCCCGCAGTGATTGATATTTTCCCTCATTCGATGCCCATGGAACCGTTGCTGCCGAAAGGCAACGGAGAATGCATCCTTGTCGTGGACGACGAGGCGATAGTCCTGGTCATTGCGCGCACGGCCCTGGAAAACTACGGCTATCGCGTGTTGACCGCCGACAGCGGCCTTGATGCGATCAGTTGTCTGGCAGAGAAGCGTGATGCCGTGGATCTGGTCATCACCGACCTTTCCATGCCTCTGATGGGCGGCACCGCCACGGCCATCGCTTTGAGCAGGATCAATCCCAACCTCAAAATCATTTTTGCCGGCGGTTCGGAAAAAGAGGCGGAAGATGCGAAGGAGCGGGTCAAGGCCAAGGCGTTCATTTCCAAACCGCTCACGGTGGAAAATCTCCTGACAACCCTGCACAAAGTCCTGTCAAAAAGGGAAAGCTGAGCAGCCGGCAGGTGTGCTTTTCGGCCGCATCCTGCATCTTTCAAACTGTCGTTCGGTGGGGCGCAAGCTGATGCATCACCCAAATTTCCTTTTCTTCAATCGTTTTGCCGTTATCCTGCTGCGCTCGGTGGAGTCCGTTGAATCGTTAATTGGTTAAATCGGTTTTTGATGTAACGATTCACGGTTCAACGATGTAACGACAACAATGGATTCAGCACACATACGCAATTTCAGCATCATTGCCCACATTGATCACGGCAAGACCACGCTTTCAGACCGGCTGTTGCACCGCACCGGCACAATTGCCACGCGCGACATGTCCGA
>Ga0302277_1002380_pt1 | contig 13383 bp, 23 predicted proteins | sample III_Bog_N3_1_FD_198759 | JGI IMG/M metagenome (GOLD analysis project Ga0302277, IMG submission 198759) | Peat permafrost microbial communities from Stordalen Mire near Abisko, Sweden - III_Bog_N3_1 | ecosystem: Environmental > Terrestrial > Soil > Wetlands > Peat | place: Sweden: Abisko... | reverse complement strand
GCTAGATTTACTGAACTATCGCCTGATAGCCAACGCTCAATGTCAAGCGTTAGGCGATCAGATTCAGTTTTTCTTAATGCGGATGACGTAACTTTCATTTTGTCTTCTTTGATTTTAATTTAGGTTCTATAGCCACATCCCACATCGCTCCAAATTGTCTACGATAAGCTTGAGAGATGGCAGGGTTGCGTATTAGAAGAACAAGAGGATCTTCCGGGGCGGAGGTTGCTATAATTGCTGTTCTGTCACCATAAATATAAAAAGGAACGTTCGAAAAATTCTTTTTAGCTTGCCATCGGTACTTACAGTATTCAGAAGCTCCTACATTATAATCGTTTTCTTCAATTAAGCAGCGCATATATACGTTTCCAAAAGTAGTCATTTCCTTGCGGTGATAATCTAGGTATTCGCCAAGTTTCTTTTCAAAATAATCTTCTGAAAACCCACATATAGCAATTTCTTCATCGGTATGTTTTGCAACAGAGCGCACGTCATCGAAAAACGTTTTTAAACCATCCACACCGGATAGCGTTCTAATGTGGTGTTGTGCCCACTGCACTCCTATGTTGCCAATAAACTCAACGCCTCTTGCTTCCAAAGCGATTCGGATCTTACGTAAAGTATCGTCCTTCGCAACGGCATCCTCGTTCAAAATTCGATTCAAGGATGGGCGAGCCATATCTGCTGCTATTGCTACTTCATCTTGTGTCATGCCTACCAGCGCCATGGCAGCTGAAATTTGTTTTGCAACGAGTCTCATTTTTGGATTCCAATTTTGTAAACTTGGTTAAGAAGGCAATACTAGGCGTCTTTATGTAACTCCACAAGTATCAAAAAGTTATACAAAAACAAAAAAGCAACAAAATTTCGCCAAGAACAACTTATAAATGGTAATAAATTACTAACGAATAGTAAACAGCACTACAAAGTGTAGTGTTGCTCATTACATTATGAATTGCTTTCACGCCAAGAATTGATTACATTTCAATCATTGGATGCCGAATTACATTTTTTGGGTGATTTAAATGCTCGATTTCAACAAGTATATGGTGCGCTACGGCGAAATAGGAGTTCAAGATATTATTGAACGCCTGGAACGGGCAGAAGGGGTTAAGTCTCATGTTGAGACTTCCTTAGAAGATCGTTGGAATTATCTCATGCAAATCGACTACTCACAGCAGCGTTTGGCAGCTTGAGGAGCGATATATGGAATATGTAACTTACAAGGATCTTTCTGCGCGTTATGGTCGTCGTAAAGCGTTGAACACATTATCGGTGATCGAGAAGCTGGCGCAGACTCAAAGCGATATCATTACACTCAATTTAGACGAACGTTTTGATAAAGCGTTACAGGCTTTGAGCAATATTAATTTTGCGGCTAACTCAAAATGATTATCAGTCCTGAACAAGTGAGAGCTGCGCGAGCTATGCTCGATTGGTCCCAAGATATGTTGGCCAAAGAAAGCGGTTTATCGCTGGCAACAATCCATAATTTGGAGAAGGGCCAGATCTCATCACGTAGTTCGAGCGAAGTCCGTAAGATATTTGAGAACAAAGGTTTTGAATTTCATGGTAACAGCGGCGTTAATCGCCGTTGTGAAGAAACAAAAACGTTTCATGGCCGTGATAGTATCGATCGTTTTTATGAAGATATGCTGTTGACTCTTAAAAAGAAGAACGGCCGTGTTGCGGCTGTGTTTAAGACACAAGAACTTCTCACTTGTTGTTTGGGGGCAAGCAAAGAAGCCGGTCTCCAAAGACTTGAAGAATTAAGTAAACATGCTTCGATTAAGTGTCTTTTAACAGAAGCGCGCCAATCACCGCTCTTTATTCCCTGGTTTCAATTTAAGACGTTTAATCAACATCAAATCATACCTTGGTCAACGTTTATCTATGATAACAAGAGTGTCATGGTTGTGACAACAAACCGTATCGATTTTACATTCTTTGTTATCAAATCGATTGAGTCAGCTCAGGATGGGTTGAAAGAATTTGATACACACTGGGACGCTGCTTTCCCCTTTGCGTCAGCAATACATTCCTCATAACACTCATATAATCACCATAATAGACGAGCAATGCGGTGATTCCTGGTTTGAAGTCACGCATCCTCATCTTTCCAAATAATTGGTGTAAGGAATATCTAAATCAAATAAAGAAAAATTGTAAGTTGAAGAACTTTGCAAAGAATGTGTAAGAATCTTCAACATAATATGTAAAAAAGACCTTTGAATAAAGCGGCCAAATAAAGGCATCTAGTCTCATCAAATGTATTGGATGGGGCTTGTATGATACAGAGAAATCTTAAAATTGCTTCCACTCTTCAATCTCGTTCAGAATTAGATCCTTTGTTCTCAATTATCACGGATACTTCTGTCGGGAGTATTCTCCCTTGCCAGTTAAGAGCCGCTCGAGGGCTTTTGCATTGGAGCCGGAGTCAATGTGCTTCAGCCGTTGGGATATCTCCGGAGACTATTAAAAATATTGAATACGGGTCCTACTCCCCTCAATCATCTACTTGCCAAAACATTCTGCGGACATTTGCCGAAAATGGAGTGGAGTTTTTAAATCTCATCAATTTTAGGTTGAACACAATGTACGGGCACGATTTAGGTAAGCTTTCTCACGTAGCTGGAGCTGTGCTTGTTCTTCCCGTACATCCGAAAGATGAATCGTCACAATGAATGCGTACACAGAGAGGAGTTCACCTGTGCATGTGGTTGATCTTATCACGACAGATCAAGATAAAAAGTTTGCCCCTGCGGGCCGCATGGCAACCATCATTCTTGAAATCATATGCAAACAAGGCTGTTGTTTACCGAGAGATCTCTATGAACGGGGATTTACCTCAAACGAGGTTAGCAAAAACTGGCATATGGCGTATGCGCTCGCTTCTGTCGAGATGCATTTGATGAATGAGACGAAAGAACCCCTGCAATCTATCATTCGGAGGAAATAATGTCGCAAGCGCCTCATCAACATGATGTTCATGTGAAACTAAAGGGTTTTTATTCCATTCATCCATGGAAGTGCCAGCATTATAAGGATTATTCTGAGATTTTGGCCTATGTGGAGGCGAGCGGTCAATGGGAAGTCTTATGTGTTCTTCACGCAACCAGTGGAGCCACGGCTGAAGTTATGGCGATGTTTATATGTAATCTCATCAATGACCATCAGAAAAATCAAAGTCTTTTAAATGCCGCTATGGAAGCGCTTCGACTCTGTCTTGAAGAAGATAGTCTCACCTTTGCTTCTGAGCTTGCCGCGGATCATGTGCTGCGTCGGGCCGATAAAGTATTAAGTCCGATGATGACAAAGGTGGAAAAGAAAAGATGAAATCAGAATGGATCCCCAAGTCTTTTCTGGCTATCATGCGTCTTCATTTGTATATTCTAGGAAATCCTTTTTGATCGAGTGCTTATGAACTCTATTCTTGCTATTACGGCCCCTGTATTTCTGATTATAACCATCGGTTATATCTTTGCGCATTTAAAGATCCTTAAGGAAAAGTCACAACAAGTCTTAAGCCTTTATGTCTTGTATTGTTCAATGCCAGCCTATCTCTTTTTAGCGATGGCTAAGGTGCCCCATGGCATGTTGATCAATATTCGATATATGGCGTCGTTTGCCTTGAGCATGGTGGGTATAGCTTTCCTTGGAGGTCTTATAACGAGAAAGATCTATAAACGTGATGGGGCCAGCACGATCCTTGCGATGATGGGAGCGTGTTATACAAATTCGGCTTTTGTAGGGATCCCCATTATTGTTATGACTTATGGTCAGATAGCCCCTGTTGTTGTGATTACGCTCTTCCAAGTAATCGTCGGGACAACAACAATCCTAACAGGCATTGAGATTTATCAGAAGCACGGCTCGTTATCGTTAAAAGCTCTACTCGAATTCCCAAAGACCGTTTTATTAAACCCTATTGTGGGCGCGTCTTTCCTTGGCATTCTCTTCTCATTTCAAGAATGGTCAATACCAGAAACTCTTGAAAAAGGGTTCCAAATGTTAGGGAATGCTGGAATTCCAACAGGCTTGTTTGCTCTCGGTCTATCCCTTGGCGAAAAGCACCAGCCTTTACCATCCAGAAGCCGCTACCTGGTTTATTCCTTGGTGGTTCTAAAAACGGTTTTACACCCAGCTTTAGCTTGGGTTGTCGGAAACTATATATTTCATCTCGGTGATCCATGGTTAGGAACAGTCACAATCGTGGCTGCCCTGCCAACAGCTTTAAATAACTTTGTTTTTGCTCAGCGTTATGATGCTTTTGTAGCAGAGTCTGGACAGGTTGTTTTCTTTACCTCCGTGGTATCTTTGTTGACGTTGTCAGGTCTTTTATGGCTATTGGGGTTAGGTTAAGGATAGCTCTTGAGGCCCATGATCTCAGTGTGATGACGTAAGTTTTGTTGAGACGGCACTCCTAACAACGTTAATGCAGCGAAATGATGTGAATGATTTAATAGGCACAAAAGAACTTGTAAGCTATGCCGATTTCGAAGCAATCGATATTCGGGTTGGAACTATTGTTGCAGTGCGTATCAACGAGAAGGCGAAAAAGCCAGCCTATATTCTTGAAATCGATTTTGGTTCTGAGATAGGAACAAAAGTATCATCAGCACAAATAACAGAAGGACATGCTCGTGCGACCCTCAAGGGAATGCAGGTTGTTGCCGTTATGAATTTTCCTCCAAAGAAAGTAGCCGATACTGTGTCTGAAATTTTAGTGCTCGGTGTTGTTCAATCCCATGGCCCTACAATCCTCTTAATGCCAGCTCTGTCTGTTCAGAATGGGAGCACAATTCTATAGGCGGTGGCTTCCATTGTCTAGGCTGGCTTCAGATGACTTATAATCTTAAATCGTGCTTTCGGATTCGAGGATGTCAGGTCTCTCCAGTCGTTGCTTTCACTTTTTATAATTATGGCTTCTGCATAATTTATGCGAGTATCAAAGCCGTCATCACAAAGTCCCATCGTGGCTATTAATACATCGTAGGAGTGACTGATAACAAGAGCGGTGCGTTCCTTGGACAGCCCCGCTAAGACAGGTTCAATGAGTGCTTTACCTTCATGAAGTCTTGGCTCCATTTGTGTCCGAGTAATGGACTTCCCTGCGGCTCGGTATTGATCTTCAAGAATTCTTGTTGTCGCTACGGCTCTAGATAGCGGTGAATGAAGGAGAATATCCGGTTGAATCTCAATTGCTATCAATTGGTTTGCAACACTCATAACTTGTTGTCGCGATTTTTCATTGAGATCGTCGCTTATGATGTCTGCTTCTCCATGACGCATAAGAATAGCCGTCGTCGACATAGTGAACCTCTAAAGATACTAAAAATTAAGAGCATAAAGGAAGTTGTATCTCTTGCTCAATTAGTTTCTCGATCTGCTCCGCCAACGATCGTTGAGACGGCGTTAACCATATTTGGCTCATTGTTTGGCGGAATGAATGCCAAATATAGGCTCTAAAAGCACCATTAATAACAGTTTTTGGAATAAGCGTAACCAACTGTTATTTCTAACAACGACCAGGAATTAATAATATCAAAATTAAGCACTCATAAACCCGTGGCATATTATGTTGCCAGTAATAGGGCATTTAACATCCTTCAGTAAAATTGCAAGTTTGTGACTTAGAATCTATTCATTGAGTGTGGGCATTGAAAAAGTATTTTTAATTTTTTGTGGTGAATATAAAAGGAAAATTTATGTCTACTCAGATTGAAGATGCAGAAAGTGAATATTATTCCTTGATCAACGAGACTCGCGAAGAGCCCCTCGGTTCTGCACAAAAAATTCGAGATCTGGTATCAAAAGGTGTTGTCCTATCTCCAAAGGATATAATGCGCGTGGCTCGTCTTGGTTGGACGGAGACTGGGCGGGCGATGATTTTAGCCAATCCTAATCTTCTTACTGAGACTGCTAAAAATACACATGATGTATACGTGACGGCTCTTCATGTAGGGGTCGAGGCTAAGCGTGAAGAATTCTGTGAGATGTTTTTAGCTGAATTTCTTAAAAAATGTGATCCTGCTGGGCTTCGTTCACCTACGTTAGCTACGGTCATTCAATCCGCCACACTCGGTGGTCCTAAAATGATTCAATGGGCTCTTAGGAATGGAGCACATCCTGATGGTGTTTATTATGATGGTCAATCATATCAGGCATCGGCAGTTGTTCCATTCGACGAAGCCATTCGTACACCAGGTGTGGCGGGCGTTGAGATAGCCCAAGCATTGGTAAATGGCGGGGCAAACGTCAGTAACGTCATTGTAGAGCGGCCAGGAGCCTCGGGTGGAATGAAATTTGGGCTTCATGGTTCACCCATGATACACGCTCTCAAAGCACATAGATTTGATATAGCTAATGTAATGATGACATCCAGCACCTTTAATCCTAGAGCGACGGGTTCTAATGGAGTGAATGACACCATCTTACTTCAAGCTGGTAAAGTTGGACATTTGGCGACGGTCAATCAACTTGTTAAGAACGGGGCGCTAGAGGGAGCGACCGCAAATGATTATTTAAATTTAATTAAGGGAACATCAAAGGGTCTTATAGAAAGCTCAACATCAAGTGGTAGATCTTTGTATACTTCAGCTACAGAAGGTGATCCTGCCTCCATTGAGCGTTGTAATGAATTTTCTGCAATCCATAAATTATTTGTAGGGAAACTAACCGAGTTATACCCTCAGGAATTGGAAAAAATGTATGGCATGACTAGAAGTGGGCAAAGAAGGATTAGGACAGAATTCTCAATGTGTGAAATGAGGGTTGTTCCCGAAGCTGTTTCTGCTGCACCCCCCGCAAGACCAGGAGAAAAACCCCCACTTGCCCAATGTACCTTGTAATCCGATTGCGCGTTATTATCTCCGCGCAATTGAATTAAGCAGAGCGGGCATAAATTCACCTGATTTAGGTGGAATACTTGAAGACACAGCACAATATACTTTGGAGCACGTCATCCCCCTTAATCCCAGTGATACTTGGAATCTCTCGGAGGAAATATTATTAGGGTACACAAAAAAGTTGGGAAATATGACGTTACTAGACCCTACAAAGAACTTGGCATTAGGTAACAAAACATTTATCGAAAAATGCGCTATTTATAAAGAAAGCCCTCTTTTAATAACGCAAGAAATAACCCCATACCCTGAATGGGGGCCAAAGGAAATAGATGTGCGACAAGAAGCATTTGCAAAAGAGGCTCTAAAGATATGGACGATTTAAAAGAACTAAAAAATACCGTCGAATCTCAGCATGGTGGCATAGCCACGCTTTCGTAATCTGTTCCTGTGCGTGAATTCTTTGGTGAAAAGCCAGTATGGGAAGGCGTTGTACATGTTTTTAGCATTACTGGGCATCCTAAAGCCAACACCGCCTATGCGTGGTCGGCAGCAATAGACGGCAGTAAAAAGTACCGCTCTTATGCCGTTTTAGGCATTCCACCCATCAATTCTGCGCAGGATGCGGTGAAGGCGGCTATTGTGCAGGAATATCGGGAGGGAAAGATGAAATGAGTGATTATTCGCAATTTGACCCAATACTAAATGCGTGGGGTGAACGGCATGCATTGCGAATTGGCACCAGCTTTAAGGATTGCGAGGTTCGCACTACCAATATCGTCAGTAACATCGGAGAGATGTTTCAGGTTTGGCTTGGTGTCCCAAGGGATAATGAGGTTTCGATCCACGTCTGGGATTACAAAGACCGTCGAAAGAACTGGGAAAATGTTACGTTGCACCAATTAGATCCTATTTTAGAAGCAGCCTTCCAAACGGCAAAAACTTGGATGAAACCATCAAATTAGGACACTACCGATTTCTCAACTTAGTGTCCGATAGAGATGCCTGTGTAGGAACGGGACGGGTTGGTTCGCGATCTGCCATGAATCTTCGCGTGGCCGACGTGATCTTTTGATTCCAGAGGCTATCTTCACGTATCATCCCGGGTGCTCTTTTGCCGAGAGCCACTTCTATGAGATCACGGATGCGGTTTGCGCAAGGGTCCGTGAAAAACGGATTGGGTGGATCAAGCGGCAATTTGATACACTGATTGTAGGCGCCATTGTATGTACTTTTGTAGCCTTCGTAGAAAGCACTTCGGAAGGCTTGATCCCAGTATAAGAATGCCCCGTGACTTGGAAAGTTTACCTGCATGGTTGTATCTTTGCTATACCCATTGGGGTTTGGCATAGTCATGGCACTTCCGTTTCCATCTCTTAGGATTTCGCCGGTTTCTTCACCGATTAATCTTGCGAGATCGATAAGCCTGTGACGTGCGTGAGCGCTTCCTTCGGTGAAGGTCGCATGTAAGCTAATAATCTCACGATCGAGGGGGCTTTCTGTGAGGGGATAAGGGCTGATGTTTCGCGTATATGACCCCCATTTTAAAGAACATTTAGGCAGCAATTTGGATAGCTTCTGACATGCTTCGGAAAAGGGCCTGTAATCGCCCGCATGCTGTGCAAGAAACTGGAATCTTGCGCTATGGGCTTTCTCGACGACACGACTTATCCTGTCCATTGTATTTAAGAGATAATCGTTAAGTGTTCCCATCGCTTTCAAAGCTGCTTTATGTTTAAGAACACTGTAAAAATCTTGAGGATTATCGTGTGAAAAAAAAGAATCGAGAGGTTGGTCAATCGTATCGCTGGACGCCGGGGGGTCCACGAATTGTTCGCGATCCTTCATAAGAGCCGTTAAAACACTCTCTTCCATATTTCGCGTAAACTTTTCTTTACCGAAAAGACTTGTGTAGAGTTCACCAAAGGCTAGATATTTAATAGGGCGACGACCGTCTTGCCCAACATACAAGGAAATCTTGGTGTAAGGGAGGCCCCGATCTGCAAGCTCCTTTTCTTGCTGGGATACGACATAATCAATTTTTTCTGCAATGTGAGCAAAGCAATCCATTATCTGATGGATATCTCGATAATCAAATTGGAAATCAAGACAATGCGATCTTAAGATTTCGAAATTATCAAAATCATGCGTCGATACCGCGATGGGCGTGCATGTTCCCTTAATAAGAAATCTATTCTCCTTCGAAGGAGCGGCACCAATGGCGATCCCGTAGAGTTTCAAATCATGATGGGGCGGTGTAGCGGAATCCCCATGGTTATGAGTATTTGTTTTAATCATTGAAAATCAAATGTTTTCTTGAAATATAAAATCTCAGCTGCTCTTTCTTGTATAGCATAGGGTCCATGAAACTATTTCATGGAACGAATAATACTTTTAAGTAAAAAAGAGTAATAGAGCCAAAGATTTAGTGTTTTTCTGAAAGAGCGGATTGCAGGCATTGTTGGTGGGAGGCCCTGACTTTAGCGGAAGTTGTAGGAGTCTTTGTAGGGGCGATTGATTAAAGTTGGGTTGGAGGGGATCGAGAGACCAGGTTAAGTAAACGAGAACTTTGAGTAAGATTAAAACCCATTTTACACGGGGATCTCCAAGTCTTCACGACAGAGTTATAAGAAGTGTTCCCATCTTTCGATACAAAAAAATAATTGTGATCACCATCTTATATTCAATGTTGTTTTATAGACATCCCTTCGCATGCATAAACGCGAGTATCTCGCTATTAATCATAAACACTCGGCCCATAGACATGGGAAGTGGCTCTGTGTTATCTTTTGACATTCAAAGAATGTAATCGGATTTTGCTATGACAATACATATTGAGAATCAAGAAAAGTACTCAGCAGGAAAGCCCACCGACTTATTTTCAGTCGTTGTTCAACTGAAAGGGTCCAAAGGTCTTCTTGGTCTTTCCGACAAATGCCATCAACGTTCAAGAGCAATCCAGGCTAATGCCGCCATTGTTGATAAAACCGTAGCCGAGCGAGAGGCTTGCGATTGTCTTATAAGGGATTTTCATCTCTATGCTCAGGCATGTCTTGTTCCCGCCGCAAGAATGGCTCATAGCCTTCTTGTCGAGGCCTTTAAAGTTGGTGGACATGACTTGCACACCCCCGCCTTTTGGGAAGATTATACATTAGTTCTGCCCGCTACCAAAAGTGTCGTTGAGAAACTTGCTACGGCTGTTCAGTCGTTGAGTGGGGATTGCGTCGTTTATATAACGGCAGAAATGGAACACCAACGTAACCTCTTTAAAAATGATCACCTTAATATTGAATATTGTCCTATAGTACCGCTCAATAATATTGTGGAATACGCAGCACGGCCTCTTCCTCATCTTCTTGAACCTCGTCTACAAAACGATGCCAAAGAAATATTTGATGCTGAAATGCTTATAGATAGGGCTATTTTGTCATCGCGACGCAGCTGTGCCTATACATACAAGCCTACACATTGAGTGTTTTGTATATGGATATAAATAATCATTGAAGTTTCTGGGGCAACCGGAGAATAATGATTTCGTTGTGAGATCAAAATTTGTTCATTCGATTGGGCGTGTTTGTATTTTAAGTCTTGATTTATGGGCTCATTGAGAGAGGGATCGCTCAAGCGAATAATCAAGAAATCGAGAAATTTATAAGGGAAATAATTATGTCTAAAAATAAAAAAATCGGACTTTTCCATAGCTTGTGGAAAGCGATTGCAGATAAGATCACCTGCCAACCGCCTCATGAAAGAAGCTTAATGTGTAAAATAAGTCCCATCGCGCGGTTTGCATGGGGCCTTACGAAGACGGATCAGCAATGCAGGCTTGCCCATAATTTATCGCGTCAGGGTGAAATAGGGATGGGGGTTGCGTTAACTTTTGGATATGGGGCTCTTATTGCGGGGATCATGATTGGCGCGCCGGCTCAAGAAAGGCTGGCCGACCTCAATGATGCAGAATCAACCTTAGATGCCGCCGCAAATACCTGGGCGCAACGTACACCCTTTAAGCACGGCATTCCCTTTGGCGGTGAACTCTATGTGCGATCGCAAACATCGGGTCAACAATATGCGATTAATGTTGCTTTTCAAGACAGGAGCCAACAATCGACCAATTATAGAACCGTGTACTGTACGCGGGCTGAGCCATTGCCCCCCAACGGCGATATCGAGTCCTATAGGACAAATATTCCACCACGAGATCAGCGCATGATCCCGATTGCGACTTATCATTTTCCCTAAAACTAGTTTTGCTTAAAGTAAGCTTCTGGTGATGGGAACAAGTGTCTTAAGGTTATGTGTCCAGGTTAGACATCGCCGTAGTCGATGCCAAACAATCTCCCATCTCTTTCATGGGCTCTGAGGGCGTTCAAGGGTGATAAACCCTCAACATAGGAAGGGTACCAACAGAGTTGGCCTGTTTGGATGAGAAGGGGGCTTTTATAGCCTGCGCGAACTGCACAAATCGTCAATTCAACCAGCCATTCGGCAAAGCTTATCTGATCCAGATCATGATACATGGTTTTGCCTTTCGATCAGAGCGACAAGGTAAGTTGTTGGACGGGGGTGGAGCGTTTGATCGATGGCACGCCCCTCTTATCTGTTTGGATGTCAGGGACGAGGGATGTTTGCAGCTCTTTCAAGTATGTCAGCGCGCGGGATGCATGGGCTGCGGCTGCAAAAATAAGTTTCTTGTCGTTTTTGAGTGCATGGAGCCAGCTTGCAATATAGGAAGCATGATCGTCTCTTATTTCGGGGGTGATACCGAGGTCAGCACAGAGAAAGGCTGATCCAAGCTCGGCAACAAGTTCTTCTTTGGCATAAGCTTCATCGCCCCACACGATTTGGCCAAAGTTACGATTGAGGCGATCTTTATGTTTTGTCCAATGCGTGATCTCATGCGTTAGGACCGCATAATAACTCTCACGGTCTCTGAAGGCCTCAAGGACAGGCATTTGAATAAAATCATCCCCTTCAGCGTAATAGGCGCGATCGCCACCCTGGCGAATGAGCGCGCCACTTTTCTTCATGAATGTATCCACATGATCGAGACGACCAAAGCCGGGCAGCACCCTTGGTGTTGCAGGGAGGTTTAAGAACTTTTCAGGCAACCCTTCCACCTGCTCAGCATTGAAGACGCTATAACCTCTTAAGAAGGGGATTTGCTTTTCGACAAGGCCTCCTGTTTGGGGATCCGTTTCAGTTTTATGGACTTTGTTGGCATAGACAATCCAGGAGGCGCGTTCCCCTTTGCGGACACGGGCCCCATATTCTTCGGCCTGCTTAAAGGTCATCCAGATGGGGTTCTGGTAGCCTTTGGAAAGGGCGGCATCCCATAGAAGAAGGATATTGACCCCATTGTAGTGTTCTCCGTTATGGCGCTGTGGTCTTCTAAGAGGAGCGGCGGCACAAGAATTATCCCAAGGCTTTTGCCAGGGGCGGACGCCTTGTTCCAAGTCCGCAATGATCTTCTGGGTTACACGATCAAAGATACTCACCTTGTAATAATCATTCATAGTTTCCTCCATAAGAAAACCCTGCAAGGCCTTGGCCTCACAGGGTTTGTCGTAACTAAATATTTAATGCTTTACTTTAAGGTGATGTGGTGGCTCGAGCATGACGGCGCTGTTGCGTGGGTCCATTTGTTACCTTTGCCTCCGAGGAAAGAGCGGTCGTTTCCGGGCGTGTCCAGATGAGATTATGGATCGTTTGATTGTTGCGATCCGGGAATAAGGCGGCACGTATCGGCGATGGAAAGACCGGGGACTCGAGGGTCACGGAGTAGTACGGCTTGCCATCCTTGTCCTTAGGAAAGGCAACCCCTATCTCAAAGGCAGCCCCTAACGGGTCACCAATAAGCTTGAGGTAAGTCTTTCCCTCCCTGTCGACCATTGTTTTTGAAATCACACTGATGGTGGCCATGGCAAGCGCACTAAGGGTGCCATGAAGTTCTCCATCAGCTTGAAAGAACTGTCCGAGATTTAATTGTTGCGTAAACATAATAAGCTCCTTTTTTAGACATAAAAAAAGCCACGGTCACACCCTGTGATCGTGGCATTACCGGCGGTTTGCCTGTAATGGCGGTATTAATTGTTATAAGGATTAAGGCTCAAAACTGTTGTCGGGCAGAAAAATGCCAAACTGAGTCAATATATCGAGACGGTTATGTTCCCATGCCCAGGCCAGAAGTTCGTTGTATTCCCATTCGGGGCGCTGAAAGGGCCGTGTTTCGGAATCCGCCTTGTTTTTTGGCTGGAGGTGTCGGCGCGTCAGAAGGACGGAAGTTGGCCGATACATCTGCTTGGCGGATAATGCTCCATACCGGGGGAGGGGGCGCACGGGTTGAAGGGAGGCCCCGCTTTTCTGAAAGCCATCGGATGGAGCCTTGTTGAGGTAGCGGAGCGTTTTATCTTGCGGCGGTAGGGTTTTGAGGCCGAGGATCCGTTCCATTTCTCTGGCAATCTGGATGGACTTATTGATGTGTAGGCCTGGCTCAATTCCTTTGCCGGTTTTGAGACTTATACGGTTCCACATGACG
>Ga0302277_1002379_pt1 | contig 13384 bp, 17 predicted proteins | sample III_Bog_N3_1_FD_198759 | JGI IMG/M metagenome (GOLD analysis project Ga0302277, IMG submission 198759) | Peat permafrost microbial communities from Stordalen Mire near Abisko, Sweden - III_Bog_N3_1 | ecosystem: Environmental > Terrestrial > Soil > Wetlands > Peat | place: Sweden: Abisko... | reverse complement strand
AGTGAGCCATGTCCAGTACGCCCAACGTCCTACTGCCACCGCCCAGGTGGTGAGTCCAGTTTACCACCGTCGTTGACAAGGAAGGTGCCGAAACCGGTCAAGGTGAGTTTCTCCCCAGCGGCCAGGGCAGCACTGATAGCGTCGGTCACGGCGTCCAGAGCCTTGCCAGCTTCGACCTTGGTCAACTTGGCCTGCTCAGCCATTTTGGCAATGAGTTCAGCTTTGGTCATGCCTAAGCCCCTTTCTTGGCCGATTTATCGGCTTTCTTGCGCTTTTCCCAAAGCTTCATGTCGGTCATCTTTTTGCGGCGGTTTCGCTGGAGTTCCTTGGCGATCAATTTGGTCCCTTTCTTGAGGCCGTGCTTCTCAAGGTAGGTCTTCAACTCGAGACCATGCGTGGCTAGGTGCTTCTTGGTGATGATCTTGAAGCCCTTTCCGCATTCGAGGCAAGTCACGGATTTTTCCTTGAACGCCTTCTTCGGATCCAAGCCAAGACCGGCTTCGACGTGAGCCGCCTCACACGGGTTGGAAAGGCAGCGAAGCTTGGCAGCCAAGCCAGATACCATGGCTCCGATTTCGTCTTCACTCATGGCACGGTGGCTGGCCTGAGCCTTCACGATTTCCAATGCCTCTTTCAGATAGTCGTCCATGTGTCCTCCGGGTTTAATACTTCGCAGTAACAGGTTGCGAGTGTTTTTGATGTTCGTGCCAGTTCACCACAAAGATCTTGGCGAAGTCCTTGTTCTTGATGATCGTCACGTTTTCAGCGTTTGAGTCTTCGGCGGATTTTGAGTAGTTGAAGCTTCCGCCGATCACGGTTTCGCCGTCGATAATGATGATCTTGTTATGAGCTATTTGGTGTTCAGCGTCGATATAGGTTGGAATCCCGGAGTTTGCAAGAAAATTCGCTGCGCTGTATTTCTCTTTCAACTGAGATTTATCCAGTATGGCAAGGACTTTTACTCCCCGATTGTGGGCTTTGACAACTGCTTCGGCGACATCCTTGCTGGTGAAGCTGTACGCTTGGATGAGGATTTCACTTTTTGCCTCCCCGAGTTCACGAGTGATCGCCTCGGAGCATCCGCCATGAGGAGAAAAGTAAACCTGGCAAGGGGTTTTATCGAGAACAAGCGAAGCAGGGAGACCTGTCGAGGCAAAACATAAGAGTAGAAGTGCAGATATAAAAGAAATTTTCAGTTTATCTCTTTGGATAATATTCATCTCGTGTTGCCCTTGATCTTACCTGTGTAAGCCCATGTTTATCGAATATATTGCCGTTTTTATCGACATGACTGCCGGCCAATCGGAGCGAAGCGACGCTGGTTTTTTCTTCTCTTCCAGGTGGCCGTTTTCGTCAACCCTACCTGGGGTGTTCTGATTGCCTCTGCCATCTTTCTGGTTCATAAAAATTAAATCTGTCTTCATCTTGCCGTGCCCCTGGAAGGGGCACCACCTCGGACAGTCCGCTACGCGGTAACTGGCTTTGCTTTCACCAAATTTGAAGTTCGTTTACGCATGGAGTCGCCGCTGAGTTCAATGCGATAGGAATCGTGGACAATCCGATCCAACACGGCATCGGCCAGGGTCGGGTCTTTGAAGCGCTCATGCCAGGCGGAAACAGGCAGCTGGCTGGTTAGGAGCGTCGACTTTGTGCGAAAGCGGTCATCCAGGAGATCGACAAGCAGGCGGCCTTGTTCAGCCGTCACCGAGTCGCGCAGCCAGTCATCGATGACCAGAAGATCCCGCTGAGCGAACTTGTTGGCCAGTTTGTAGGAACTGCCGTCCCCGTTGGAGATGACCAGTTCCCGGATCAGGCGCGGAAAATGCTGGTAGCTGGCCCGGCCTTTGACGCTCACCAGATTTAACCCTTTTTTGCTCGCATAATTTGACCCCCTGCCTGCGCGGAGAATGACTGGCTGGAGTGATGGCGACGGGAACGATCCGTCCGGACAGGGCTTGCTCGGACGAGAGTGGGCGAGATTTATTCTGCTTAAACGTTCGTTCTATTCTCTACGTTGCCTTCTGTAGACGTTCTCAACGACTCCCCTTGGATACGTATGGTCGTACAGTGATGTCGTAATCTATCCAGGAGGGCGTCAACAAGCTCCTTACGATTGAACAGTCCGTACCACTTTTCGTACTCCAGGTTCGTTGTAATGATGGTCGATTTCTTTCCGTAGCGTTCCTCCATAAGTTTAAAGAAGGCGTTGCATTGCTCAGATGTGAGCGTCAGATATCCAAGTTCGTCTATCACAAGCAGATCAATAGAACTCAACAGCTTGATAGCCCGTGGGGTGCTTCGATCAGCAAATCGCTCGATAGAGTCCGCTAGGGCGTTCAGGCCCGAGCGTCCGGCCAGTCGAAGATGCTCGTAACGGAGGTCCAGATGGGCAATCTCGATCTCTTGGATATTGTTCATGGCCTGCGAATACTGGCCACGCAAAACGCCGGCCAGCTAGTCCACTCTTTGCAATCATATGGGAATCACCCGCAACCTGCTTTAATGGCTACGATTTCAACAATTTGCTCGTACATCTTTGCAACGCCCCCGCCGCCCACTGGTATCAGCCTAAACCATCCTGAAATCGGGTGGTTCCGTGATTGCTCGTACATCTTTGCAATCGCCTCCGTCGGCAGCCGACGAAGAGCATTGCGATCGCGTTGCCTCTCGCGGTTTCGCTGCGCGTACTCAGGATTGGCGGCTCTGTAGTCGCGCCAGTAACTCGGATGGGAATCGCGCCATTGTTTCTGGGCACGTTTTTGGTTGTCGCGGTAGTCAGGATCTTCGGCCATCTTGCGCTTCTGCGTCAGACGCCGCCTGGTCTTCTGGCATTCTACTGCAGAACAATACTGCTGCCGTCGAACGCACGGACGAGGAGTGAACGACTGGCCGCAGGCAAGACAGCGTCGTTGGCTTTCCATGGACCCTCCCTGAACGAAAACTCTGTTCAAGGGGAACGCGAGAAATTCGTCCAGAGATCAGGGGCGGTCAGGCAGGGTTAGATCCAAAAAAACGTTTGAAAAAATCAGAAATGTAAGGCTGGAGTTTTGTCTGTTGTCAAAATGGACGAGCAAGAATGGGGGGGTCAATTGGGTGAGCAGATTTCCAGGGGGGTTATTTTGGGTGAGCAGGGGTGGGTCAAATGTCGCGAGCGTTGAAGCTATGCCCATGAGGTGTCCCATGCGTCTCAGGGGACCACGCTGAAACCGCAGGAGGGCAGGCAAAATCAGCCGGAACCGGAGGCCGTCAAGGTGGTTGATGAGCGGTTCACTCTCGCAGACCCGCAGTGGGCAAAAGAAAACCTCATAGCCAAGGCTCAAAACTACGTCAGGGCCGAACAGGATTTGGCCCAAACCATAGCCAGGGTGGACAAAATGACTGGCGTTGACCAGCTTTTCGGCAAACAAAGCGTAAAGAAGTTAAGCGCAGCCCGCGATCTGGCCAAGGAGGTCTTGGAGACGACGGGTAAAGAGACCGTCCAGCGCTACGGCAAGGACAGGCTCAGGACGGCCGTGGAGGCCGCGCTACCTGGCCTCCAGGCGAAAGCCGTGGTGGAGGCAATCGGGATCGCTAAAGAGTTGACCCAAACGCGAAACCAGAACAAGACCAAGATCAGAAGCGGTCTGGAACGGTAAACAGCCGGCAGTGCTGGGGCTATTGGGCAAACATTGGACAATTTGTTCTAAATTTTTGTCCAATGTTTGACATCTCAACAAAGTTATCACAAAATTTTCAAAAGATTACGGGAAGGGTAAAATTGGTGAAAAAGGAATTGTGAAAAAATATCCCACGCTCGATAGTGGAATAATATAGCCAGTTCTCAAGGCGGCAACTAAAAAATACATTTAGAAGCAGGTTTTTTAATAATTATGATTTACAAATGGAGACTACCATGAGTGAATTTATTGAAAAATTAAAATTATTAAACAGAAAAGAACGTTGTTGGGTTATAATGAATGCGACAGGCGCGAAAATTGACAGCCTTGAAGATAGTTTTCGGATAAGAATGAACAAAGTATTTAGTAAATCTGGCATGGAAATACCTCCAGGTGCGAGTGTATTCTTTGATTATCATTTAGACTGGATAATTGCTGCATTAAAAGTAAAACTTGATTATTTTAAAGACGGAAAGAAAATTAAAAAATTTAATGGTTTAAAATATTCTCATCAAGACATCGATATGCTCATTGCTTGGGATAGCAATGGAATTAATCTCTTGTTTGTAGAAGCAAAGATGGATACTTCTTGGACAAATAAACAACTTAGCGAAAAAATACAGAGAATTAAAAAAACTCTAGTTGGTTTTGGTGCTAAAATAAATTTTGCGATAATGTCACCCCAAAAGCCAAGCAAATTAACCAAGGAAAATGAAGAACTTGGTGATAAGTGGGTTATCCTTGAGCATGAAAATCTAATAAAGTTTTCAAGATGGGGCGAGAAAATGAAAGATAAAAATGGAGAATACATAAAATTTACGTCCATTGGGAAAAATACCCAATAAATTTGTTTCTCAGGGTGTACCCCAACGTTCTCCTTATCAGCCGCAAATCGACAAAGCCTGATCAAAATTTTGCGGCCGGTTTAATCACTGCGGGTAAATTCCTCGAAGTTTGCTTCGTTTAGTCTTTGTCTGTATTTTTGTCTTTGCTGTTGATGCCTCGCAGCTTGCTGCGTGGTAGTTCACTTTTTATGATTATCAACCAGTCCGTATTTATGTGTGATATGACATCAGCGCTTCCCGTACCTACATTCTACATTGGGCTTTTTCTGCATTTTCAAGATTGGTTCTCATAAACGGTCGGTTGCGAGAACAGAGGCCATGCCTTTGGCTTAACGTGCTATATTTCTTGTTTCCTGATATCTCCCAGTTAGCATAAAAAGTATTGCAGCAACAAAGGAGTTTTTGTGACTAAAATAAAAATATGTGTAATTATTATAACAATATTAAATTTATACCAAATTTCATTTGCACAAAATATTAAGATTGTAAGGGGAACAGTTTATAAATTGCTAGGAGGTAGTGGAGACGACTTGGAAGTCGCCATGAGCGATTTATCTGTCAATGGCTTTTTAGAATTAAACAATACATCAGACAAAGAAAGTAATAAATTTTATAATTTTTTTTATGATTCCATGGGTTATTGCGGGGAAGAAGGTATCTTAGATGTTTATGTAGTAGGAAATAATATTATTGGTGCAAAATCAAAAATTCACGGCATAATACTAAAAGAAACTACTATCCCTTCAGCTAACCAAACTCAAATCGATTTAATAAAAAAATCAATACTGTACTTCGACCAGACTGTTAGAATTGGTGACGCCCTCGATAATTATAAATACATCAAAAATTCAACATGGATAAGCTATGAAGATGTACAAAAAAGAAAATTCGTAGAATTTACAGCTATTATTGATAAGATTAAATTGGTTTCTGAACGCCTGTTAACGATAGACCGTAAAGGTGTGACGAGCGCGGGAATCGCAGAGGCTGAAAAGGAAGCATTTGTAAGTATACAATTTATACTAGATGCGGACATGAAAAACTTTACAATTGGATATTGCAAAATAAATGATGCACAAGGGGAAACAGTTAGCGAAAACATCATAAAAGAGATGTATAAAAATTTAGCCTTTGCCAGCATTTCTAGGGATGTCGATCTCACACTACAGTCTACACCTCAGGCTATTATTAAAAAATCTAGCAGCGAAGAGGCGTCGAGTTCAGGAGACTGCAAATCTTTAACAAGTAATGACCTAGAATATATACAGTCAGCATTCAGTGGAATTCCATGGGGAACAAGTTACGAAGATATTGTGTCAAAATATGGCGTAACATTCGATGTAAAGCATGGGAAGCATATTATTTGCCATGATTGTGACCTTGGATCTAAATCAGCAATATGCAATGTAAACAAGGGAGTTGCAAAAAAAATACTTGGATACAATGGGGATTTAGCATTTTATTTCTATAATAAAAAAATTGAAGGTGTAGTAAATTACGTTGATTATAAGGACAAATGTTTTGATGAGAAAAAATTTGACCAGGAAATATCCCATTTAGTATCATTTGATAATATTTATATAGAATCGAGTGAAGAAGAAGTAACAACTAGTTACGTCTATAAAAATATGGTTTTACAGTATACTGTAGGCGACAGAGAGACTCCACAATCAATTTCAATATATGCTAAAGATTTATTTGAAAAATTGCACATATTTGCGTTGGGGAAAAGAAAATATGACGAAAAAAATGCCCAGAAGGCGGCAGCTAAGCCAGCTAACGAAGCGGGAAAATAGCATGTTAACCTGAGTTCCCTACAGAACCCTTGAGCGGTTGGACAAGGAGAATATCGCCTTGGGCGTGGAAGTGATGCAGGAGGCCACCAAGCTGGAAAAGCAAGGCCTCGACATCGACCCGGCCGTCGCTCCGCTCGGGCCGGACGTGGGCCAGCTCCGGGAAAAAATGGACCGGGCGGCCAGGGAGCAAGCCGAGCAGATTAAGCGAGAGAGGGAACAGGCTTTGCGAGAGCAGCAACAGGCCCAAAACAGATCACGCAGCCGTGGCCCTGATCGGGGCGGCATGGGCATGTAGGGGGTTGGGGCGCCAGCCCCCTCATTGGGGTAGACCCAACAGTAGTGTCACCAGGGGCCATTTGGCCTTAATCGTGCCGTAAGCCGTCAACTGCGCAAGGGGTGTTGGGCAAACACTGGACATTTTGTTCTATTTTGTATAATGTTTAACACCTTAACAAATTTGGTTATTTTGGTTACAGTTGGACTAAACTTTTTTGGGGACCATTCCCAGCATTGTTTCGTGGAGATATAAAGATTTTTTTGTTGCAAATTATTGTTCATGCCATATTCTGGGTATTTATATGGCTACAAACGAATACTGATCTTCCCGTGGCCATGATATTTGGCGTTTTCTTTGCTTTTTTTTATAATAAAATTTACACGATCAACTCTTAGAAAAAGGTTATTATTTTGCAGATGTTAGAATTACTAACCTTAAATCGAAAGCTGCTCTTGGTGTTGCAGACAATGATGATGACGATGATGATATTGTGGAAGCATATTTTGATAAAAACGTCGACCGAATTCTAGTTATTAATGAACAGCTAACAGCAATTTGCTGACAGAAGAATTAAATAAATTAATAAATAAAACATCTTCAAATCTCATAAGATTTCTTAAGCAGTCAGACATTGTATCTGCCTGTGCCTAGGCGAATAATTGACATGATTGAGTGTGCCTGATGCGTGAGAATTCACACTATTGTGATGTATCGAACACACTGAATGGAGGGGACAAATGAAGAGAGTTCTAATTGGGTTGTTTATGGCTATTATTATTTTGCCAACTCCTGCTTTTTCAAAAACATACAGCACGAGAACGTCGAATAAACAAGTTTATTACAAGGGAAGATCTGTTGGCTCTGTTCAAACAAAGACTATAACAGCAAGATCTCCTCGAAGTACTACGACACGTAGTTACAGCAAATTTAAAAGAACAAGATAGAGAGAACAATTAGACACTTCAACCTTGTGGCCGGAATGGTAATTGTCTTAATGCAGAGTTAAAGCGACAAATGGTTGTTAAAAATTGTTTGTCCTTGTATAAATGAATTCGTTGGAATTATTCATTTATGTTCAGCCAATTGTAATAGAGCGAATTTCACACAGAAAATAAGAATGCTGATTATTGTTTTTCTGTGTTTTTAGTTCGTATGTCCAGCAATTTCCATGGGATATCCTCCTAATGACCTAGGCGAGTTCCTTGAGTGTTGTTCCTCGGGTGCAAAAAAAAGTTATATTAACAAAAAAAAGCGACGGGATGGACGCTGTTACAATAGAGGTTGAATTGTTCAAAAATCAATTTAATCTCAATCAAACGTATAAAAATTTTGGTATTTTATTCAGTACGTATCGAACAGCCATAATGCTTGACGAAAGTGCAGTTGGTTCTTTGGATGATTTGTCGAGATCATTACTAGGACATAGCATGAACGTCGACCAAAATACAGAATATACAGACGAAAAACTAATTGCTATTGTCACAATATTTTAAAAAAAATTGAATATAAGCAGTTCAGGTGGTGAGTTTATTATAAAAAAAAGCATGGATCGAGTTGTTGAAGAATGGCAAAATTCTCTGAAGCGTCGCAACCAAAACAATCCGTCATATGATAATCCAGCCAAAAAATGAATATTATTAATAAGAACTATGATGGTCCGGCACCTAACATACAGCTTATTATGACGGTGCACAAGATTATTGCAAAATAATTTTTTGATTGACATAATGAAATAAACTTTAAAAATTAGCTTAAAATCCTCGCCCTAAATTACAACAAATAGGAAATTAAAATGCTCAAAAAAATGAGCGTTCTTTTAATTTTCATCATGTTTTTTGGATTAAGTCCAACATCATATTTGAACTCAGCTAATGCCGCTGGTTCTTTGAGTGGATTTTTTAATGGATTGATTGGTGATCCAATTTCAATTGTCAAAGGTGGGACATTAAGCTTCGACAAAAGTGTAAGAGTTGGTGATGCTTTTGAAAATTATCAGTTTATAACGTGTTTTAAATGGGATAGTCTTGAAGATGTCCAAAAAAGAAAAATTGTTGAATTCACAGCAGATATCAATGTACAAAAAATAGTTGAAGATGCTGCATTGGATCACAAAGACAATGACATTGACATGGCATACGGTATACTTGGTTTCAAAAACTTTTCAAAAAATAAAGAATTGATTAGTCGGTTGGAAAATGTCCAAGGTAAAGTTCTTATACAATTTCTAATAAATGCGGACATGGACGGATTTTATATTGGATATCACGCGATTGAAATGAATATTAATGGAGAGAAACTAGACTTCGCCTTTGGGAATGATAACACAAATATAATTAAAAGCATTTACCAGAACCAAGCGTTTATTGGCGTTCTGGCATATGTTTTTGAATATGGGAAAGTCATTATTGCAAAAAGCAAGACAAATATCATTGAAGCATCGCCAAAACATAACGGCTCTTCACCCCTTTACGCTTATAATCTAGATATAGATACTGGCCAAGCTGTAGCTCCGCCTAATTCTATCAAATCAATGGTCGAGTCTTCAAAGAGAAATAATTTTCAACAAACAAAAAAAATAATGGAGAATATAACTCCAAAAATTTTCTCTGAACAATTTGATAAGAAAGTAGGCAAACAATATAATGAAAAAGGCTTGTCTCTCAACAAGCAAGGGGATACCGCCGAAGCATTAAAAATGTTTCAAAGTGGATATTCAATTAATAAATCAGATGTTGAGCTTGTCGGCAATCTTGGATATCTATTATTTTTAAACGGAAGATATGATGAAGCAGAAAGCAAACTAATTGAAACTCTTGAAATTAAACCTGATCGTGCATCTTCTTGGTTTACACTTGGTCAGGTTTATGGTTATAAAAAAATGGAAAGCGAGTCTTATGCTTGTTTTGTTAACACTTGTCTTTTCTCTAGGAATATTAACACAACTATTAATTTTTTAGAGCGAGAAAAAGATAAACCTGAAGAAGTAACCATTCAGAACGCGGCATCCAGAGCGCTTAATGTATGTCAAACGCTTGCTAATAACCACGGAAATGTCTCTCTTCAAGTAGAAACAGTTGCACCCAATGCCTCAGAACCTGATGCAACCGGAAAATCCGCAACTAAGACGAAGGCGAACGGTTCCAATTCTGACTTTAGTCAACCCGTAACTCAACCAGACGCCTCAAATCAATCTCCTCAAGCAAGGCAAGCTGCGTATGATGTCTCTCATATATTCACGAATGAGAGGCTGGAGCAGGAAGCGAAACATGAAGCTAATAAGAATCCCGGTGATAGTCAGACTTCCTATGGCCCTGAGGCTGATCATCGGGCTCAGGTTAATAGAGAACGCGAGGCTAATTTTCTTGACTGAAGGGGGCTTCAAACCAGTCAGGATGGTCGCCCTTTAGAGAACAATCGTTGGGCAAGTCCCCGTGAGTGAAATTCCCGTATCGATTTTTTCGGATAACCGTAGTGTGATTTTTGTAATTTTCGATGGGGATACAAATGAGCTATATTGTTGACAATTTAATGGAAGATGAAATTTTTATTTACAGAGCAAGATTGCACTGGATTATGTTGGTGCCTCCAGTAATTATTGCACCATTTTCTTTTATTGTTTTAAGCAGCTTTTTACCATATGGATATCGAGTTCATACAGGTATTGCCATATTTATTGGCGTCATATTGACCATTTTATACAAAACTAGCCTTTATATTTCGACTGAATTTGCAATTACAAATAGACGGATTATTGTAAAAACAGGAATCATTAGAAATGATTCATTTGAAATTATGTTGCAAAAAATTGAGGGAATTAAAGTTACTCAGGGTATAATCGGCCGTCTATTAGATTATGGATCTATTGTTGTTACCGGAACTGGTGGTTCAAAAGATGAATTTAATAATATAAGTAGTCCACTGGAACTTAGAATGGTAATTAATGAACAAATTGATAGTGCAAATAATTATCGAGTGCATAGATCTAAAAGGCGTTTTAGATAAGTAGAATTGTTTGTACGAGCTCGATAATTTGTCTCATAAACGTCGATCTGGTCTTTTTAAAATTCCAAAACTAACCAGTTTTTACTAAAAATCGCCGACATATTCAATTTATACATATAGATATATATCATCAAGAAATTGGCTCTGAATTCATACGCCGAATTGAATTCTGCCACTTTCTTAACTTGTATGAATCCATTCTTCGCAAGAAGAGTGGATTTATACTTTTACGGCACTCTTAACTTCAAAATCTAAACACCGGAGGTCGCTTGATGCTCATCAAAGAATACCTGGAATCAGGATTCCCAGCATTGTGCATCCTTACCCAGGAACCATTCCGAGCGGAAAAAGTCATTCCTTTCGAGGGCAACTGGCGTTTTTTCGCCTGGGACTGTTCCCGGGGCATTCGCCAAGCTGGCACACTTAAAACCCTAGAGGAAATTCGTGACCCGGTTGAAGCGATTGGTTGGCTAAATAACGGCAACGACATCGTCCTACTCATGCACAACCTGCATCTGTTCATGGATTCCCCGGAAATCATCCAGGGCGTCCAAAACGGTGTCGAGCTATGGAAATCCCGTGGCTCATGTTTAGTTATGGTATCACCCATGATTCAAATCCGTCCAGAGCTCAAATCCGTCTTCACCGTCGTCGATTTGCCTCTGCCGGACACCGAGTCGCTCTACGCTTTGCAATGTGAGCTCGGCTCTCCCCTTTCCATCAAACCGAACAAGAAAGCCGCAAGGCTAGCTCGCGGACTCACTGAGTTCGAAGCGGAATGCGCCTATGCGCTTTCCCTCGTCAGACGCCACTATTTCTCCTCCCGTGTCATTTCCGAAGTCAAAGCTCAGCTGATCCGCAAATCAGGTTTGTTGGAAGTATGGGAACCCGAACATATTTCTCGCGTCGGGGGACTCTCACAGCTCAAGCGCTTCATCCAAGAGAGGGCTCGCGCCTTCTTGCCGGATAATGAACACCTACCCCGCCCAAAAGGTATCCTCCTCGTGGGGATTCCTGGAACTGGAAAGTCGCTTTCGTGTAAGGCCGCCGCAAGTATCTTGGGTTGGCCTCTGATCCGTTTGGACATCGGAGCCTTGAAAGGCTCCCTGGTCGGCGAGTCGGAAAAAAGAATCCGCCAAGCCACCGCCGTCATCAGCAGCTTTGGTGAGTGCGTGGTCTGGATCGACGAGATCGAAAAAGGTTTCTCCGGGGTCAGAAGCTCCGGCGAAACCGATGCCGGAACAACGTCAGGAATGTTTTCGCATTTCCTGACCTGGCTCCAAGAGAACCAATCCCCGGTCTTCGTCATGGCCACTGCCAACGACATCACTAAGCTGCCACCCGAGACCATCCGCGCCGGCCGCTTCGACGCCGTGTTCATGGTGGACCTTCCCACTCTCAATGAGCGGAAAGACATCCTCAAAATCATGAACAAGCGTTACGGCACATCCATCCCCCTGGATGACGCTGAAAAGCTCTCAGGCTGGTCCGGCTCTGAAATTGAGCAACTGTGCAAGGAGACCGTCTTCGTTGGCACCGAGGAAGCTCTCCATAGCATTATACCCCTATCCCGGACGATGCGCGAGGAGATCGAAGCCCTAAGAAACTGGGCTCGAACCCGTGCCCGTCTGGCCAACACCCCAGAGGACGAACCGGAAGAGATCAGAAGAATCAAAATCCCTTCCGGCTCCCCACAAACTCTGAACTGAAAGGAGGTTTGATGTCGCACGTGAGCAAGATCGAAATTGAGATCAAAAGCCTTTGGTGCCTGAAAATGGCATGCGTCCGGCTGGGCTTCCAATTCAAGGAAAACCAGAAGACGCACAAATGGTACGGCGTCGTGGTCAACCCCGAGAAATACCCAATTCCCGAGGGCATCCGCCAAGACCAACTTGGCCGTTGTGACCACGCTATCCATGTCCCCGAAGCCGAATACGAGATCGGAGTCATCAAGGTCGATGACAAATTCATTCTCGTGACTGATTTCTGGGACACCAAACTCAAAAACCGGATCGGCGAAAATGGCGGTTTGCTCAAGCAAGCCTATGCCATCGAGAGAACCATCCAGGAAGCGAAAAAACGTAGCTTCCGGATCTTAGAGCAAAGGGTCCCTAATGGGGTCCGCTTGGTTCTCTGCAACTAATCCCCGGTCAATTCCCCGCCTTTCGATTCGCCTCAAGGTTTTCCCAGAGAAATTTGACCCCAGCCTAAAACGCAGACCCCCTGTGTATTTGGGAAAGGTCTTTAACGGCGCGGTTTTCCGCGTCCAAGGAAGTGGTTTGTCCATGAAACAAATCATCGTCGAAATCCTCGATGACGGGGAAATCCGGATCGAGACCAAAGGTTTCACCGGTCCCGTCTGTCTCGCCGAAGCACAGTTCCTCAAGGACCTGCTCGGCAAGGAGACATCACAGTCGCTGACCCCCGCTTATTACCAGCAGGGAAAGCAGACCGTGAAAAAATACCTTCCGCTCTGCGGATAACCCTCAAAAATGGAGATCACCATGAACAACGAGAACGTTTTCAAGAAGGCCTGCCTGATCCAACTGTCCACCTCCTGCTGGATCGGCTCCAAGATGCTCACCCAGGGCGTCATGGAAAACATCGGCAACAGCGAATGGCTCAAGGGCAAGAAGCTTCTGGTCAACCCGGAGTTGCTTTCCCCGATCAAGACCACCATCCAGAAGGCCAGGTGCGCTGCGCGAAAAGTCCAGACAAATATCGCCCTCGTTTTAAGTGCCTTTCCCCTTAATGGCCTCTTCCTTTCCTATGCCGCTTGCCTCAAACCGTTGAAATACACTTCGTCTG
>Ga0302277_1002376_pt1 | contig 13398 bp, 11 predicted proteins | sample III_Bog_N3_1_FD_198759 | JGI IMG/M metagenome (GOLD analysis project Ga0302277, IMG submission 198759) | Peat permafrost microbial communities from Stordalen Mire near Abisko, Sweden - III_Bog_N3_1 | ecosystem: Environmental > Terrestrial > Soil > Wetlands > Peat | place: Sweden: Abisko... | reverse complement strand
TCAGGAAGGGTGGGCAGCGGGGTCATTTCAGCAGCAGCTTGCGTCATTTATGGGTCTCATTTAAAAGCCTAACAGAAGGGATAAACCTCTGTCGTAATTAACAAAAATCGCCTTAAGCGAATCGAGAAATTAGCTTACTCGATACCCCACTAAATACCAAGCTTTAATTATTAAAAATAAATCAAAAAGATAAATAAAATAAAGGGCTTAGCTAGAAGACTCCCCTGCTCTTAAAAAGATACCTTACCGTCGCAATAATTGCTTCAGTTCTGTGGCGACGCTCTCAATGACAGGCGCCCATAAACCACGTTGTTTTTGTCGAAACAAACGCAAGCTTGGATACCAAGGACTATCTTCACGATCCATCATCCACCGCCAATCCGCAGCATAGGGTGCGAGAACCCAAACCGGCCGATTGAGGGCTCCCGCCAGATGGGCAATTGCTGTATCAACACACACGAGCAAATCCAGTTGATTGATAATAGCAGCGGAGTCCGAAAAATCTTGGATATCCGAACCCAAGTGAATAAGTGGTTGATCCGAGGGAGGGTGTTGTGCTTCAGCTTCGCCTTGCCCTTTTTGTAAACTAATAAAAGAAAGTCCAGGGATAGCCCAGAGAGCCTTGAGGCTCTCAAGAGAAGGCAAAGAGCGTGCAGCATCCCCCTTGTGAGTAGCCGCCCCCTTCCATACAAGTCCTACTTTAAAGATGCCTTGAGGAAGATACGGCATCCATTTCTTTTCACACTCGGGCGAAACGGAAAGATATTGTCCGCAGGATGGTATCGTATCAAGAGTCGTTTGCAAATAATAAGAAATACTTAGAGGAAACGTCCAATAATCGTGAGGCTTAAGCAGAGCTTGCTCTTCAAGACTAAGCACTTTGTCAACCCCTTTAAGGGATTGAAGCAAGGATGTGAGAGGCGCCGCACAAACAAAAGTAATCGTTAAGGCTCCTTGATTTTTGAGAATCCCGGCATATCGCGCAAATTGTATGACATCGCCGTATCCCTGCTCATGCCAAATAACAAGCGACTTGCCGCGCAGGTCTTCACCTTTCCATTGCGGACATGACAGAGGGGGTATCACCGAGTTTGGGTTCTTTAAGGTCGGATGGTACCGCGCTTCGCGATATTTCCACCCTTCCGAAAAGCGTCCTTGTGCCAAAAGCACAAAACTTAAATTATTCAGTATATCCGGATGTTCAGGGTTCAATTCGAGGGCCCGACGAAAGTAGTCTTCTGCTTCTTTGAACCGTCGAATACGCCCATAGAACGCTCCCAACCCATTATGGATATCCCAGTGATTGGGCGCGTAACGCAACGCTGTCTTATAGCATAATTCGGCTTTTTCGAGATCATCTTGATCTTCATATAACTGACCAAGGTTAATGTACCCGACAAGACGGTCAGGTTTCAGTTCGATGGCTCTTTTAAAGCAAGCAAAAGCTTCTTCCAACCTCTTCTGACTTTTAAGAAGCACACCTAAATTATTATAGGCCTCTGATTCATGAGGGGCCGCCTGCAAGGCATAACGATAATGAGATTCCGCAGCTGTATAACGATGACATTTATATAAAAAGGCACCATATCTGTTATGTGTATCGCTTGAATGTGGGTCACAAGCCAAAGCCTTCTGATAGAAAATCTGAGCTGTCTCAAGTCGTCCTCTTTCATGATATAGATTTGCAAGATTCAAAAGCGTTGGAAGGTCCTTCGGGTTTACCTCCGTGCACTTTCTCCAAAAAAGATCCGCTTGATCATACTTTTTAAGTTCCACCGCGCACTTAGCTGCCAAGTTAAGCAACGCAAAATTTCGGGGATATTCTGCAAGTTTAAGTGTTACAAAATAAAAAGCATCATCAAACCGATCCTGCTTATAAAGACTGGTCGCAAAAGGCAAAGGATCCATAAGTATAGATGATAATTTTGTTTTTTCTCCCATTTTTACCTCATGCACGCGTCATGATCCCTGTGTTGCCACCGAAAGCCATAAGACATCATCAATATTCTCCGTGCCGGCGCATAACATAACAAGCCGATCCACGCCCAACGCAATACCAGAACTAGGCGGCAACCCAAACTTTAAAGCCTCAATAAAATCAGGATCAATTGGATAACGCTCTCCATAAAGCTCCTGCTTTTTATCCATGTCCATTTGGAAACGGCGCTCTTGCTCAACCACATCCGTAAGCTCACAGAACGCATTGGCTAATTCATAACCACATATATAAAGCTCAAAGCGCTCGGCAAGACGCGTATCTTCAGGCTTAGGACGCGCCAACGCTGCCATACTCACAGGATAATCACATAGAAAGACCGGTCTATCTTTACCCAAATGGGGCTCAATTTTTTCGCCCATAATACGAAAGAACAGATCTTCCCATGTATCGCCCGTCGTCACGCGCACACCGGCCAACGGGGCTTGAGCTGCCAGGAGATTGAAATCGGGATTTTCAGGATTATGGATTGTTATCGATAAATCAACGGACGCATAACGTTGGAATGCCTCTCCAACAGTTAAACATTCCCACTCAAGAAAAGGGTCACAGGTCATGCCATTGGCCATAAAAAGCTTGCGCCCGACGGCTTGAGACGCCGCGCGAACAAGTTGAACACAATCGCGCATGATGTCTCGCGTATCGACATGCGCTCTGTACCATTCCAGCATCATAAATTCGGGGTGATGACGCGACGAACGTTCACCGTTGCGATACGCATGAGATAGTTGATATAACTTGGGGACTCCGGCCACCAACAACTTCTTCATCGAAAATTCAGGACTGGTATGAAGGTAATAAGTCTGAGAGGGCGTTCCCCCTGCTCGATCATGCCACTCGGTTTTAAACGCATGCAAATGTGTTTCATTTCCAGGTGAAATTTGCAAAGCAGGTGTTTCGACCTCAGCAAATTCTTGAGATAAGAAATAAGAGCGCAGCGATCCAATAACCTTTTGACGGACTTCAAGATAAGGTCGGCGCTGTGCAAATTTCTGAGGATGCCAAAGAGGGAGTTTGTTTATCATAAAAACAAACTACAATATTAAAATTGATAATGCATGCCCATATTGAGTACTTGCAAGTCGACCGCCTGTTGGTTTCGTACAGTAAAAAGCTGATCGCTTGATGGAGAAATTCCCGCTTTGTAATCAAGTGACAAATCCCATTTTGGGCCCAAGCGATAGGTAACCCCGCCCCCCATACGAAACAAGGGCATCGTATCGCCAGCCTGTGTCGTTAAGGCACTCTGGTTTTGTCCATAATGAGCAACCCCTAGGCCACTCATGATGTAAGGGTGCAGTCCCGTCGACGCCAATTGGTCGACATTAAAATCGTAACGCCCATCGATCATCATAGCATAGATCTGCTGATCCCCTATCAACTCAGGGGATGAGTCAAACCCACTCAAGTGACGGCCCTCGCCTTTATCAGACCCCAAGGAACTTGAATCAATTCCTAACGCAGAACCTGAGAAGAACCCTCCTGAAAAGACAAGGCCATTGTTTCGATTGCCATCATAGAGATTAAAGTTATCGTTGGTAGCAATAGCGTTTTGCAATCCACGCGAAGGCATAGCGCTAACCGTGTTTTCTGCCCAAGCACTCGTTACAGAGGATAAAAAAATGGCTAAAGCCATTATCGCTAGCCGAGACAATTGATATGTTCGAAAATTACACATGCAACCCGAGCCAAAATATCATTTCTTACCCATATGATTTTACTCTAAAAACGACAAAAATTCCATCATCAATACTTCATTAACTATGATTTTCTCAATATAATTGTCTATACATTACAATATGTTGGATAAATAAAGGAAGATTTTTGATGAAAGGATTTTTTAGTTGCCGTGTTTAAACGGCAACATGTTCCTTGCTTTCAAAGGCTGAAAACACCTGGCATTATTCCGGGCGAAGCCGATTAATTTCAGCCAAGATTGCTTTTCCCATTTCACCACCATCACCTTTCATTTTAAGCGCCAAGAGTTGCGAAATGCTGACAACGTGCCATTCAATAACGGCCGTCTCTTTCTCGGATACTTTGCCCATAAGTGCCTTGCTATAATCAAACAGCGACTTCGCTAATGACGCTATCAGATTATATTGTGCCAAACCCGCGCATGCACGCAAAGAAAAGGCGAGGTCAATAACAGCCGCGATTGGAAAAGCGAAGGAGGGAGATGCCTTAAATTGTGCGTATATTTGCGAGAGCTCTTCCGCCTGCCGATGGGTTTCCTCTGTGAATTGTGTCGATGAATCTTGGATAACTTTTTGTCCAGACGCTATGACTTGGGGCGTAAAAATAGAATCCAAATTTGTGACCCCAACGCGCACCAAGAGCGATTTGTCGGGTTCATAAATTGTTACATCATCAATAGTCGGTATTGTTGCGGCCATTGGCTTAATACTTTCTGTCATTTTGTTCGCTTTCTCCTTTCAATACCATGGGGAGGCGGTTCATTTTTGTGACGACGGTTAGGACCAATATAGTTGGGAGAAACCACATAACTCTTAGGACGTTCGATGATCGACCTTATACGACGCACCAACTGCTCAGAGCTAAAAGGTTTTATGATATACTCATTAACCCCTGCATCGCGTGCTTCGACGACATCTCTCACTTCGGAATTACCGGTTAACATAATAAACGGGATACGTCCATTTTTTGTATGTGGCGATGAACGGACATAACGAATAAGATCAATACCATTAAGATTTTTCATCTGCCAATCTGTAATAATAAAATCAAATTCAAGTTTAGCAACCAGATCCATTGCCTGACGGCCGCTGTTTGCAACCGTAATAAGCCGAAAGCCCAAGCGGGTTAAAACATCGTACACTAAACGCTGAATGAGTTTTTCATCATCAACTATCAATACTTTGATTTTTTCTAAATTATTATTACTTTTCATAAATACGCCCCAAGATCTTAAGAAACACAGTCCTCTCAAAGGGACAAAAATCCGCATATGTGTTTCTTAAATTAGTACAAAATAATTTCCTTTAAAAATATGGTCCCATTAATACAGGTAACGAGAAACCTAACTCCAAAGATAAACCTAGGCAATCTGCTAATAATTAGCAATTTTGTCAAGAAAACAGCGGTCTTTCTCGTATTTTTGTGGCACCCTAAGGTGAAAAGAAAACCATCGTCGACTATGATGAACCCTAACAAGCGTCTCTTTGCCCATCTCTTGCCTATGATGGTAACGTTCTTGCCTATTTTTGACTGCTGGCAATCGCAAAACTCGGTTTTTCAACATCACTCATAAATGAGCGCGCTAAATCGTGGGTCGTAAAACGTGGCCATTGGCCATGCGCAAGCTGTGCCAAGGATGTCTCCGGTTGTGCAAGGCGGGCTCGATACGTCCAATAATGCATCAAGACTTGTTGGACATAATCACGTGTTTCGCGAACAGGTATGCTTTCAAGGAACAGCAGTGGATCTGTGCCCTCCGTATCTTTTACCCACCGCATCGCTTTATTAGGTCCACTGTTATAAGCGGCAAGCAGAACTAATAAATTGTCGCCAATCATAGGTTGGCGTACGAGGTGTCCAACATATTTTTGACCGAGTTCAATATTATAAACCGGGTCTAAAAGTTGCTCTGAACATTCATGAAATGGTTGAGCATTATCATTCGCAACCAGATGCGCTGTTGTCGGCATCAATTGCATTAAACCGCAAGCCCCACTTCCACTGATCGCTTGTGGATCAAACTGTGATTCATGTCGCATCATGGCATAAAGGAGTGCACGATCAATAGTAAAACCTTGGCTGGGCTGCCAAGGTGGTACGGGATAAAGTGCCGCATCATAAGGTTTCCCATTATCATTAATAGCCATTCCCCCCAATTGCATTGTCAAAGAGGGCAATCCCGCCTTTTCAGAAAGAGCTAACATCGCGGACTGTAATTCATGCTGCCCTTGAGGATTTAAATGGCGCAACTCAAGCTCCGCCAAGGACGTTTGCCCCACTTGCAAGAGAGCTAAAGCTCGCTGCCCCTCTGGATGTGAGGCTAGAGTATTGAAGGCCGTTTCATCCCAAGCAGGTAGAGACCATGACCACGGCACATCACGCCCTAAGAGGTGAGCCGCTAAAAATCCATAAAAACTATGAGGCTGGTTAGCGGCTTGTTTGAGCCAATAATTTGCCTGTGTACGCTCCCCCGAATGTTTAGCCGAACGATAAGCCCAATAATCTGCCGCCGCGTAATCCCATGTGGAAAGGCCTTGCTGTGTCGACAACAGTCCAAAAGCATGTTCAGCCCCCGTGTAATCGCCTTGGCGCCAAGCACTTAGCCCGTATATCCATAAAGCTAAAGGGTTTGGATTTTGAAGCGCATCATTAACCATCTGGCGCGCCGCCACAACTTCACCTTCATAAAAAAAGCCAGCCGCAATTCGGCTTTGAATATCGGATAATTCTTGTGCAGGAATATTACGGTTTGTGCGTTCAGCGACAAATAAGGCTTTGGCTACATTGGGTTCCCCGCGGTGCAACGCGGCATTAATCTTGGACATAAAGTGACGCGCAACGATTGAAGTCGTGCCATCAAAGCCCTCGGCACGAAAACCAAATGATGCCCCATACCCTGAAGCCCCCGACCATTGATCCATCACGGCCGGTTGTGTCAAAGCCACCCCTTTGGCGAGAGGCAAAGCTCGCGCTTGCGCATATATATCAGCAGCTTCCGGCAAAGAAGCATAGGACGCCAGCCATGCACGCAATTCATCGGGACGTGTTCCCCGGCGGCCATAACGATCCGCCATTACATGACCGACAAGACTCTTATCCTGTACATGGCTGAGGGCTATATCGGCGTCTTGCCATTCCAAACGTTCCTGAGCCTCAAAGGCAGAACGATACAAGGTTTCATCTTGATCAGACAAAACCTTCATGTTTTTCCCCGGGTGAAGGCTTTGTTGTTGTGAAGACGACCCCATACGAAGCCTATTCGTCCCTTGCGTCAAAACGACATGAAAAGGCGACCAACGATAATCATCGTGAACGTGACCGGTTGCCCCAAGACTCCAACAAATAACAGCCGTCGCAGCAAGACGCGGCCAATATGTTGATGCCCGGGCAAGAATCTGTGCTGTCATCATGTTCGCCGTACTAGGGGCAGAATTTGGTTTCGGCAAGAAGAAACGATGACCTAATATGGGTAACAAGTTAATTGCGTTTGATCTCAATTAGTTAGATTGAGTTAACTTTTGCTTGAGTTGGATAAGATCGCCCCAGGCTTGGCGCTTGGCGCTCGGTTGACGCAATAAATACGCTGGATGATAGATTGGCAGACATGGAATGGGCTTCGCAAGATCATCGCCCGTGGCAGGAATATAATTCACCCATTTTCCACGCAACCGCGTAATACCCTCTTTTGTACGTAGAAGACTTTTGGCGGCAACCCCCCCCAATAAAACCAAGTATTGAGGTTTTATAAGTGCTATATGACGTTCTGCAAAAGGTAAGCAAGCTGCAATTTCTGCATCTGTCGGCGACCGATTACCAGGGGGCCTCCAGAACAGAATGTTGCTTATATAAATGGAGTTACGATTAAGCCCGATCGACGCCATCATCAGATCAAGCAATTTACCACTCACCCCGACAAACGGTTTTCCCTGACGATCCTCATCTTCTCCTGGAGCCTCGCCAATGAACATAATCGAAGCTTCTGGATTTCCATCCGCAAAGACAAGATTCATAGCCGTGTGCCGTAAGGCACAGCCATCAAAATGTTCTAATTCTTCACGAAGCCCGGCTAAGTTTTGAGCGTTTACCCTAATTAATCCAGGCTCCGACAAACGAAGAGTATCGACATGTTTTTTATCTCCTAAAGATACAACATCAACCCCACCATCCAAAGACTTTCCTTTCTTATCAATAAGAAGGGATGCTTTATTCATCCCTTGGTTTGAATGCGCTACATGAAAAAAAGGTGTTACCTTAGATGACCATTTCCGTAGAGAGGGAGTCTCATCAAGAGTTTCATCAACGCCCGCTGCGAGTTGCCACTCTAGATCAGCCAATAATTGTTGCGGGTTCGTCATAAAAAACCTTTAGCAGACCCTAAGATAAAATCCAAAGCTATTAAATGGGTAACACAACATCTTCTCAAAGAAAAACGAAAGTAAAGGTTGATTTTAGAGCCCCCTCTCCCGCAGTCGAGTTCAGGATTTCTCTCATCACCCGCCCTTTGTAAAAGGTGACATATTATAGTAGTGAATGAAAGCAAGTCCCTTTATATAATTCATAATTTCCTCGTGTTATGTCCTTAGGTTAGATGCATGTCCTTCAAGGAACTCCTTCTCCAAGCGCAGGAACACAAAAAGGCCGGACGTCTCCCCCAGGCCGATGCTCTATGTCGCCATATTCTTTCATCATCTCCTCAATGTTCAGAAGCTTGGTATCTGTGGGGCACGCTTGCAAGCATTTCGGGGAATAGTGATGCCGCCACAACGCTATTGAGACGCGCCATCGATACAGCGCACCCCCCCTCCGCGGATCTTCATTATGATCTTGCCAATCTCCTGCAAAGTCAGGGGCATGACCGTGAGGCCCTGTTTCATTATGCAGCGACCATTCGACTTCATCCCGAGCATGTCTATGCCTACTCTAATCAAGGCTCTGTTTTCAGCCGTCTTGGTCGACTTGATGAAGCCATCGCTAGCTTTCAGTCAGCACTCCAAATAAATCCTCATTTAGCAGCCGTCTATTACAATCTTGGCAATGCCTATAAAGATCAAGGGAAACAGACACAAGCTATCGAATCCTATCAAAAAGCTATCGACTGCCTTCCTGAACAGGAAACGACCCTCAAATCACAAGTCCATAATAACTGGGGACTGTCTCTCTCGGAGCTCAGAAATTACAACGATGCAATTACACATTTTCAACAGGCTATTGCCATAGCGCCTGAAAGTTGTGAGGCCAATTATAATTATGGCAGTGTCCTGAGCGATCAGGGTGAACGCCGTCTTAGCCTTGACTATTTCCAACGCGCCCTCACGATCAAACCCCTCTATCCCGAAGCAAAATGGGCTTCAGCTATTGCTCATATCCCTGCTTTTTTTGAGACAAGTGAAGCGATTGACCCAGCACGCGCTGATTTTGATAAAGCCCTAAATGAGCTTGATCTTTGGTTTGATTCCAAGCGCACGCCTTTAGGCTCCATAGCCGTTGGCGCTAGTCAGCCATTTTATCTCGCTTTCCAAGACAGAAATAATCGGCCTCTTCTACAGAAATATGGCAATCTATGTTCACGGCTCATGAAAGATTGGTGGGACAGGCAAAAGAGAGCACCGCCCTCGACACACAAAGCCTCCACTTTAAAGGTGGGCCTCATTTCTTCTTATTTTTATGACCATTCGGTGTGGCACGCCATTATTAAAGGATGGCTTAAACATTTTGATCGTCAAAAAATAGAAATCCATATCTTTAAAATTGGTTTTTTGAATGATGACGAGACCCAATGGGCCATCCAAAATGTATCAAGCTTTCAAACGATTGGCCCCAACCTTCAAGAAGCCGTCGAGAAAATACAATCCAAAGATCTTAGTGCTATTATTTATCCTGAAATAGGCATGAACCCCCTCGCCCTCAAGCTGGCTAGCTTACGCCTTTGCCCACTCCAAATGACCTCATGGGGACATCCCGAAACATCCGGTCTCCCCACCCAAGATTATTACCTGTCGGCCGAAGCCTTTGAACCCCCGGATGCTGATCAGTTCTATACAGAAAAATTAGTCCGACTTCCTAATCTTGGATGTTCTTATCAACCTCTCGAAACGATTATTCAAGACGTTTCTCTTGATCAATTAGGTATACGAGCTGGGGTTCCTCTGCTCTTATCAGCGGGTCAATCCCATAAATATATGCCGGAGCATGACCATGTATTTGTCGAGATTGCTCGCAAACTTAGGGATTGCCAAATCGTTTTTTTTACGGGTCGTCTTTTATCCGAAAAATTTTCCTCGCGTCTTCGCCGAGCCTTTGACACCGCCAACCTTCCTTTTGATCAATTTTGTGTCTTTATCCCGTGGCAAAAACGCCCTCTCTTTTATGGGCTCATGAAGCGCGCGACGCTTTTCTTAGACACCCTTAGTTTTTCAGGTTTTAATACAGCGATACAAGCCATTGAGTGTGCATTACCTGTTGTTGCTTATGAAGGCCGGTTTATGCGTGGACGGCTAGCCAGTGGCATTTTACGTCGTATGAATTTATCCGAACTCATTGCTTCTACAAAAGATGATTTTGTTAATCGCGTCGTTGCCTTAGCCCAAAACAGTGAAGATCAGAAAAAAATACGCCGTCATATTATGGAACAACGCAGCATTTTGTTCGAGGATATTGAATCTGTTCGCGCGCTTGAAGCTTTTTTATTAAAAACAGCGCACCAAATGACAAAAGATTAACGAAGACGCTGAAGGCATACCGATGGCCCCTACCTCTTACCCTCATTAGCTTCATTCAACTCACACCCTCAAAAGACATAGTATGTTCTGGATAATAGCATCAAGGGTTTTATGAGGGGATTCAGGCACAATTTGGTTCGCAGCCGCTTCAATTTTTGGCCATGAAGCTGGATTCGTAAAGTATTCTATGTAAGAGATCAGATTGTTTGCGGTTAAAGGGTCATGAGACACATTTTTTCCTATCCCCCCCGCAATCTCGGTAACTTTACGAGCTGTAATAAAATGTTCAAGATTTTGGGGTAAAAGAATTTGCGGCGCCCCAGCTTGCATAGCCGCATAAGCCGTTGAAAGGCCGGCATGATGAATAAGAATGCGGCACGACCCCAGTACATCTTCGAAACGAGCTGGGCAATCAAGAATGTGAACAGACGAGGGCGCAAAAGAACGTAACTTGTCATAATCAGCATTCGCTATATAAGCGGTCGCCTCCGATTTAAGTCGACCAAGCGCCTTAAAAATTTCAGGAAGCGACGGATGCTGGCTAGGTAAATAAATGAAAAGACGTTCCTTTTGCCGATCTTTGATGGCCAGTCTTTTCGTAATCATGGGGGAATTATGAGGTCTCAACGGCGGCGCCAGTCGATACGCAGCATAAGGGTCAAATTCAGGACAAGTGCAAATAAAACTCTGATCTCCATGAAATAAATCAGCCACAAAAGGTAAAATAACGGCAGACCTTTGAGTCTGAAGTATATGGATTGCTTTCAGAATCGCATCTTCTTTCGCACGACTTGATGGCGTTATTTCACTTTCCCAGGGCCGAATAGGTGGAAAACGACGATGCGGTGGTGGAATTGTATAACCATTCCCAATCACCACAAAAGGTACCTTATTTCCTGCGGCAAGCCGTAAAGTTGGGGCCGAATCTGCGACGATTAAGTCAGCGCGTGAAGAATGAATGATATTGTCCCATACGTCCACTATCGCTTTAAGTTTTGTCCCATTTGCAAAATCGAAAATCCCTAAAACATCAGCCATGCTCTGCATCGGAACATCTTGAATATTGATCCCAGAGATAGCCGCCCATGTAGGCCCCTGAACAAGTTTGATCGCTCCTCTTTCGACATAGGCTCGCTTAATTAGTTTAAGAGCAAGGGCTGGTTCAGGCACCGCCAATAATATATTATGTCCAGCCTCAGCTAAATTTTCAGCAACAGGAATGAGTTGTAAGAGATGTCCAAGCCCCCCTCCAAACTCCCAAGCACAAAGAATATTTGCCATAAATCAAAACGAGTAAGTTAAAGAAGAATAAAAAAAGTCTAGGCGAACAGTGATCCGAAGATCAAATGGAATGTTCCGAAGTTTTATACTTTCTTTCGAGAAGATATTGAAAGAGAGGCAGACTGAGTACCCAAGGTACTTCAGTTAGCACCATAAACAAACTGACTTCAGGAGGAAAATAGAGAAAAGCGATACTGATACCGAGCATATTATTCATGGCCCCCGATGTGAGGGCATAAGCAATTTGTGTGCGCTTTTGCTTACCGGATGGATAGAGCCAACCCATCACATAAAAAGATGCAAAGGCGAGCGACATCACAAGAAGACTTTTTACCAAAAATGGAATGTTTTGAAAAAGAACCTCACGACGTTGAGCAACCACTATCAACATACAGCCACTCATAAGTAACACGGTGAAGCATGAGGCATTCTGCTTGATCCTCACTGTCAAACTCGACATATGGCGCGCACAAAGCCCGTACAAAAACATCGGAAAAACAATGACAATAGCCAAATTCCAGAACATCGACATGGCATCTAAAGTTACGCCGCTGTTTCCAAAAAAAGCAAAAGCTAAGGGTAAGGTTATGGGGGCCATCAGAGAAGATATCACTACAATACCAAGGGCGAGAGTTATGTTGCCACCCATAACATGGACAAGAACAGGGCTCATAACGCCCGCAGGTAACAAAGCCAACAAGAAAATCGACGAGCTATAAGTAGGTATAAACTTATTCATAGCTATAAACATAAGGACAGGTAGGAAAATAAATCGCAGTAATGTAAAAAGAATAGCGCGACTATACTGAATAGCTAAGAAATCTTCGTGAGCAATCTTACTGGTTGAAAGAAAAATAACACTCGCGATAATCGGTAAAACGAGCCATTTGGGAATTAAATCAATCCCCGGCATCACCATTCCCACTACAGCTGCCCCTATTAGAAAAAGGCTGAAGTGCATACTTATATAATCACGAATACCTGGATACATTTTATTAAGTCCTGAATTTAACACTCATGGATTATGACAAAGAAGGGATTAAAAGATTGTTTTTCTTATTCATAGGCTCAAAGTCAGGAAAATTAAAATATTCATACGTTCTTCTTTTCAATCCTTCATAAAACCCACGCCAATATAAAGAACGATTCGAGATTCTCATTTTTTTCTTAACACCATAACTAAGACGGCCACAAAAAAAATCGTGCAACCTAAGTTGTTATACCTTTTTTTGGTATCTTATTAATAAAGAAGTATATTAAATAGTTGATACTATTGTTTTTTTTATTGATATAAACCTTTTTTTGGTTTAATAGTCAGAAATGAGAACAAATCCAAAGGAGGAAGTAAAATGATTGAAGCCGATGTTTTAGATGATTGCTTGCATGAATTGCCGCACATTACACCACGACCTAGCGCTGGCTGGATGCAAAGCATGGCTGATAACATCAAAGCCATGAACGCACGTATGGCGGGTCCTCTCCATCAAAATGTAAATTATTCGAATGGGGCGTGGTTATTCAGCAGAGAATAGTCCTCGCTATTACATAAAAACTGAGATCCTTTTTTATAACGTCTCATAAAAAAGGATCGAAAACTTTATTATGATTGATATCATTCAAAGCATAAAATTTCATTTCAATTTCACTCAATCCTAATTTCTAAAAAATATTTATTATCCAATAATTTGTTCCCCCGCCCATATT
>Ga0302277_1002369_pt1 | contig 13421 bp, 6 predicted proteins | sample III_Bog_N3_1_FD_198759 | JGI IMG/M metagenome (GOLD analysis project Ga0302277, IMG submission 198759) | Peat permafrost microbial communities from Stordalen Mire near Abisko, Sweden - III_Bog_N3_1 | ecosystem: Environmental > Terrestrial > Soil > Wetlands > Peat | place: Sweden: Abisko... | reverse complement strand
TTTGAAGTCGGCTGAAGAGGCGTTTCAATTTCTCGACCGTCACAATCGCGAAGTGGTGAACGACGGAGTCGAGAACATTCTCGACGATTATTGCGCGTTGATGGCCGCAACGGAACTATACAAAGCCAGCAACGAAGAAGCGTACCGGACCGCAGCCACGCAGCGTGCGCAGAGCCTGATGGCGCGCCTGACCACCTTCGGCCAGTGGCGCGATTACTGGCGTGCGGATGCAGGAACGCGCCCCTACTTCCATCCATCGGATGCGGGGCTGCCTGTTGTGAGCCTGCTTGACTACGCCACGATTGCAACTTCTGAAGAACGGCGGAAGGCACTCGAGGCGGTGGAGCGCTCGCTGCGTTTTGAATTGGCGGTGACGGCGGAGGTTAACAATCCCTTTGGCTACGCGCGTCAATTAGTGCGCACCAAAGAGGGCAAGCTGCGCACCGCGTTCTTTTTTCCGCATGACACCGAGGCCGCGCCATGGTGGCAGGGAGAGAATGCCCGGCTCGGCTCGCTGGCTGCTGCCGCGCGCCTTGCCGCGCCGTTTTTTCCCGATCAGCCGCAGTTCCAGCAAGAGCTTCGAAGTTATGCGTGGAATCAGTTGCATTGGATTCTCGGCCGCAATCCCTTCAACACAAGCATGCTGATGGGAAGCGGGCACAACAATGCGGCGTACATGTTCTTCCATTCGTATAAGTACACCAGCGCTCCGGGAGCGGTCGTGAACGGAATCACCTCGGCTCTGGACAACGAAGACGGAATCACGTTTAACGAGGGCTTTGCAGTTACCGGAAAAGATGAAGACTGGCGATGGACCGAGGAATGGCTCCCCCATGCGGCCTGGTATCTGTACGCAATAAGCCTGCCGCATTAAATGCCCCCTCCCCCCGGTCCTGAACCCCCCTCCCCCTGCCAAAGGTCTCAAAGTCTATTGTTTTGAGCAGGATGAGGTGAGGACTTGGATGCCAGGTCTATTGTTTTCAAGAGCTTAAGGTCTGGAAGTCCTTGAACTCGTAAGGCTTGCGATGTTTTGCCCACCTCTCTCAGGATAGCGCGATCCGAATAATTGACTGCAGCAAGTTGGGGTCTCGTATACCCCAGCTATCGAAGGCTTTATACATGGGAACTGGAGAAAGATGTTTGACACGCAGTTCGGGAGCACGCAAGTGCGGAACCGCGGCATGTAGAGTTTAGCTCCACTTGCCCTGGCCTTCGACAATTGTGATGTAACGGTCGATGGGCATATCAGTAAAGCGCTCAGTTTTACCGCCGGGTAACGGCCACTTGATTTCAACCCAATCCAACTTTGGGCGCTTACCAATGCCAATAACCATGCGCGGATCGTGGCTCGAAAGATAACTGCCACCTGCCGTTTTCATCCGGCTCTGTTTCAAATCCTGTGCCTGATACGTAATCCGCGCCCCAACCGCGTCGCGATTGGACCTGGATCCAACAAGCTTGATTCCGAGCCAGTGATTCTGATCGTTGCCCGTGTTGCGCAGCAGGAGCGGGGCGCCATCGTTGATTCCAATCAGTACATCGATCGCGCCATCGTTGTTGAAATCGCCAACCGCTAATCCGCGCGCTGAAAGTGGCTTCTCGAAAATTGGCCCGCTCTGCTGGCTGATATTGCGGAGCCCTTTACCGGTGCCCTGGAATAGGAGGGGACGCTCTTCGTATGTTACCTGTGAGTGGATTCGGTCGATCAAATCGTCGGGGTTCCCGTTGGCTAAGAATAGATCCAGATTTCCATCGTTATCGAAGTCGAAGAACTTGAGTCCCCAGCCGCTCATCGAATAGGTAGCATCCGCAACGCCGGTCCGGACGCCATCATCATCGAATGTTTGGTCATGATTGTTGCGGTAAATCGAATACAACTGACGATCAAGGTTGGCGACGAAAAGATCCATGAAGCCGTCCTGATCATAATCCGCGGAATCTACGCCCATTCCTGACCTAACGCGCCCGTCGGCACTGTAGGCGACACCAGCCATTTCTCCGATTTCTTCAAACTTTCCTTTTCCGCGATTGAGAAAAAGGAAATTTCGAGCGGTGTCATTGCTCACAAAGAGATCCATCAGGCCGTCGTTGTTAATGTCGGTCGCAACCACTCCCCACGCTTTTCCCAATTGACTGGCGATGCCCGACTCTCTGCTGACGTCAGTGAACGTGCCGTCACCGTTGTTGCGAAAAAGCCAACTCGGCATGGGAGTGTAGACCGTAGGAATGCAGTAGTGCCGCAGGCCATCCTCATGGATGCCGCAGGGCTTATTCAGCTCTTTGCTGAAATCGACAAACCGGCAGACAAAAAGATCGAGCAATCCGTCGTTGTCGTAGTCAAACCATACCGCGCTCGATGACCATCCCGGCGCCGCCACTCCCGCTTTCTCCGTCACGTCGGTAAAGGTTCCATCGCCGTTGTTGTGGTAGAGAATGCTTTTTCCATACTGCGTAACGTACAGATCAGGCAGACCGTCGTTATCATAATCACCAACCGCGACACCCTGGCCGTATCCTCCGGCTCCGACACCTGCTTTTTCTGTTACGTCAGTGAAGGTTCCATCTCGATTATTGCGATACAGAGCGTTGCGGAGCGGCGGATTGGGATTATAGAAATCGCATTTGCCGCTGTTCACGAGATAAATGTCCATCCAGCCATCATTGTCGAAGTCCACAAAGGCACAACCCGGTCCTGAACTTTCAGGAAGGTACTTTTCGGGGGATTTTCCCGCTGTGTGCGTCCACCTGATGCCGGTTGTTTCAGGAGGAACCACGACGAATGGAAATTTGGTTGCGGGGGGTAAATCGAAGAACGAACGCCGCGAAAACAGAATAGAGCTTGCGATCATCCGGGACACAAACTGCCGCCGTGTCGATTGCGCTGTGCGAGTTTGATTCATCGTTTTGGTCGGGCCACGGGTGCCTCGGTGTCTCAGACGAAATACATAGGAGATAAAACACTACTGTGGTGGATTTGCGACAGGTGCGCCGGAGTGATCTGAAGAACTGAGGCTCCGGAGAATCGCGAATTCCTTTTCGGCTTCGGTCTTGTTCCCGGTTCTGGCCAAAGCGGTCGCCAGCGCGTTGTGAATGTCGGGATTTTCAGGTGTCAGAATCTCGGCGTGCCGCAAAGGGGCGATGGCTTCTTCATATTTCTTCTCGCCGAGCAGGGCTGCTCCCCATCCGAGGAAAGCTTCCGCGAAATTCTGATTGAGCTTTGATGCCTGCGAGAAACGGTCGATCGCCTCGTCAAAGTCCTGGGCGCGCTGCGCGAGCATTCCAAGAATATACTCTGCGTCGGCGTTCCCAGGATCGATCTGAAGTTCTTTTAGAAACTCCTCTTTGGCGCGCGCCGGGGCGTCCGGCGGGGCATCGGGCCGTGAGAGCAACAACCTTCCCATCAGAAAATGAATACCCCGGGCATCAGGGTCTCGCTTCAGTATCTCGTCATATTCAAGCTCTGCCGGTTCCCACTTGCCTTGTTCTTCGAGCGCTTCCGCGTTCAATTTGTGAGCGGCCGCGGATTGCGGCGCAGATCGAGCGAGATCGAGGGCCGTGCGCGTCGACAAGTCGGAATAGGCATGAACGATGACGTAAAGCACATCGGGATCATGACCAAAATCTCCGCTAAGCAATCGGATGAAATTCAGGGTGGCAGGTCGATCGTCGATCGCAAGAGAGCAGCGAATTCCCACTACGCCGGCCAGCTTTCGAGTTTCCGCAGGTGTCTGAGCCGTCATTGCCCGCTCGAGAGCGGAAATAGACTCACGACAGTGGCCTTGGGTGGCCAAAGTGATGGCTTGTTGAGGTGAAATACGGGTAGCCGGCGAGGCGGCGCCGGGGTGCTGAGCGCTGGAGCTCAAAGAAAACGCGGCAACTGATAAGAAAAAAACGGCGAACGGTTTGACCGAGTAGTTGCCCATTTATGCGCAATCTTCTTTATAGAGCATTGTCGATCCAAAATAACAAATTGCCGCTACAGGCGCAATTTGCGCTTGTAGCGGCAATCGGTTATTTTCATTTGTCAATAGTAGATCTTTAGAGCGAGCTGGATGTTTCTTGGTGGTTGAGCGCTGGTAATCTGCCCGATCGTCGGTCCAAGACCGTTGTTCGGGGCATTGTATTGAACGTGATTGAAGGCATTGATGAAGTCGGTGCGGAACTGCACACGGACTCTCTCGGTTAATGAGAAATCTTTGTGCACGCTGGCATCCACATCGGTGTAACGCGGCGTGCGCAGGCCTGAGAGTTGCGCCGCACAGTTGCCGAATGTGCCGACTGCCGGCTGACTGAAGTACTGGTCGCCGGGGTTGGAGAACCACTGGGTGCCGATGCCTGGGAGGCGAGTATTTTCAATTGACGGTAGCCCGGTGCAGTTTGTACGAGCGCCGCGAGAGAAGGTGCCTGAGTTGTCCGCCGCTCCACCGATCGTCATTGGCCAGCCGGTACGGAACGAGACGATCGGGCTTATGGCCCAGCCGCCGATGACTTCATCGACAGACTTGCGAACGCTGCCGGCAATTAGCTTGCCGTGTCCAATGGGCAACTCGTACACAGCGTATGCCGAAAGCACTTGCGTGGCGTCGTAGTAGCAGGGCGCCCACTCAGCCTTTTGGTTATAGACATTCTGCCAGTACGCGGAAGCGCTCAGGGCATTACTCCATGCACCGTAATAGCCGGTGTTGTCGGACATGCATTTGGAGTAGGTATAGGAGAGTTGTCCCTGAAGGCCCTGGGACATTTCCTTTTGCAGAACGGCTTGCAGGGAGTTGTATTCCATGTTGCCGTTGGATTTTGTGCCGGAGATCGTGGCTCCTTCGTTGACGCCGCCATTATCTGCCGACAGCAAATTTCCGTTACTGTCTGTCAGAGCCGGGTTTCCCAGCGCACTATAGAGGGCCTCGTTCTTGGCAAAATAGGGGCTGTCTGTTGAACACGGCGGGGTGCCGCACGACGAATTGGGGGCCAACACTCTTTGGCCAAAGTCAAAGGGAACCATGAGGTGAGTACCCTTTTGCCCCACATAGCCGACCTGGAAGGTGGTGCCCTTCATGATTTGCTGCTGAATGGTAAGGTTCCACTGATCCGCAATGGCTGGTTGCACGTTGGGATCCCAAACGCGCATCAATGACTGGGCATAACAATCGTAGGCCGGTGCGGCGCATGACGGGTTGGTTCCAGCGCCAACAATGCCATCGGTTGTATCGGTCAAGGGCAGGTTAGTGTTGCTGTAAATCGCATTGATTTCAGCCGGCGTGAACGGAGGATTCAAAGGCAGGCGAAGGTTTGTGCCCGTGCCTTCAAGATAGGAGGAAATTGTGAATGAGCCGCGGACAACGGTGCGGTTGTTGAGCATCGCGGGAGTCCACGCGAAACCAATGCGCGGCTGAAAATCGCGCAAACCGTAGAAGCCGTTGTAGAGTGCGTCGCTGGCGCCGTCTTTGCCGGCGATCTGGATTTGTCCGGTGTCGATGTTGAAATTGGCTTGTTGATTGCTGTCTTCAACCCAGGGCGTATGCAGGTCGTAGCGCAGGCCAAGGTTCAAAGTGAGCTGATCGGTCACCCGCCATGTGTCTTCGCCGTAAATGCCGATGACATTGGTGGACTGCTGCCAAGTAGCCCCTGTGCTGACGCCGCGGCCGTACTGATAGGGAAGGCCGAGCACAAAATCCGCTCCACCATCGCCGGTCCCGCTGCCGGCCGAAGCGGCGTTTACTGCGGTGTACTGCCCGTTGAAATCCATCAGACCCAGCTCACCGTTATTGCCGGCATAGAAGGTGAGGATTATATTGCGCCAGTATTGGCCGCCAAACTTGAAAGTGTGACGCCCATGAGTCCAGCTCAGCGAATCCTCGAACTGCCAGACGTGGTCATCAAAGCTCTGGGTCTGTTCACTTTGCCCAATTTCGTTGACCGTGGAGTTTGAAAAGTCCAGCGATAACAGTCCCGGCAGGCTTCCCGGATTGCCATTGCCGATTCCCAGGGTGTTGCCGAATTGGCCTACATTCGGATCCCAACTGTTGCCGGTGTTGAGAGTGATATGACTCCATCCAAAGCGAAAGTCATTGAGGAGGTTGGGTGACAGTGTTCTGGTCCAATCGCCGACAGTGTTGATAATCGGCGTTGTTGCATAACTGTTGCCAACCAACGCTTGCGAGTAAGTGGCTGGATTGTTCTGGTATGCCCTGGTGAAGCGGTATGTGATGTTGTCTTTCTGCGTCAGTTTGTAGTCGATCTTTAAATCGCCCTGGTCAACGTTTTCGGCGGATGTAGAGGTGTTGACCGAATTGCTTTGCAGGCCGGCGCTTGTGGGTGCCGGGTAGAGACTGCTGGAGAACAGTGCCGACGCCACCGGGCTGATCATAGCCGCGGGAATCTTGTTATACGGGAAAGGGCTGCGCGCGGAGGCCGGGGTGGATTGAGGCGTGCAAGGCGCGGTGAAGGATGCGCAGGGGTTGTACAACTGACCCGTTCCGAGGCAGTTTCCGCTGGTATCAAAGCCAGCGGTGCAGACTGCGCCGAAGTCACCACCGCGCTCATTCGCGGTGAAAACCGTAAAGGCAGAAGATGAGGTGGGTATATCGAAGCGCTGCCCTTGATAATCCGCAAAGAAAAAGAGCCGGTTCTTGAGGATCGGGCCGCCGACGGTACCGCCAAACATGTTCCAGCGGACTGCGCTTTTCGGAATGCCGGTCAAATTGTTCGACCAGCTGTTCGCATTCAGGACATCGTTGCGGAGAAACTCCCATACATCGCCGTGGAACTTATTAGTCCCCGACTTGATCGTTGCGTTCACGATGCCGCCCTCAAAATTGCCGAACTCGGCCGGAGCGTTGCTCGTGATCAGATTGAACTCCTCAATCGCATCCGGTGCCGGCGTGTAACCCAGCAGATTGTCTGAAACCTGGTTATTGTCCATGCCGTCCAGCAAAAAGTTGTTCGCCTGTTCGCGGTTGCCGTTAATGAGCGGACGGCCTCCATAACCGGCGGTATTGTTGCCGTTATTAAAGCTGCTGGGATCGGTTGAGACGGCGCCTGGTGCTAGGAGAGTAAGTTGGACGTAATTGCGCGAGGCAAGCGGAAGATTATCGTTGGTCGCCGCGTTTATAACGGTGTTGACCTGCGTGGAATCCGTTTCCAGAACTGGCGGCGCGCCAGTCACTTCCAGCGTTTCAGTCACCTGCCCAACCTTGAGCGCCAGGTCGATGCGGGCAGTCTGGTTGACGGCCAGGACAAATGCCTCGCGAGAGACGGTGGCAAATCCACTTTTCCCGACCTTGAGAGCGTAACTTCCTGCCGGCAGCTGTGAGATGCGATAGAGACCGGCATCGTCGGACACGGCGCTGTAACTGGTACCGCGATCCACTGAAATTGCTTTGACAGAAGCCCCGGAAACAGCCGCGCCGCTTTGATCAGTGATGGTACCGACGATTGTTGCGGTGACTTCCTGGCCCCATGCCGAAGAGGCTAGAACGGTAAGAATAGCCAACAGGGAACTACACAGAAAAAGTGCTCTCTTGCTCATCTCAACCACCTCCAATTTGAAATATCTTCTTGTTTATCTGCGATTTGAACGAGACTCGTCCGAGAAAGAATGGGAACGATTCTATCAACGAGATCGAGCCAATTGGCCAAACAATTGAGCAAAATGACCTATATCGATCATTGTTGGTGCCGAGCGGGGAAGAAAATCCAGCAGTGGAAAACAGCATAGGGCCAATTTCACTAAAAAGCAACAATTCTTTATGAAGTTTCTTTATTAAGTCTTTGCAATGCTACAAGCATTTCATTTTAAGTGACTTAACACTGATTGACACTTTGGTAAAATTTGCGCATCCCGAATTACAACAAATGTGCGGGTTCTCTGGGCTGGGTTCAAGCGGTCAGATTTTAGCTGGGTAACACGCCAGGATGTAGTTAGAAAGAAGAGCCCGCTTGGGCACTTGCCCCCAAAATGCTCGCATTGGTCGCCTTTAAAAGACCGAATCCGTCGACATGGTTCTCAGTCGCAAAAATCAATGCAGCCACGGCAGCCTGAAGCCGGAAGCTTTGCAACCCGTGAAGGCGGAATCCTGGTGTCATGATTTGTTCTCCACAGGGTCTTGGCTGTTGCTCTTTCAACCACGGAAGAAAATTAGGAGAATTACTCGCGTCGGTTGTATTTCCTGATCAAAAAATATGTCATCTGCAGAGGCGCGTGGGCGGTGTCACTTTTCCGCCGCGATCGGCGTCACCCACGGCGAGCCGTAGTTTGCTGCATACGCGTGGCCGGTCGCAGGATCTACGGCCACGGCATAGGGACGCTTACCCGCACCTCGAACATCGATAACCGAATTCTTAACGCCATCGATAACCGTGACACTGTCGCCGTGAACATTTGCGACAAACACTTTGTTGGACCTGGCATCGACCGTCACTCCCTGCGGATGTTTTCCGACAGACAAGGTTGCAATGACATTCCGATTTCGCAAATCGATGACGCTGAGAGTCTCGTCACCGTAATTAACCACGTAGAGCCGACGCGTTTCTGAATCGATCGCCACGGCACAAGGGATTTTGCCTACGGCAATTTTGCTGACGGCGTGCGTCTTCTCGTCGAGCGCTACGATCTCGCCCGCAGCAGTATGGGTAAGAAACAGCGTGGACGTCGATTCGTCGAAGGCCATACCCCAGATGTGCGCCCCCACGGCGACCTTGGTGACTGCGCCCGTAGCCTCGTCGACAATTCGGATGTCGGGTTCTTCGTAATGCGATAGAAAGACCTTGCCGGCCTTAGGATCGATCGCGATGCCATCGGCATCGCCAACCTTGAGCGACGTTGCGGTGTTGCTTGTGCCATCGATCACCGTCATCGAACCACTGTAGGTGTGCGATACATAAACCCGGTTGCTGGACTCATCCACTGCCAGAGTGTAGGGGAGAGATGCGCATGAGATAGTGGCGATCACTGTATCGTTGCTGCCGTCGATCACGCTCACCGAAGCGCTGCCATCGTTGGCCACATAAATCCGGTTAGTGTCGCGATTGACAGCGATCGCGATGGGCTCGCTTCCAACAGAGACAGTGTGCGTGATGCCTGTTCGAGCGTCGATGACTGTTACCGAGCCGGCGCCCTCGTTGACCGCGTAGACTTTGTGCGTCGCGGGGTTTGAGACAATGGCGGCGCTGGTAATCATGCGTCCCCACGGGCTGACTTCGGCCGCTGAAAAGACGGAATGTGCGAGGGCGATTGAAAAGAAGACGACAACGGTCCGGCAGGCAGACCTTGATGCGAAGTGCGATGCGCGGGAAATCATTGTGATCGAAACTCCTGAAGGCACTATATTATTATTCCTTAGAAAGTCCGGTGTCGAGCGGAATTGAGACTCGCCCGGATAGGGAGGATTCCCTTTGCATCGGCATCTTCACTCACTTTGCCTTTTAGCTGTGTTTACTTTCGCCGCAGTATCTGGCTCGAGCCAGACAAAATCATTTAGCGTCCTGGCCTTTTACTCCACGAACGTGGAACAGGATCACGTGGATTTCGCCATGCAGGCCATTTCGTTTTATCAAGCCGCCGCCGAACGCGATCACTTCGAATTCAAAGCCACATCAAACTGGAACGACTTGAACCCGGCTGTCCTTAAGGACTACCAGGTGGTGCTCTGGCTTGACGAGTTTCCTTCCACTGCGGCGCAGCGCAAGGCGTTCGAGGATTACATGGAACATGGCGGCGCATGGATGGGCTTTCATATAGCCGGCTGGATGGAAACCCGCGCGAACTGGCCCTGGTTTGCAGACTTTCTGGGGACGATGTTTTCAGGCAACAGTTGGCCGCCGCTTCCGGCTACATTGACTGTGGACGATTCAAACCATCCAGCCACAAAAGGGCTGCCCGCCAGCTTTATTTCACCGGATAACGAGTGGTACAGTTGGCAGCCCAGCCCGCGCGAGAACCCAAACATCAAGGTCCTGATGACACTTACGCCCTCGAACTATCCGCTGGGATTCAAGGACACGCTGGGCGGAGGGGATATTCCAGTGACCTGGATCAACACAAAGTACCGGATGATCTATACGAACATGGGCCACGGCAGCAAGGTTCTGGATAGCGCAACGCAGAATAAGTTCTTTGAGAATGCCGTTCTGTGGCTGGGCGGGCGAAGCTGATTCAAACAAATTCCGGCGCGAAGCCGGTACTCTGCGCAAGCGTACGCGTGAACGAACTCCAATAACGATTGAGGACTCCTTGAGACGAACAACCACCTGCATTCTGGCATTCGCGTTTTGTCTTTCCGCCGTTTCAGCGGTAGGGCAGGAAAGTATTCCAAATGCCGCATGGAAGCGGCCCCTGGGACTTCCTCTCGAGAATCCCGGGGTGACGCGCAATGTCGGTGATATTGATGACGGCTATTGGCAAGGCGTCCCCGTGGGTGGCCTTGGTGCAGGCACGTTCTCGCGCAGTTATCGCGGCGATTTCGCACGCTGGCACATCAAGGCCGGCGTCCATAAATATGAGCCGGTGTATTCCAATCAGTTCGCGATGTTCCAGCAGTCGGAAGGCGACGTACGGGGAGTAGCCCAGGTGCTGATGAACGGCAAGCCGCAGGGCGGCGAACTCTCCAATTGGCAGTGGAACTACCCCGTTGGCGCGGGCGATTATTATGCCCTCTTCCCGAAAGCGTGGTTCGACTACAAGTGGGACCGCTTTCCCGCCCACGTAACGCTGGAGCAGTTTTCGCCCGTCATTCCCGATAACTACCGCGAATCGAGCTACCCCGTCGCTATATATCGCTGGCATGCGGAGAATCCGACGAATAAGACGGTGACCGTCTCGCTGCTCTTCTCGTGGACAAATATGGCGGGCTGGTTCAGGACCTTTACCCGCGACTTTACGGGCACTCCGAATCAAGGCAACTTTAACAGCTATCGCAGCGAGCCGATTGAAGGCGGCGGCACCATGAAAGGCATCGTCTTCGACCGGAACCGTGGTAGCGCCGGCCCGAATGAGTGGGATGGCCAGTTTGTAATTGCCGCACTCGATTCTCCTGGTGTGGAAGTCAGCTATCAAACCACCTGGCTCGCTTCAGGAGACGGCAAAGAAATATGGGCGCCGTTCGCCAAGGATGGCCGCCTTGCCAACGACACTAAAACCTGGGTCAGCGACAAAGAGAAGCTGGGCGGAGCCATTGCAATTCGCTTCACGCTCAAGCCGGGCGAGAAGAAGATCATTCCCATGGTGTTGGCCTGGGACTTTCCCGTGGTGCAGTTCGGCGAAGGCAGAAAGTGGAATCGCCGCTATACCGACTTTTACGGAACGTCTGGCCAGAACGCCTGGAAGATTGCGCGCGATGGCCTGATGCACGCAGCGGAGTGGAGCGAAAAGATCGATCGTTGGCAGGCCCCTTACGTCAACGATGAAAGCAAGCCGCTCTGGTATCGCGGCATGCTCTTCAACGAGCTTTATGCGCTCAGCGACGGCGGAACTTTCTGGGGCCGTGAGGCTGGGTCGGACCTGAAGAAGCCACCGACCTTTGCGTTGCTTGAATGCTTTGACTACGCCTATTACGGCACGCTCGATGTAAGTTTTTATGGTTCGTTGCCGCTCGTCAAGTTCTGGCCGCAAATCGATAAACAAGTGCTACGCGAGTTCGCCGATACAGTGCCGAAAGAATGGCCCGAGCAGGGGCTGTGGGTTTGGAAGACCGAGCAGACCGGGCAGCCTGTTACTCACAAGCGCAAGAAGATTGGGGCGGTGCCGCACGATCTCGGAGTACCCGAAGGCGATCCATTCGTCGCCGTCAACGAGCCCGGCTGGCAAGACACGAATGACTGGAAAGATCTCAACTCGAAGTTTGTGCTCATGGTCTATCGCGATTACGTCTTGACCGGTCGCCAGGATGAGCAATTTCTGCGCGAGACCTGGCCTGCGATGAAAGACGCGATCGAATATCTTCGCCAGTTCGATCACGGTGGGGGCGTGCCGGAGAACAGCGGCTATCCCGACCAGACTTACGATGACTGGGTGGTGAAGGGTGTTAGCGCTTACTCTGGCGGCCTGTGGCTTGCCGCGCTGCGGGCAGCTGAAGAAACCGCGCGCATCGTCGGAGATGCCCAGACCGCAGCCGAATATCACGCACTGTTCCTGAAGGGACAGAAGACTTACGTTTCGCAGCTTTGGAATGGCGAGTACTTTCGCTACGACACCACCAGCGAATCAAAAGACGACATTCAAACCGATCAGCTCGCCGGCCAGTGGTATGCGAATCTGACCGGCTTGGGCGAAATTGTGCCGCGCTCGATGGAGATGTCGGCACTCAAAAAGATATTCGACTTCAATGTGTTGAAATACGGCGATGGGCAAATGGGTGCAGCCAACGGCATGAGCTCCGATGGCCAGATTCTCACCAATGCCGAAGCTAAAGAAGTATGGGTGGGCACAACCGAGGGGTATGCGGGATTGTCGTTGAGCGAAGGCATGAAAGATGAGGCCTGGAAAGCAACCTGGGGACTTTACCATACGATTTACGAAAACAAGGGCTACTGGTTTCGCACGCCCGAGGCCTGGGACGTAACGGGCAACTTCCGCGCAGGAATGTACATGCGGCCGATGGCAATTTGGGCGTTGGAAATGACACCGCCACGCGCGAAATAGGCGGATTGCAAATAGGCGCAATTCAACACCCTATGGAGAAACGATGCGATTAATCAGCAGGGCTCTTTGGCGTTTAGCAATTCCCTTCCCCTTGGCGGTTGTCTTCCTGGCATTGGCAATGGGAGCCAAAGCAGCGACACCACCAGCCGATGCTCCGCAGTTCCGCGTGGTGGCCATCGCGGAACCCGGCGGCATTCACCTGCCGTTCGTGGTAGCCGCAAAGGCCTGGCTGAATCAACTGGCGACAGAGAATCACTTCGCTGTCGACTACATCGAGGACACCGAAAAAATCAACGATGAATTCCTCTCCCACTATCAGCTCTTCATCCAGCTCAACTACCCGCCTTATCGTTGGACACCAACGGCGCAGGCTGCATTCATCAAGTACATCGAAGAAGGCCGCGGCGGCTGGATCGGATTCCACCACGCAGGACTTCTGGGCGAATTCGACGGCTACCAGATGTGGCCGTGGTTCTCGCAGTTTATGGGCGGCATCCGCTACACGGAATACATCCCCACATTTGTCGACGGCACGGTGACAGTCGAAGACAAGTCGCATCCGGCAATGAAGGGCGTCTCCAGTCCATTCAAAGTTCTTCACGAGGAATTCTATACGTGGGATAAATCGCCGCGGCCGAACGTGCGCGTCCTGGCCAGCGTGGATGAGAACAGCTACAGTCCGGACACGAAGATCAAAATGGGCGACCACCCCGTGATCTGGACGAATGAACACTACAAGGCGAGAAACATCTACATCTTCATGGGGCACCACGCCGATCTCTTCGAG
>Ga0302277_1002366_pt1 | contig 13428 bp, 14 predicted proteins | sample III_Bog_N3_1_FD_198759 | JGI IMG/M metagenome (GOLD analysis project Ga0302277, IMG submission 198759) | Peat permafrost microbial communities from Stordalen Mire near Abisko, Sweden - III_Bog_N3_1 | ecosystem: Environmental > Terrestrial > Soil > Wetlands > Peat | place: Sweden: Abisko... | reverse complement strand
ATTCGCCAGCCTTCGCCCAGCGCCAAAATCGAATGAAACATCTTTTCGGGTATCATAGTTGCCCGAAATTATACCCACCGTCACACCCATTTCAAACCCCTTTACCCATTACAAACGTCGAGGAACCCAAAAACTATATTTTCCGCGTCAACACCATTTTGGACAAGAATGGCAATGTTAAGAGTGCGCAATATGGGAAAATTTATGGCGATTTTGAAGAAGTCTTAACAACCTATTTCAATCCCGAACCAAATTCTCGTGAACTTGAATATGACATGCAGCATAACTTAGGACCGGGTGGCAAAAACTCCTACTTCACATATTAGCTGTCACAAATCGCTTAAGCGCTGGGTATCATCGCCCCGCCATTCCCCAGCCCCTTGCGGCGTGCTGGTCTTTGCCGACGGCCACCAGCGGCCGGGACCCCATTTGCCGCCGGCCATCAAATCAGGTGGGGTTTTCTACACCGACAGTCGGGGCGCTTTTTGATTTGGCTCGTAACCCGTGATGATGAGGGTGGCAATTTCTCCCGCCTTAACAATCTCACCCGTATCCCGGGCTTCATTAAAGGCGGGGTTGGCGCACAACCTCGCCCATTGCTTTTCGTCGTATTGGTTTTGGAACTCATCCATTTCGATGCTCATATTTTTATATTTTATTCGCCAGTTAATGGGCCGTCATTTCATCCACCCGGCAGCCCTTAAGCTGGTAACGTAATAATTCATTGAGGCTAAGCCGGGGAATGAACGGGTACCATGGGGTATAACCCTGTCTCCAAATCGTGCGGGCACAGTAAACTTTCGCCCCCATTCCCGAGCCCCTCGCGGCTTGCTGGTCTGTGCCGCCGGCCAAACACATCCAGCTGTCACCCATTTGCAAATCACACGGTTTTAGTTATACGTTATCACCGCGTTGCCACCAGTAATGGTAATGCTTTTAATGGTAATCGCTGTCCCAGACCGGATCCGATAGAACTGCACCCGGCCTGACAAGGGAACGGTAATGGTCTTGGTCACGAGATTCAGTGACTGGCCGATGGCGTCCAAGTAAGGGCCGGTGACGACTGCCGCTGATATCAGCGTGAGGGCTGCGGCTGCTGAAGCCGGGGTCGTGACGGCGTTGGCTTGAAGCGTGACCGCCGTCTGGGCCAGCAGCCGGCCATTGATCGAGGCGCCGGTCGCCAGGCTGATTAACTTTTTTGACAGGATGATCCCCTCAAAGTGGGTCGTCGTGCCCAGCGCGACCAGACCGGCGGCCTGCCAGAAGATGTTTTTGGCCATGGCCCCGCCCGCCAGATGCATCTGCGTTCCGTTCGCCTGGGTGATTTTCCCTGCGATCTGGAAAATCCAGACATCGTTTGGGCCACCGCTGAGGGTGACATCGGATGATATCAAAATCCCGGTGCTCCACTTATAAAGACCGGGGACGAGGGTGAGCCCGCCAATTTGGCCGGCGCCCAATTCAGTGAAATTGGGAATGCTTCGTCCGGCGGCGTCCGTGTAGGCCGTTTGCATGTCGCCGACGGCCGTGGTCAGGTTGGCCGGAGTTGGGGCCGAATAGTCGGGTGCGTAAACTCTTCCCGTAACCTGGGCAGAGGTGGCAAAGGGAGTGTTAACCGTATGGATCAAGGAAAAGCCGGTGATGGCCGTCGAGGAGATGGGGCTCACGCCAATATCTCCAGTAATGGCGGAGGTTGGAACGGTTGAAATTCCGGTTTTTGACAGAATCACATAATTGCCGGCCGTTCCCAGGTTCACCGGCAGTTGCGCGGCATTCGCCTCGCAGCCCAGGAACATCCCGAAAGCTGCAAGGACCAAGCCGGACCGGAACCATTTTTTCCAAATTTTACCGGTCTGAATTTTAAATATTCTGGTCATGATGTTTTGGTCAGTTTAAATTTGTTTGTGGTCGGAATCCCGAATTTGGTTTTTTTGCTCATGTACAACATCACCGGAGAGACTGGCTGAGGCTATGGGGTGTAACCCGACCGGGCATGAGGGAGCCGGGCAGATTGATCTTGCTTGGATTTCCCAAGATGGTTCGTTCCTGGCAACCCGGATCTGAATTATTTAATCCCGTTGAGATTAGCGCCGGGCTTCAAGCCATTTTCCAGCTCCTTGCGGAGTGCCAGTTTTTGCCGACGGCCACCAGCCACCGGGCCAGACCTCCCGGTCGTGCATTGGTGGCACTCCGCAAGGAGCGCGCGACGAGCCATTTGCCCCCGGCCAGCAATCATTTTATTGGTAGGGCAAAGGTGCTCCTTTGCCCAAACTTCCCGGCGGCGCAGCAACGCCGCCCTACCGGGTCATTTCCACCGAATTGCCCCCGGCCAGCCTTTTGCCAATCCTGTGGGATTGAAATCATTCAGCCCAGGGTTGGTGCGCGCCGGACGGGCCACCATCGGCAACACCGGGCTGAATGATTTAATCCCTTCGGGATATTATGGGTCGCTGCTCCACAGCATGCCCCGCCATTCCCCATATTTGAAAGATTTGTTCACGCGGTTGCCAGTGGCCAAGATCACCCAAATCAAAGAGTTCACACCCGCGGCGTGGGACAAAGGCCAAAGCGATTGGAAGTCTCCTTGCTCAAGCAGGATAAACCTGTTTTATTGCAAAACATGTTCCTGAAACTTCGCAAAAATATGCCAACTCAAAGCTTCCTCATCGCTCTCCTCGCTGCCCTGCAGCTGATGGTGCCGGGGCAGAAAGGTTTTGCATCCGAAACCAAGGTGAACACGATTACGAACTGGCCCAACAGCACCGTGGACATTTGGAATGGATACCAGCGTTACAATTTCACCGTGGATGGCTGCCCGGCCTGGGTGGTGGTGCCCAAAACCAATTCGCCGGGCCAACGCTGGTCCTGGTGCATGGAATTTCCCGATTTCTTCACCAAGCGCTGCGCCACGTTGCAATTGCTGGAGGCCGGCTATTACTCCGCACATATCACGGTGGGCAACACTTTCGGCTGCCCCAAGGCGGTCGTTCAATTCAATGACTTTTACCAACGACTCACGGCCCAGGGCTTGAATGTCCGGCCCGTGCTCATCGGCATCAGCCGCGGCGGACTCTATGCCTATCATTGGGCGGCCGCCAATCCGGGCCGCGTCGGCGCCATTTATGGCGACGCTCCCGTATGCGATATCAAGAGCTGGCCCGGTAACCAGGGCCAGAGCAAAGGGAGCCCCAATGATTGGGCCGAACTAATCGCGGATTACGGCTTCCCAAATGAAGCCGCCGCTTTGGCTTATACCAATAATCCCATCGAAATCCTCGCGCCTTTGGCCAAGGCCGGCATCCCCATCATCCATGTTGTGGGTGACAGCGATGACGTGGTGCCCGTGGCGGAGAACACGGCCATCCTGGAAAAGCGTTACCGCGAATTGGGCGGGCAAATCCAAGTCATCCATAAACCGGGCGTTGGTCATCATCCGCATGGATTGGATGACCCCACGCCGGTGGTGCAATTCATCCTCAAAAACAATCTTGCCCGGTAAAAGAAAAGGATGAAATTGGAATGACCATTTTCATTTCACAATCCATCGCCACCGGTTGGGTATGACCGTAAGGGTTTTTTGGGCTTCACCGCTGGTCATTTACGGCAATCCGGAAAACCAAGTTTTGATCAACCAGCGGGAAAAAACATAAAATAAACAATGACGTTGATGGGGTTGCTGTGTTTCCGGCAATTATTGGGCCGACCTTCAGGTGCAGGTGGTGTCTCTGGTTCGGGCAACTTTGGCTGGACTTGGACGCCGCCAAAGGGCAGTCTCTTTTTTTCACCGTTGCACGTCAAAACCACATGAAAACCATCGTCACACTCATTACCGCGTTCACTCTGGCAACCTTGGCCCAGGGTGCGGATTTTAAGTTTTTTGTCGCCCCCAATGGTTCGGATGCCAACCCCGGGACCAAGCGAAAGCCGTTTCAGACCCTGGCCAAGGCCCGGGATGCGGTGCGGGTGGCCATTCCCCGTGCGACCGGTGATATTGTCGTCACGATAGCCGGCGGCAATTACCCGGTCACCAACACGGTGGTTTTCGGTCCGGAGGATGGCGCCATTGGAACCAACCGGATTATTTATCGCGCGGCGCCGGGAGCGAAGCCGGTCTTCACCGGCGGCATGCCCGTCACGGGTTGGAAGCTTTACAAGGACGGCATCTGGCAGGCACCCTTGAATCGCGATCATAAACTCCGCGCCCTGTATGTGAACGGTCAGCGCGCCTTCATGACCAGCAGCGGCATGATCAACGCCCAAGGCGGCTGGGGCACCTACACGGTCACCGCCGGCCAGGCACCGTGGGCCTGGCAAAGCGGTGCGGCCGCCGACGGGATTCGATACAATATTTCCGACCTGCCGCAGATCACGCGCAATCCGACCGATGTGGAAATTGAAAATCAGACGGCTTGGAACGCAAACTTCGTATGCGTGCGCGAGATCGCCACTGAAGGGAACCAATATATTTTCAAACTCCAGCAGCCTTATGGGGCCATCGCCCAGCAGATCGGCTGGTCAGCCGGCCTGACGTTCGACAGCAAGCACAACATTCATAACGCCTTTGAATTGCTGAAGCAGCCGGGTGAGTTCTATTTTGACCGCGCCGGGCAAACACTTTATTACCTTCCGCGTCCGGGCGAAGACCTGCAGACGGCCAAGGTCATGGTGCCCGTCACGGAAACCTTGATCAAGCTGGAAGGCCAGCCGCTCAAGCAACGCGTGCGCAATCTTACCTTTGAGGGACTCACCTTCGATTGCACGGATTACAATCTGCTGGACGTGGCCGGTTCCCACGGCGTGGCCACCTTGCAGACCGCTTGCGTTTATACCGCGTTTGCCAATCCAAACTGGCACTTGGATCTCTATCGCGCCTTTGACGTCCTGCCGGGCGCGATCGAAGCCGACGCCATCGAGGGCGTGGATTTCATCCGGAACACCGTTAGCCACACCGGTTGCGAGGGCATTGTCCTGTGCAACGACATCAGCGATTCACGCGTGTTGGGCAACGTCATCCGCGATACCGGCGGCAGCGCCATCAGCCTCGGGCATCCGCAACACGTATATGAAAACGACACGCCGGACTTGAAAAACCCGGCCGGCGCCGGCATTGAGCACGAGAGGTTTCCGGCCGGCACGGAGGCCGCGCCGCGCCGCGTTTTGATCTCAAACAATTTCCTCCCGGACGACGCCGTGCTCTTCCCCGGGCATACGATCATCACCGTCTTTTTCGCCAACTCGGTGACCGTCGAGCATAACTGGATTCCCAGTGCGCCCTATTCCGGCATCAATTTTGGCTGGGGCTGGTGCGACTTTGACGGGTCGCCGGTGGCGGTGAGCCCGGCTTGGGGCTTTGGTTCGCGCCCGTCCGTGCTGCCCGGCAAGCCCACGACGGTCGCCGGCAACAACCGCATCCATGCCAACCGCATCGAAAATACGATGTTGATGCTGCATGATGGTGGCGGCATCTATACCTTGGGCAACCAGCCGGGCACGGTCATTGACCGCAACTATGTCCACCACTCGGAAAAAGCCATTTATACGGACGAAGGTTCCACCGGGATTTACACCCATGACAATGTCGTGCAGTCGCCGTTTTTCATGGCCCATTGGGCGGACGATAACGGGCGCAAGCACAACATCACCATTGATCATTACTTCGTGACGGAAAACAAATTTGCCGTCGCCGCGCCGGGTTGCAAAGTGACCAACACCGTCTTGTGTCAGGCCGGGCATTGGCCGCCGGAAGCGCAGGCGATCATTGACGAAAGCGGCCTGGAGCCAGCGTGGCGTTCCATCATCCCGGCGGATTGGAAATAAGTGCTGGTGGACTGGGAAGACGCGGATATGACGTGGGTTGGTAATGCCGTTGATTTCGTCTTGCCCGGCACCGACAGCGACAGCAAGCACCTGACCTTGCAGCACGATATGCTCGGCACGGCAGAGAAGAAGTTTCGCATCGGCTGCGTGAATTTCACGCGTTTTAGCCTAAACTCCGTCATTTTTACACAGGCGCAGTGTATTTTGACGATTCGCAATAGGATTCGTTCGTGATCTTTTAGGCTTCAAACGGCATGGACCAGGGCTGAAAACCACAATGCCGGATTCAAAATGACGTTTTAAAGGGGTTTTTAATCAAAACGAAGGGTTTGAACTGGATTTTAAGGTTTCAAAAGGCAAAAAGAAGGTCTTGAATTTGGAAAAGAAGGCTTCAAATTTGGATTTTAAGGTTTCAAAAGGTAAAAAGAAGGTTTCAAATTACGAAAAGAAGGTTACAAAAACCAAAATCAAGGTTTCAAATTGCCAAAAGAAGGTCTTGAATTGGGAAAAGAAGGTTTCAAATTGGGAATTCAAGGGTTCAAAAACCAAAAAATCGGGTATCAATTTGAAAATTATGGTTTGAGCCGGCGCAAAATTGGCCCGGATCGGAAGGGGAAGGGTCAGATACTGCCGCGATGATGGGCTGCGGCGATTTCGGAATGCGGAGGGCGGAGGGCGGAATTGGAGACCAAGCTTAAGCCGGCCATCCGCCCCTTTTCCCGGACGCTGGCGCTTCGGTGTTAAATTTACGGGATAATATTGGCAGGCGACGAGGTGTCGAATCTCATTTCAAATCGGAATAGCCGGTTTGCCCATGTTCATTTAGCCGGGGCTGGGCCAGATAGTGGCTTTTTTTATCCATTGGGCGGGGTTAATGATTAGTCAAATTAACGATCTCATAAGTTTTGCTTTAAAGTAAGGTTTGATTATAAGTCTGGCATTTCCGTTGCTGCTTTTAATTGTGTTAGCAAACAACATTAACCATCAACCTCATATATTATATGACTCCATTAAGTGTAAATTCCCAACCTCCAAAAGTTTCACTGGCCTTTGGCTATTACGGGGACAGTGACCTGGATTTGTTTTCCAGCAACAATGTCATTTGCATGACCGGCAATGCGGCATTTCCGGACCCGACGGTCAAGCCGGCGGATTTGGGAATTTTGCAGGTTAATTTTCACACGGCGTTGGCGGCCTCGTCGAATAACGGGTCCCAGGAGATCGCCCTTAAAAATGAGACGCGCCAGGCTCTGGTGGCGGCGATGCGCCTTAATGCGGCCTACGTCCAGGGGCGTCCGGGTCTCACCCTCTCCACGCTCCTCTCATCCGGCTATCTGGCGAATAGCACCAACCATTCGCAATCCGCGCTCGATACGCCGAACCTCACGATTCAAAACGGCAACAGCACCCAACTCCTGGCGAATTTGACGTCGGTGGCCAACGCGCATTCGTATCAGGTGCAGGCGATGCCGCCGGATGGCAAGGTGGCGGCGACGATTGTTTCATCCAAGGCGCGCAACATAGTGATTCCGGGTTTGACGCCGGGGGTGGTTTATACGCTCAAAGGTCAGGCGCTGGGTGGCTCGACGGGTTTCTCGGACTGGAGCGATGCGGTGAGCCATATGTGCATGTAATCTTTGGCGACAAGGCAAAGCCGGTTAGGTCGGTCAAGGGCCGGGCGCAAGTCCGGCCCTTTTTCACGGCTAGCGGGCGGGCAGGTGATAGCGGGATTGCAGCAGGATACTTTTTGGGCTGCTCAAAAAAGGCTCTGCATCGGTTGCCGGAATACACCAGGCTGATGAAGCCGAAAAAGAAAAGTTAATTGATGGTTCTCCCTCACCCAAACCCTCTCCCCACGGAGAGGGCTTTGACGTTCCCCGCGTTGGTGGCAAATCCGGCGACGGGATTGGCTGGATGGTGGTCGAGAATACGAAAGCGTGCCCAGGCGGTTCCTTCTCCCGTGGGGAAGGTGACCGCAGGAAGGATGAGGGGGAATCAATGTGGCTCTGACAAGGGATCCAGTATTAAATAAGCTTTAAAAAAAGGGCTTAAAAGAGGGCTTGCCAGAAACGGGCGTTTCGCTAGAATTTAGTTCGTCTGTAAGATGAATTGACCTTTCGAGCATGGTGAATCTTCAAGTGAACTTGGTTCAGTGATGATTTGAAACCCGGTAGTCGGGAACAGACGAAAACGGTTAAATCAAACAGCAATCATCAAATGAGCACGAAATTGTTTGTGGGAAATCTTTCCTTCAACACCACGGAGAATGACCTGCAGGACGCCTTTGCCGCGCACGGCCAGGTTGTCGAAGCCACCCTCATGATGGACCGGATGACCGGCCGTTCACGGGGGTTTGCGTTTATCACCTACTCCACGCCGGACGAAGCCCAGAAGGCGATCGCGGCCATGCACGGCGCGCAACTGGACGGCCGGGCGTTGACGGTCAACATTGCCCGTCCCAAGGAAGAGCGCCCGCCCGGCGGTGGCGGTCGTGACCGCGGTCCGCGTCGTGAATACGGCGGCGGCGGCGGTGGCGGCGGTGGCGGTTACAGCGGCGGTGGCAGCCGGGGCGGTGGCGGCGGTGGCGGTCGCGACCGTTATTAATTTTTCGATTATCACTGGCTTGGGCAGCATCTTAAAAAATGTTGCCCAAGCTTTTTTGCTGGAAAAAGTTCAATGGAAGAGCACATTGAAATCGAGGGACGGATCATGACGGTTTTGGCCGGGACGATGTTCCGCGTCGAACTGGACAACAAGCATCAGGTGCTGGCGACCATCTCCGGCAAGATGCGGAAAAAATTTGTTCGCCTCACCTCCGGCGACCGCGTGAAGATGGAGATGTCTCCCTACGACCTCAACAAGGCGCGCATCGTCTGGCGCATCGGGTAAAATCAATCTAAAGTCCAAAGGCTAAAGTCAAACGCTGGAATTTTTGACTTTGGGCTTTGGGCTTTGGACTTTAGACTCACCAAATGATTTCCGCCATTATCGTCGCCGCCGGCAAAGGGACGCGCATGGGCGCGAATGTGGACAAGCTTTGGCTGGAAGTGGCGGGCCGGCCGGTCATCGCCCATACCTGGCGGCAATTCAATGACGCGGATGGTGTGGATGAAATCATCTTGGTCGTCCGCGAAGGGATGGCGCCGCATTTTGCAGAACTCGCGGTAAAATACCATTTTCAAAAACCGTTTCGAATTGTCTCTGGCGGCGCTGAGCGGCAGGACTCGGTCTGGAACGGGCTGGCCGCTCTCTCGCCAGCGGCGGAGATTGTGGCCATCCAAGATGCGGCGCGGCCTTGCACGAGCGCGGAACTGATCGCGGCCACGGTCGCGGCGGCGCGCGAAACGGGCGCGGCCGTCGCCGCCCAGCCGGTCACGGACACGATCAAGGAGACGAGCGATGGCAAATTAATTTACCGCACGGTGGACCGGTCGAAACTGTGGTCGGTGCAGACGCCGCAGACGTTCCGGGTGGAGGTCATCCGCCGCGCCTTGGCGACGGCGCGGGCCAAAGGGCTGGTGCTAACAGACGACACGGCGGCGTGCGAACTCATCGGCCAGCCGGTCCGCCTGGTGAACGCCGCCACGCCCAATCCCAAGGTGACGGTGCCGGCGGATCTGCCGTTCATTGAATCCCTGTTGCGCAGCGCCCGGTGATTGCCGAAGATAAGGCATGAAACGCCGGGCCATTTTCACGCTGGTCATCGTCACGCTGCTGATCAATCTCGCGGTGGGCGCAAAGATTTATTTTTCCGCGGCGCGGGTGGCGGCGGACAACGACAATTCCCAGGCGAACTTCGCGGTCTTCAACGACGCCATCCACAAGATCCGCAACGAATACGTGGATGGGAAGAACCTCACGTATCAGCAACTCGTTTATTCTGCGCTTCGCGGGGCGGTCGGTCGGCTGGACCCACACAGTGAATTTCTCGACGCCGATGCCTTCCAGCAGTTGCAGGACGACACTGAAGGTCAGTTCGGCGGACTTGGGTTGGTGGTGGCGATGCGCGCCGGACAGATCACGGTTATCTCCCCGATGGCGGACACGCCGGGTGCGCGCGCAGGCATCCTGGCCGGCGACCAAATTGTGCGGGTGGAGGGCCAGAATGTGTCGGGTAAGCCGTTGGGGGAGGTGGTCAAACTGTTGCGCGGCGATCCCGGTTCGTCCGTCACCCTCACCGTCCGGCGTCCGGCCAGCGGCGCGACGAAAGACTACACGTTGCAGCGCGCCATCATTCAAATGCAGATGGTGAAGGATATTCACGGTCAACGGGAATTTCCGCTTGATGCCAATCACATCGGCTACATCCGCGTGACGCAATTTGGCGACAGCACGGCGGACGACCTGGAGGCGGCGCTCGTTCAACTCAAGAAGCAGGGGCTGCAAGGGCTGATCCTCGACTTGCGCTGGAATCCCGGCGGTCTGCTGGATCAGGCGGTGGCGGTGTGCGAGAAGTTTTTGCCGCGCGGTCAGTTGATCGTTTCCACCGAGGGCCGGCACCAGGTGGACAAATACTTTGCCCAAGGCGGTGACGAAATCAAAAACGTACCCATCGTAATTCTGGTCAACCTCGGCAGCGCCAGCGCGGCGGAGATTGTCACCGGCTGTCTGCAGGATTTGCATCGGGCGGTGGTCCTCGGCGAAAAAACTTTTGGCAAAGGCTCCGTGCAGACGATTTTCCCGCTCGATGACGGTTCGGCGCTGAAACTAACGGTCGCAAAATATTATACGCCAAGCCACAAGGTCATTCATGAACACGGCATCACGCCGGACATCCTGGTTCCCATAACAGATGCGGAGGAAGCCGCGTTGTTGGGCCGGGACGAAGGCGGCGACTTGGACGCACCGGCCGATCAACCGCCCGCCGTCACGGCCGCCGGCTTACCTGACGAGCAGCTGGACCGGGCTGAGGATTTGCTCAAGGGCCTGCTGGTTTACCGCGCGTTGAACGCCGCCGGCAAATGACGCTGCTCGCCCTGGAAACCTCCTGCGACGAGACCGGTGCCGCCGTCGTGCGCGACGGAAAAATTCTTGCCAACGTCATTGCTTCGCAAATCAAGCTGCACGCCGAATACGGCGGTGTCGTGCCGGAACTCGCCGCGCGCGAGCATCTGAAAAATCTATTGCCGGTCGCCCGGGCCGCCTTGCGTGAGGCTGGCGTGGTCCCCGCACAACTTGACGCCGTGGCGGCGACGCAGGGGCCGGGGCTCGGCATTGCCTTGCTCATCGGCTTCAAGGCCGCGCAAGCCATGGCCTACGCCTTAAACAAGCCGTTCCTCGGCCTCCACCATCACGAAGCGCATCTCTATTCGCCATGGATTGGAGGTTTGGCTCCCGGGCCCTCAATTTCTCTGCCGGCCGAGGGGCAGGGGAAGCCAAGCCTGTTCGCCGATTTCGCTGAGTTTCAGCCCAACGTCTCGCTCATCGTCAGTGGCGGCCATACGCTGTTGGTGCTGGTGACCTCGGAACTGCACCATCGCGTGCTCGGCGGGACCATCGATGACGCCGCCGGCGAATGTTTCGACAAGACCGGCAAACTAATCGGCCTACCATATCCCGCCGGCCCCGTCATCGACCGGCTGGCCGCGCAGGGGAATCCCACCGCCTTTGATTTTCCGCGGCCGCTCCTCCATGAACCGAACGACGACTTCAGTTTCAGCGGCCTGAAAACTTCCGTGCGCTATTTCATCCGCGACCATCCGGCGCTGCTCGATGACCGGCAAAAAGTATGCGACCTCTGCGCCAGCGTGCAGGCCGCCATTATCGAGGTGCTCGTGAAGAAAACCATCCGCGCCGCCCGGCGCGAGGGCGTCCGCTGTGTGACGGCCTCCGGCGGCGTAACCTGCAACCGCGCCCTGCGTTTGGAACTGGCCCGCGCCTGTGCGGCCCACGATCTTACCTTGCGGCTCGCCAAACCAGCCCTGTGCACCGACAACGCCGCCATGATCGGCATCCTGGCCGAACGCAAACTCCTGGCGGGAGCGCCGTTGCCGGCCTTGGACGCGGAAATTAATCCAGGCTGGTCGCTGGCCTGAGGCAGCCACCAGTTGGCAGCGGCAATCCCCGATTTTAATAGAGGCGCACAGCGTAAAACCAAAGGCATGCCGGGTGAACCTACTTATAGGCAGAGCGGACGAATGTGGAACCGGCGGAGGAAGTGATAGGCCGAGGATTAAACGACTGAAAGTGGACACGCATAACTATCTTTAGGTTGGCCATTATGAGCTCTCCGCGATTGGGTGAGTTGCCGGTCTGATCGTGTTTGGTGGTCGGGGTTTTTACCACCCCACCTCCAAAAAAAAGGGGTCCAGAAAGTTAAGCCTCGCAACTCTTTCAAAAAACAAAGGCCACTCGTTGGAGTGGCCTTTGCGGTTATTGGTGGTTAAAAGTTATTTCTTGGCGGCTTTGATCTTGGCCCAGCGCGCTTTTTGGGCGGCCTTGATCCGGGCGATACCTTCCGGGCTGATCTTACGGGTAGGAGCCTTGGTCGCCGGAGCGGCCTTCGCAGCCGGCTTCGCGGCATTGACCTTGGCCCAGCGGGCTTTTTGAGCGGCCTTGATGCGGGCGATACCAGCCGCGCTGATCTTCTTCTTGGCCGGCTTGACCACAACTGCGGTCTTTACGGGGGCGGAAATTTTCTTGGCGGATTTGATCTTGGCCCAGCGCGCCTTTTGGGCGGCGGCAACGGCGGCCCGGCCAGCCGCGCTCATGCCTTTCTTCTTTTTGGCCGGCTTGGCAACCGCGACAGAAACCGCGACAGAAGCGGTTTTGCCGCCGAGGAGTTGGTTGAGTTGTTGGTTCAAGCCCTCGATCTTTTCTTGGAGATCAGCGGCTGTACGTAGTTGGGTTGGAGTTAAGTTTGCAATACTCATACGCACCATATAAGCAATTAGTGGCATTTAGTCAATATACAAAATTATGGCCAAGCGCACTGAAGCCGCTAGGTTCACCCGGTTACGTGAATGGATGACCAAGGTGGGTGGAGGCCTATCGGATGGCTTGAACACGGCAGGCGGGGTTATGCCAGGCATTCCGACGCTGGCTATTTTTTTATTTACTGGCTGGCGATGACCTATTCATTCCGGTTCGTCCGCGTCTTGGTTGGCAAAGGTCAGCCTCCCTTTCTCCTTGACTTTCAGCCCTAATTATCCTTTAATTTGACAACAAATAAACGAGCTTTAAAGTAAACTTCGAAGCTTGGCAGCCAGTGCGGGGTGGCGTATCCTGATTTCGGTTTGCGGTTTAAGTTAAGCGTCCAGCGGTTATCAAATCTCGCCCGGCTTCGTTTTGCGGTTATGAACAGCAACCAACTGAATACCCGGTACCGGATCGAGATTTACGAAAACTCGTTCATCAATAACCCGGCGGTGGCCTTTGACGCCGCTTGCCCCTTTCCAACAATCAATGTCGGTGACCAGATCGACCATCGCACCCTGGCGGCGGCGGGCTCGCCGGAGAATGCTTTACGCAAGGACAAGACTTTCCGGGTGAAGGCCGTCAATCATCTGGCCCGGGAAATTGCCGGTTCACAAGTGGTTCATAGCTTGAGCTTTTGCGTCGAGGTTATCCCCAAGCCAAAGTGAGGCTGCGGATTCGGTGCCTTGACACAGT
>Ga0302277_1002355_pt1 | contig 13459 bp, 8 predicted proteins | sample III_Bog_N3_1_FD_198759 | JGI IMG/M metagenome (GOLD analysis project Ga0302277, IMG submission 198759) | Peat permafrost microbial communities from Stordalen Mire near Abisko, Sweden - III_Bog_N3_1 | ecosystem: Environmental > Terrestrial > Soil > Wetlands > Peat | place: Sweden: Abisko... | reverse complement strand
CATCCACCACTTGATTGATAGGTGTAGGGATGGCGATATCACTTGGGATGACGGCTAGAGTATAAGTTGCAGTATCAGGGAGTTGGTCATTTCTGATAGTAAAGAGATAATCATACTGAGAAGAAGGACGAAACAATGTTCTAATGAGTAGTCCAGGGTTATAGCATTTACATTGATAACTGGTAGAGGAGAATTGAAATGGGCCATCCATACTTAAAAGAGGGGTTAATTGAGATTGGTTGTTCAAGCCATTCCCTAATCCAGTCTCCCCGTATCCACTGCATACTTCACTGTTAGTAGAGGGCCATTCGCAACTGGGACCATTAAATGGGGAACTCGGATCACAATAACATACACCAGCCTCCGGGGCATCATATTGAACAGCATCCTGTGGTGTATATAGACAAGTATGGAATGGGGCTAGAGAATCCATAGCAAGAGGGAGTTCGACGAATGGAGGGATGATAGTTGGTCCAGTAGAGCAAGAATGTAAAGTAGTAGGGGTGATGACAAATGCCTTGCTGATTTCTATGGTGCTCCCTATGACAAGATATTGAAATTCCCATCCCATGGTGAAATATTGGGTAGAATTTGGAGTAACGGATAGAATATAGTTGCCAAAGTTCAACCAAGGGGAGATATATTGTATTAAAGTTGGATCAGAGTAGTATGGAGATAGATTGCTGATATATAAACGAAATTGTCCTTGAGTAGAGGAAGAGGTGACACTGCCAGATACTGTAAACACTTCTTGTAGAGTTGCATCGGTGCTCTTCCCTGTGTTTCTCCAAGTGCCATTAGGTTGATTAACAAGTAACACCCCATCCCCGAAAAAAGTAAAACTGGAAGTAGATGGCTGAGGGAACCCAAATGCGTCGTATTTCACAAAGGAGGATGGATCGATGAATATACCACAGTTGATAGAAAGGTTTTGGTGTAGTATCAATGGCATGTTATTAGTATCCATTAATTGAGAAGGTGGAGTCGGTGGAATACAATAATCAATGGATTGGGCACATCTTCTAGTGGTAACCTTGGTAATTGGATTTTGAATCGGACCACAATCATAAGGGAACCATAGTTGGATGTTCATATCTACCCAAGCATTGGGATCGGATTGTAATCCAGGTGAAGTCTGTCCAGGTCTTGTGCTCCATGAGTTGTATAGGAATTCTCTCGCTTCAGGGAAGGCCATGATGATGGAGATGTTGGTATAGAGAGTGGCCATGAAATCCCAGTACTCGTTGCTCGGGACTAGATCTTGATATGAACCGGAAAGATAGGCGTTTAAAACTTCGTGGCCAAATGGATAATTTCTAGCAGAAGCCAAAGGGAATTGGGAAAACGCGGTGCAACCGGGACAAACAGGGGAAGTTCTTGCTAAGTCGCCACACACATCACATAGAGTTCCTGCTTGAGATTCATATTTATATAAGTCATAGATACACAGGTTTGAATGGGGCAATTGGCACAAGGCGGATCTGAATTGATATGTCACTTGTTTATGTTGTGCTATGGGAACCACGATAACACACACATCAGAGAACCATCTGCTGTTATACTGAGGTCCGGTGAGATTAGCGGTCAATCTTGAGTGAACCCTTGGTTGATAGATGAGGAGAGAGGTCATTGGGGTATATTGGCCTTGAATGGTATTACTGACGACCCAATTGCTGAATAAACTACTGGGACCAGGATTGCTCAGGTAAGGATGAGTTTGGTTCATTTCGTCTATTTCGTCGGCGAATGTCCCGTCCGTGTAATAGAATTGGGGATTAAAACTAAACAGCCCGGGAGTCCTGCTGACATAACACGAAGGACATATCATAACAGTTCTCGATGTCTGGACACCATTGCATCTGACAAATGGAAGAGAGTAGTCATCAAAAATAAGACAAGAATAACCAGAACATGATACTACCACTGGCTCATTATCAATTAGGACAACATTGGTATTGGTGATCTGACCATAATTAGACTCTGCAATCTTGATGACAGACACTACTACACACATATAAGGATATTGAGTCCATCCCATATTGAATCCATCGGTCCCTGTGAAAACATTGGAGACATCGGATTCAAATGTGATATTATATTGACTTGCCTTGATAAGACTCAGGGGGTAGACAGCATAGATACTATGGTAATCAAATATGGTACCGAAACAACTTGGGCAATCAGTACTATCTCCAGGGGCTTCATCAGTTGTACCTAATTCAGGAAGACAACCTGCAGGATAATAGAAAGCGGATGGTCTAGAATGTAGTCTGCTATTAACTGAATCCACCAGTAGCATTTCATTGGTGATATAAAATGGGGAAACTTTAAGTTGTTCAGTGACAGTTATGGTGTAGTTGTATTGCCTAGTGAAAGATGTGCCACTGACAATAAAATCGCATTCGCCATAAGCAGCTAAACTCCCTACATTTGATATCAGTGGTTGACCATATCCAGTGCAAACAGTCCCTCCGTCGACACATTGATTAAATAGATCCCCGGATTTGAATAAATTGATCTCCCCTGAGGCATATATAGCACTGATAGAATAGGTTCTGAATGCCCCAAAATCGGATGAACCAGTGACTACCCAGTTACCACACAATGCTCCGCGATAGACAATGAGGGTACACATGGAGTTATTAGTTGCCCAGTAATTTACAGATATGGGAGCAGAAGTAGGTGCGGTGTAAGTTGGAAAAGCGAGATTGGAAGGTGGAGGTAAATTAATAGCAGGACCAGAGAGAGCTAAGAAGAAGTTCGCATAAGAGTAACCATAATATAGACTGCATAAACAGACTTCTATCCCGGCATTTGGTAATGGGAAAGTATAAACAGGGCCACTTGTACTACACTCTCCTCCCCCATTAAATTCAGTTACAGTGTACATGGATATCACACTGTTCATCTTGCTCAGTACAAATTGGTATACCATGAAAGTCACCCCTCTGCATCCTCCAACCACACAACCGCTGTCGCTAAATTGATTTGCAGCAGTATATATCTGTTGTATAAATGTGCTCCAAGTGAGATGTTGTCCATTCCAATTAGTGGTCCACTGTAAACCATTGCCAGGATCGGATACTCCATATAATCCTGGCAGTACTTGATTAAAGCAACCGTATAGAGAACAGACTGGGTTGATGAAATGAGTCATATCAGGTGGTAGGTGAATCTCCGTTCTGTCTCTGGCAGCCACAAAGCACCCCGTAGGATCAGTACAAGCTTGACCCACTGATTGAGCATAGTCTTGAGGGTCGGAAGTGTCATCCCCTATTATTGTGGCTCCAACCCCGCCATAATCATCGCATTGTTTGTCATTGGACAAAGTAAAGTATTCAAAGTTGTTGATGTTGAGGGAATCAAATAAGAGTTCGTCCGTGCAGTTCTTCTGGTAAGTCAATTTGTAGATCACCTCTTGCAGCCCTGAAGGAATCTGGACGCTGTAATTGTTATACCCAAATATGGCCATTTCGTCGACGATCATATTGGAGGATAATATCACAAAAAATTCATTGACGGGATCATGGGCATCGGTGATGGGGACACAACAGAGATCATCATTGCAGCCAGTGAATAAAGTGAGAGACCCAGGAGGATTTGGAATGCCGCCTACTGTGGGGCAGGTTTGAATGATCCAATCTTGACACGATAGAGAGACATAATCATCGCTGTTGCCACATTGGATTTGGTATTCGGATAGAGTGGCAAAGTCATAGGCTATATATTGAGTCACACAGATAACATTATGCCAAAGACTGCTGGTAGTGATATTGATAGAGTTGCATATCTGTTTTGCATTTATATCAATGAATGATACTTGGACAGGGGTGGTTATGGTTTGAGAGGTGTGAATTCGGATAGCACTGATATAATAATTAGTGGAGAAACCAACCAACAATGCGGTAAAATTGACAGTACAGTAATCCCCGCCCCATAGTCCGTCGAAGAGGCAATTATCAGTCACAGGGGCAAACCAGAATCCATATTTTGCTAAAATCGAAGTAGGGTTGAGATAACGAGGATAATTGATGGACATGTTGTAATGGAGTAACGATGGATCATAAGGGAGCATACCTATGGGATTACTAGCGTTGTCGTGGGGATAAACACATATATCACTTTCCAATGCATCGATATACCCTTGAATTTGAATAGCTAAAATATCGAATGCTTCATTGATGATAGAGGAGGATTGGTATAATCGTTCGTATATGCTCCTGTTGGTTAAAGGGTTCCCTTCTCTGTATAACAATGTCCAGATTTGCTGCTCCACATAGGGCACGAAGGGGAAATCGCTCCAACTATCAAAATTACCACACGTCTGTTTCGCATTGCACACGGATTGGCTGCTAGAGATGGACACTGGACATTGAATGGCTTTCCAGCACCCATTGTAAGAAAACACAGAGTAGTCATATATATACCCGGTACCTGTAGATTCATCTCTGTCGCAATCGCAAGTTCCATCGCCCAGTACTGTCCCTTTATTATTGCAAGGGTAGATCAAGGGAGTTCTGGTTGTCCCTGTGCAATCGTCTACTGGAATACATTGAGTACTTCCGCCTACTGTACATAATACATTCAGACATGTCTCCAGTTGCACTATACCAGGACAGCATAAAACCCATGCATTAGCATCATCAGGAGAGGGACCAGCTGGAGAATCACAAGGACCAAACCATTTACCATAAAGTGGCAACCCGTTGATATCAAGGAAGGGGGTGTTTTGAGAAGTCCTTTTTTGAAAATAAAGAGTATTGGGGTTGTCCTGGCACAGATAATCCTGACACATGGTGCCACCAAATCCATTAGACACCAAACTTCCGTCTTCCAGTTCCTCGGCACAGATACAGATCCATTCTTCCGGCCTCCCCTCTATCTGTCTCAAGACCCCATTCCCAGAACAAATCATGGGCGGTTCAGTTACTCCGGCTAGACAATCATTGTTATCCACTGCACAGCTCATTTTATCACTACACAACACATAGGCGTCCTGGAAGTTATTCTCGAGAGAACCAGAATAACAAGCCAAGGGAGGGGTGCAGCTCATCACACTACAATCTATGGCCATGCATTGAGAAGTAGTAAACTGGTTGTCATCTATATTATCCCAGATGGTTGGATTATGAATATCATAAGCGAACCCGTTGAAATCAGAGGAGATTATAAAAGTGGTCCATCCTGAATTACACTGACAAGAGCCATCGACAGTACACCTCCCATTGCCATTACAAACAGGCTGTTGGAGTTCCATGTTGTAACAATCTCTAGCATTGGCCACACAGTGACCATATGAGCATCTATAAGGGGCATCATCATAGTGAGTCTCATTAATCCATACATAAGTCATATTATCTTCCATTGTCCTCCATTCCGTGATCAATAAGGTATACGGATCTCTAGTTAATACACAATCCTCTAATTCTAAAAATACCCCATAACTTGTCTTCACCTGGTATGGACAATTGGTATAAAATGGAGAACTCCCCCTCTGGTTTATCCTCAGAAAGGGAACACCATAGGGAGCTTTATGGGCTTGAACATCAACCCATCGTACATCATTTGGACCACTCCTTGGATAAGGTCTATTTAATCTTAAGATATCTGCATCTCCATAGGGACCGTCACCGCCGAGTAGTAAAGAAGCTGGAGGCCGCATTTTCAAAGGAGAAGGCCCATTGCAAGTACACCAGGAATGAGGATCTACAAGGCCTGTTAGAGGGTCACCAGGGATGCAATAGTGTAATTGACACTCTAAACCCGAGAATTGAGGACGACAAGCACATTTGTACATGGTGGAATAGATGTCAGGACGGACACAACCATTCCCATCACAATTGAATAGAGTATCATTGGGACAGGAGGATGGAAAACTAGCACAAGAGCCATCTAGACAAGTAGTAAATGGGCATTCCCCAGTGCAATTTGTTTTATAAGGTAATATGATAGTTTTTTGTGTCAGAGTAGTATCAAAATAAAAAGTTGCACTATCAAGGAAAGAGCGAATAGGGGCAGAAGTTCCAAGAGGTAAAGTGCAAAGTGCCCCATGTCCGTGACAATCAGTGCAATCGGTGTAATCAAAGCAAGCGGTAACTCCTGGTATTGGCCTCAACCCCTTGTAAGTAAAATTCTCTTGACATATTCCATCATTCCACACCGGTATCCCTTCCAACAGACAAGTATCATTGCAACTACAGGGCAGATGAGAAGGGACCCCTTGTAATATTCCATAACTGCAATTTTGAGTCACCAAGGGGACAAACCTGTGGACTATGATGGGAAAAGGCGAATATATAGTTAAAGAGGAAAACCAATCCATGATACTCCAAGTGAGGACTTGAGTGGTAACTTGTTTGTTCAGAGTGAAAGGGACGAGATAGGTATCATCGCCGTATAATTGAACTTGAATTGGTAAAGTCATAAGGGAGACTGGTCTTTCGATAACAATAAATAAAGCAACTAAATCATATGGCCTGGGGAGGGTCAATGTCAATAAAGAGGGATGGGTGTCCAATAGAATAGGAAAAGTCACATCCCAGTCATTTTCAAGATATAATGACCAACGAGGAGAGGGCAATGGGTATAAAGGAACAGTTCCACCAGGAGACCACACGGTTTGAATAATGCTAGTGGCATTGATATCCCAAACCGACCCTATGAAATGATAAATATCAAGTATGATCCAACCCAGGGGTATTTCAGTGATGGAATCTATTAGCATGCCATTCTGACTCAAGTCGTGAAAATCAGACACTTGGACGGCCAATAGGAAGGATGTGTTGCTGTGAAATTGCTGGGTGCCGTTCTGGTAATAAAATATAGGCGTCATGCTTGACCAATAACATTCCTGATCTAAAACGCTGTCCCCGAAACAATCCTCACAGGTGGTAGTCTCGTTCATGACATCAACACAGGAACAAGAGAGACCAATACTATTCCACTGACATTGACACCATTCAGTCGTGTTGGTGAATCTCTGTAACCCTGTCAAAGTACAACTCCCATCAGAACATCTCGCTACATCACACACTGGCAGTCCTGATTCAAATTCGTATTGCTTTAATAATTTGATATCGTACATCATTTCCATTCCATCTAATTGTCTATCCCCCAATACTATCCCTCTGTAAAATCTAGCATCACCATAAGGAGTGGCATATATACCAAGACCAAATGCACCTAGTGTTGAGGTAAACAATCTATGCCCCTGATTCCACCATAATAAATTCTGATCGGTTTGATTTTGGACTCCTACAGCTTGGCAAATGCAAGGAACCAGTAGATCCTCCACCAAGACATATTGAATAGTGGTGTTCCCATGGATGGTTAAAATAGATGAGTTATCGGTCACATATATATCTCCTTGAGAAAGATCCTGCCATATACCATTTAATCTCGGATAGACAGAGGCACGAGAGGATAACCTTGTGATATTATATTGGGTCAAAGGGAGGACAGTGGGACTGGTAAGAGATAATTGAGTGTCCCATTCGAATGCACATAAATAGAGAAATCCATAACATTGGGCCAAAGTTATCCATAGACCAGTGCTAGATTGATATGCCTGTGATGAATCCGTGATGATGAACCAATCCCCAAAGGGCGAAGCAGTAGCTAAAACAGTTCCGAGATCAGCCACTACCCCCAAGAATTGAAATGGAGTATCTTGGATGGCCGGAGCGATGTACCATGTCCCTTTTTGGTAACTCAAGGTGTAAGTTCCGTTTAATTTAATTTGATATGGATTCCATAAATCGTTTGGAACATATCCCCATAAATCCTGGTCCATTGTCTCCTCTTCATAATGGTAATTTATAGTCACCCTTCCAGTACCAATCATCTGAAAAAGGGGTGAAGTAAGATTAACAGTCGCAGTCTCTTCCACTACCAATTCTCTTGTCATATTCCATCTATCCAAGACACCATACACGTAACCATATCTATCACAATGAGTAGTAGTACCAGAAACACAGTCAGTATTTGGGCAACGATATGGAGTATCCTCTGGACATACTAAAGGTTGAACTGGGCAACTCGGTTGGCATTGATAATCATCACACAAGGAGGCTTGGGGAGCACACACAGGAGTACAAGAGGAGTTGGTGCCATTAGCCTCATAACCAAATCCGAACTCAGGATGTCCCCTGTTGCTGCATATAGCTCCACTGACCGAGGCAGAAGGACAAACCCCATACTCACAAGCGACACCATAATATTTCGGATCACAAAAACAAGTGTAACTAGCTGCAAACGGATTGAAGATAGTCTCGTTGTTATTATCGGTTTCCAATAACCCACAATAACCAACACCATCCAAATTAACAATATTGTCACATTGACAACCATCTCCTATCATTAAAGATGTGCTATTCACGGTATATCCAACTTTTGGATTACCAGCATTGCTGCATATTTGATAATCGATATTCTGAGGACATAAATTGGTCTCACAACTTAATCCTCCATAGGGCGGATTGCATATACAAACTGGTAATCCTGACATATTGGTACTTTGTAATGGATATGCTGTCCATATAGCCTCCATTTGTTGAACCCATTCAAGACAACCAGGATCACTCCACCCAGGACCAACACGGAGAAAATCATTGTCCCAATCAGGTTGGGTTTCTTGACATTGCCATGGGATGTCATCTCTTGTCATAAATGGAGAACATATTCCATCATTCATGCATACCGTTCCAGCCAATTGATTATACCCAGGACATTGAGTATTTTGGCACACTGTACCAGAGAATGGACCATTGCATTGGCAAAAGCCACCAAATCCACAACTCCCTTGACCATTACAAATTCTCCCGTGGATAGAAGGACAAGATACTAAAAATGATGGAGTATATAAAAAAAGGGTCACCCAGAACAATGTCCCAAGTCCCATCCCAAACACAAAAAAGAATGTCGAGGTTAGATAATTCATTAAATTGTGAGTCACAAATATTCAAGAGATTGAAATTGCTTCCAAAACTACACATCCCGACTGATCGTAATAGTGTTGAATGTTATCGATTAATAGTGGAATCCTATGATAAATTAATTGATTACCATAACAAAATTTTATCATCATACAAAACATCAAAGGGGGAATTTACCTTGGCAAAGGAAGACGCTTTGAATATCCTTCTCTCCACATTGAAAAGAATTGCTGGTTATAAAACGACCAATTGGAATACATATGTCCATCTGAGAAAAAGGATTGAAAATTTAAATATAGATGCAATGGAACTACACTTAAAATGGTATATGGATGAGATCCTTCTCATGTCTGATATGTATATGAGTTATATTAAAGTAATACAAGCTAAATTACATCCCTTCGGTTTGCAATCATTGATATTGAATTATAATAAAAAGACAACAGTCATAATGGAAAGAGAAATTGACCTGGGATATAATAACATCAAGGAGGAGATTAAGAAGATTATCAATGAATTAAATACACTTTAGATAAATATAAAATGGGGTATAATAACTCTCATAGAACCATTTATTATCTTCACGGCAAAGACAAAGAATATCATATTGAGTCAATGGTAATCGAAAGAACAACAAAAGTATAGAGGATCCGATATCGCATCTCATGGTCATTGGCTCTCTTGGGTCATAAGCGGCTATCAACACTTTCTCATCCTCGTCCATCTCCCCTGATAAACACATGTTCTTGGTCGGGGTCATAAAATTAGAAATGGAGTAGTAAGTTCCATTTGGAAATAAAGGAAATTCAATGGCCACAGCTTGATGAGTGATATAAGTATCTACAGATTGAGTGAAGTTATGAAGGTGGTAGATACCACTCATGTGTGTCATGGTGGTGAGAGAGTTGTAAATTTCCATAGGGTGGATATATGATTATTATCTCAATAGAAGAGTTGATGAATTCGGAATCCAAACGTGAATGGCTTTCTGCTGCATTCGTGATCAGTACAAGTCTTTGTAATACTTCCATCTGGGTAAATATTGATGTAATGATTGTTGCTCTTGTGCCATCCCTGTAATGATTCACAAAACACATTCATTTCAAAGGAGATCTTCCCATCATCATATAATTGAACGCCAGAAGGAATAGAAGCAGGATTAAAGGTTTGGAAATATTCCACCAATAATTGAATACTTCTCTCGTCTTGATTCTTGTGTCCAAAGATGTTTGTTTTGCTCCCCTTGATATTGATATTGGGCAAAACTTGGAGAGGAGGAAGAGTCACATTGATAAAATTCTGTGGTCCGTCGTCTGATTTCACGGATACAATAGAATTTTTGAAAATTTCATCGTCAAATAATCTAGTGGGAGCATCAAGTGGATAAAGATAAGAGTTTTGGGCATCGTATTTCAAATTGTATGCCATTCGAAAAGTTTTGGATAATCGTCCAGGATATACTTGGGGATCCAATGTAATTCCCATGTATTTCTCCTCGATCAAATCATGCAAAAGGAACAAGGCGGCAGGAGGGGAAGACAACCAAACATTCCAAATCACATGAATGGAGAACTTCTTTGCACGACACGCAGTGAGGATAACTCTCGGGGCGTTGATGTTCAGCTTTGTTTCCATGTGGCGGACATAATTATGGATAAACTCGGGGTTGCAGTATTCATCATATTCCGCCTTGGTGTAGATATTCTTTTCACAATCGACGTAGAGTTTGCATGGTCTATCAAAGAAAATTAATTCATGCCATTTTGCTTGATGAGGTTTGGATTTCACCGCATCGATAATTTGTTCAATGGTCATCACATAATACTTGGTGCATACACTATTTTGTTGATATGCGAAAATATACTCTCCGTGTCCTTTTTGCACTTTTTCCAAAGCTTCATGTTTCTTCATTTTTGTGGTCTCACAAATCCATGAAAAATATTGATATAATGAATTGCATTGTAACAACCCATTTCCCTCTACATCCAACCACAACGATTGTCGACTTTCTTAATAACCTTTTCATTAGCATCGACCCATTGTTCGTTATTGGTGATGATGAAGATTTTATGATGATCTTCTTATACTATGCTGTTGAATTGATGAGTAGAAGAGTGGATAAATTCACTGAATTTGGAAGATGGTTCCCCGTTTGCCTCTCCCTGTCCATGAAAATGTTGATGGATGATCCGATCTGTAATTTATCCTTCGCGTCTGCCTTTGGGTGTGATTTAAGAAGATGGAATGAAAAAGAAAGATTATTTTGTATTTCTATCAAGTACAGACTCCATGTTAATATAGAAGATTTAAATAGGAGAAGAAAGGATTATATTTTATCATCATAATTATTTACTTCCAATGATGTCCTTTTACTCCTTTTAAAATCAAATATAGGTAGAGTGATTATCATCATGAAAATGGTATACTCTAATATGGCTATATAGGAATTCGTTTCTGTCATAAAGTAGCATAATACCACAAATGTGATGCTTTCTGCTGCCAATGCGATAATACAAAGAAGATGAAGTATGTCAATAGGATTTGACCATTTTTTGAATGTCCAATAAAAATTAAACACCTCATAAACGAAAGAACAACAGACTATCAGAATGGCTACTACCTTGTGTAATGTTGAAGCATAATCCACGTTAATTAAAGGTACAAGGGCAAATAGGACAGCTTGAGTATTCAATAATTTATTGGCCCAACTATCTGGATAATTTGTACACATGTCATTTCGGACCTCCGTGATAACTATTACAAACACTACGAATAACACTTGGATAGATTCGGGATGATCAGCTAATAATCTACTGATAGTAGGAGTAAATGGCCTATAAGTGATACTGTCCCCCCATATAATAATTAAAAAAAGTAAACACAAACCACAAAGACAACAAATCAAAAAATATTCTCTGTCTTCAAACATTTGTGATGGGATTAATTTCAACTTTATTCAAAAAGCAAAACCCGGAGGATATTTTCATGGCTTGTATGTATGGAAATTTATCTTACTTAAGACAAACAAAGAAAATCGATATAAGAGATAGTAGAGGATGTACTCCATTTCATGTTGCTTGTACTTATAAACAAATGGAAGTAATAACTTATCTCTTAACTCGAGGGGTAGATTGTAATGCTGCTACTACTTATTTGGGTAATACACCATTAATGATAGCTCTTGATATGGGATACGAGGATTTGGCTTTATTCTTGATTGGGTATGGTAAAATTGATATCAAACATCAAAATAACTTCGGAGTCACTGCTCTTCACTTAGCATCAAGATTGAGAGATCCCTTAATCGCCAATTACTTGATTAGAAAGGGTGCATTGATCGAGGCCCAAGATGTTCAAGGATTAACCCCATTATTCCACGCCTGTATTAAAGATAACATGGATGTAGTAAAATGTTTGGTTCAATTTGGTGCCAGATATGATGTCAGGGATATGCTTTTAAAATACCCAGTGGAATATGCTAGATGTGAAAAAATTAGGGAATTATTAAAAATTTCTTTTGTTATTGGATATGAAGTCGATTAATCACATCTTCATTTGATCCCAATTTCATATCCAAAAAGGTCATTCCCCGCTCAGATCCTCCTCCATGTGGTCGACATTTTTCGAAGAAGGTTCTGGCATTCTCTCTCTTTTGAATCTTTGACACTTTTTTCATAATTTTAAAAAAAGTTGTGAATATGTCGCTGCATGATCTTATCGCAACTGGCGCAATTGACGAAGCATTGGATTTGATCAAAGGAGGATGTAATATAGATGAATCTGATTACCGTGGATTTACCCCATTGCATACTGCTTGTTTATCCGGTTTCGTATCCATTGTCAGAGCTTTATTAGATGCTGGAGTCGAGAATATCAACGCCTTGTCCCATTTCAACGAAACTCCATTATATCTCGCTTGCACACACGGATTCCCCGAGATAGTTTCTATGCTGGCCTTAATATTGTTGGTATGTTTGATTTTTCCTCGAGACTGGTTATGAAGATGTGGAATATACATGGAGTTGGAACACAGGACCACCGATAGGAGTGAAAAATCTTGTAATACGGCCACCACTGGAGAATTATTGTGAGTGCACTAGGCTGTTAGTCAAAGTAGGAGCTAATATCAATGGATGGTCAGTTCTGAATTCATATAGTGCCTCGGGACAAATGGAGCATCGGATAATGTGAGAACGATCCCGCCAATTGAATTCAAGAGGAATAAAAGATTGCTCGGCAATTTCAATGTGTATATGTTGATGTATCGGGAGTTGCCCTATGATATCTGGAGAGAGTTGAAGGGTTTTTTGTATTGATAAATCACAAATGTTCAAAAACGAGTTAGTGAGAGCGGTCTCTGCCAATGACATTAATAAAGCCATGACACTCATTGAACAAGGATGGAGTGCAAACGGTGATGATCTCTTACATACGGCTTGTCGTGCTGGTTATTTGGAAATGGTATCTCTGTTGATATTTCATGGTGCTAACGTTAATACCCCCTGTGATAAATTTTTGTTAACCCA
>Ga0302277_1002354_pt1 | contig 13459 bp, 7 predicted proteins | sample III_Bog_N3_1_FD_198759 | JGI IMG/M metagenome (GOLD analysis project Ga0302277, IMG submission 198759) | Peat permafrost microbial communities from Stordalen Mire near Abisko, Sweden - III_Bog_N3_1 | ecosystem: Environmental > Terrestrial > Soil > Wetlands > Peat | place: Sweden: Abisko... | reverse complement strand
CCGCCTTGTCGCGAAAAGATCATTGCTCCTCCACTAGTTCTATGGAGCACTTTGAGGTCTCACCAGATCCCGAACGCCATGGTGGGTTGTCGATTCTGCTCAAGTTGGTGGCAAACGAATGGAGAAGACATCTACGACATTCACGAACCCGCTTCTTCCTCTGCGAACTGCGCACTACGTGCGCATGTCTACCGAGCATCAACAGTACTCCCCTGAGAACCAACTGGAGGTGGTCCGCCAATATGCCGCCTGCCACCAAATGGAAATTGTTCATGAGTACTCGGATCATGGGCGGAGTGGACTAAATATCGCAGGACGCGAAGGGCTGAATAAGCTCATGTCAGACGTGGAAAACAAGCGGACAGACTTTTCCGCACTGCTTGTGTAAGACGTCAGCCGGTGGGGGCGCTTCCAGGATGTTGATGAAGGCGCTTATTACGAATATGTGCTCAAGAGAGCCGGCATTCGCGTCCATAACTACCCTGAGCAACTTTTTATAGTCATGCCCTTTAGCTTTTGGATCTGTCTAGATCAAGGATTCATAACTCGTGTCATTCGGTTAGGATCAGGCGATGCAGGTTAACTACAATCGAGTGTAAGACAGCGAACTTTCTTGAGCGGGACTATCAATCCGTAGCCTTCATTTAAAGATTCAAACTCAAATCGGGTAAGTCTCTTGTTCACAAACTCGATCCACGGCGGATCATACAGCAGACCCCGTCGCCCGACGTGACGTGGCTTCCTCCCGGCTGCATCGCTATCTTCTGACGTCCACAGAACAAAGTCGTCTCCACACTCCTCGACCCAGTTTCTAGCACACTCATCGAGGTCAACAAAGCACTCTTGTCCCGCTTCGTCAAAGTATTCCACTCGCTGTCGAGTCACACATTTGATCCGCGCATTACCCACGCCAATCCTCACGATTTCAGGCACGATCTGGTTCACGTAGGCTCCTCTCGACTGTGTTAGCACTTGATCCCCCCTGAAAACGCGAACAATTGAAGGTCGAGGGACAAATATTCGAGTGATCGTCATTGCGGATGGCCAAAGGCCCTTTCGACTTGTGCTTTCAAGTTAAGCGCTTGACGGCCGCTTTTGCGTAATGCCTCCGTCTGGTCGAAGCCGATGCGCATTTGTCATTCAATATCGGCCGACCTCATCGGCTGATTGAACGTAACAAGGTGTCAGCCAAATCCCGTCGCGCACCCCTGCCGAAAACTCAACGGGCATTAGGGCTATTTACTTGACGCCACTGACCCCAACCTGTAGTGTTCGGGGTCATGGACGAGGATTTCCCCAAGACTTTGCTGGAGTTGGAGAGGCGTTTTAGCACCGAAGAGGCTTGCGCCGAATACCTCGCGGCTCTGCGTTGGCCGGACGGGTGGGTTTGTCCCCGTTGCTCTGGTGCGGATGCTTTGTCGATCCGGCGGAATCGGCGTCGCTGCGACAATTGCCGGTATGAGATGTCGGTCACGGCAGGGACCATTTTTCAGGACAGTCACCCTCATCAAACCACAACCTGTTGCGTCTAGTGGCGTCAAGTAAATATCCCTAACGGGCATTGACGAGAAATTCCTAACACCTTGAAATAGGCCAACCTTCAGATAAAGAGTTCCTTGTTCTTGTCCTTCTTTCGAGAAAAGTTAAGGTCGACGGATGAGCCAAAAAAGTACAGCGCGGCGAGGTTGTCGGTGTTGAGGTCTTTCTTCACTCTGCCCTTCATGGCAGTGATGATGTCCTGGTTATAGGCGGCGACAGCAAGGATCGGTTTCGGTTCAACGTGCTCAATTTTCGCGGTCCACAGAGCGGAGTCCTTGGGAAGCAGCCCGAGCTCTCTCTTGACGTCGATAACGTCGTTATAGGTCTTGATGATTTCAACCTCGTGATTCTTGGCGAAGAGTTTGTACTTCCCGATCTGCTTGTTGACTTCCTTAAGGCCCTGGGAGTTTGAATAAAGGCGGTCATCAAAGATCTGTTTCAATTCGATGAAGACGAGCGCGTTAAGATTCTTGTCGAAATTCACCAGATCGATTCTCGCAGTGTGGCTTCGCGTCGTGGAGCCGCTTAACGCCTCACCTTCGTCAGAATCAATCAGGGTGCCGGACTCAGAAAATGCTATTTCAACGTCGAGCAAAGTGTTGCGATTCTTCTCTACCAGCTTGGACTGAATGTTCTTTTCCTCGCCTGCGAGTCTGGCGATGTTCTGCTTGATCCTCTTGAAGCTCTTCTCATCGAGAACTGAGGTGACCAGATCGTAGGACGATTGGCCGACCAGGGTAAGTTCCTTGCCGTCGGAAATGAAATTGATGTATTCATTGGGACGGGAGGCAATCAGATACTTGTAGTGGATGCTGCAGATGACCTCTTTCTTCTGGAGGCGGACGGTCAGCAGACTTCCCATTCGGCTATAGACGCTGAGATAGTCGCCGCGAACCTGGATATTGATGTCCGGGTCTTTGTGTGAGTGATTGACAAGCTTAGTCCACCATTCGTGTTTGCCCGATTTAAGTTCCTTCACGAGCGGATGAGTTGGAGTGAGATGAACAAATTGCTTCGCCATGAAACCTTCCTATCGGGCCAGATCAAAAACCTCGCCGTCGTTGTGTGCGACTATGTTTGCAAGAAGTTGGAAAAATCTTCGCCGTGTTCGGTGTGGATGGGAAGGAGCACGGCGGGAACCCTCCTTCCTTCTTCTATTGCGGTCCCTTGTTTTCTATCTTGCCGAGAACTCCGCAGAGTGGGCATTTGTTGGAGCTATGGAATCCTTCTTTAGCTTTGCAATTGGCACAATAGAACATGCCACATGCCTTGCAATGCTTCCAATTTCCTCCGCTGGTATGACACTTTGGACAGGTGGCCATTTCTACTCCCCTTTCACCGCGTTGGCGGTGTACATGTTCGTGAACAGGTTGTGTTAGTCCAGGACGAACGTTTCACCGTCCATGAGCGTCGTTACGTTCTCGAATTTGCTTCTGAAACCCTCTGCGTCTTCGGTATGAATCGGTATCAGCATTTTCGGCTTCAAAGCCGCAGCCAGTTTTTGCAGATCCTTCAATGGCGCATGTCCGCTCGAATGCGCGTAGATGAAGTTGATCTCAGGGTCGCTGCGGTAGCGGGAGATTTTGTCACTGCCGAAGTATTCGGGGTGGCTTCCGTCAAGATAGCCGAGCCACTGCGAGTAAATCACGTTGACGGGGGCTGCGGCGTTCTTGAATTTGTCAATGAAGCGGAAGCCGGACATCTTGCCGAAGTAAAGGAATGCTTCCGGAGTCTCTCGCAGCTCTTTAGGCATCACCCTGTGGCGATAGAGCCGCTTTCTGAAGTCTCCGAAGTAGTCTGGGTTGGTCTTGAGTATTTCGTCCTGACTGTATCTCGCGAAAACTCTTATCTCGGGCCAGTCCATTGCGGGCGTGTTTTGGGTGACCTGCCGGAGTTGTTCGAGGACCCAAGCGGTGTAGATGTCGATGACGAGGAGCTTGCCGGCACGTTTGCAGGCCCGAAAGGCGGAGACGATGCGGTCGATGTTTTGCGAGGACGCAAGCAGGAACGAGATGTTCTTCTGCTGTCGAATTGTCTGGAAGATTGTTTCTTCGACTGCCGTCTCGTCAGGGAAGAGGTCGTTGCTGCGGTGCAGCATGGTGCCTTCGAGGAAGAGGACATCAATGTCGCGGATCGGGTGCTTCACGAGATTCTCGAAGAGTATTCCCTTTCGGCCATGCGAGCGAAGATCGCCGCTGTAGAACAGGCGCTTGCCTTCGGCTTCGATAAGGAAGGCGTAGGCATCGGTGGCTGAGTGGTCGACGAGATAGGGGGTGATGGTGAAATCGCCGATGGTAAACGGCTGCCAGGCTTGGAAGTCGTAAAAGTTGAGCGCATACCTGTCTTTGCCGATGAACAGCTGCGGCGCGTCGATCAGGCTGCGAGCCAGCCTGCCGATGTAGACCGGAGTGCCGGGCGGCAGTGTAGCCATCAGACCGAAGTGGTCCTGATGAGGATGGCTAACCAGAAGGGCGTCCACGGAAAGGCGCGAAAGGTCTACGGGCTGACTTTCGGCGCTGAGGGGAAGTCCGGCATCGAGAAGGAGGGTGGTGCTGCCGGATGAGAGCTGAATACAGTTTCCGCCAATTTCATGGCTGCCCTTAAGAATGGTGACTTTCATTGGCGCCCATTTGGGCGAGCCCTTTCTCGCATTGTTGGAACAGCGCAGCACGCGATTCATCCTCTTTACGCTGTGCCGCCATTATATCTACCTTGAATGTCCTTCTATATATTCAAAAACACGGGCGAGAAATTTACAGTTCTTATGAAATAGCTGTGGAAAACACAGCTCGGATTGAGGGAGGAACGCTTCGAGCGGCTCGTTCGTTACATCTCAGCTCCGAAATGCTAGCAGTCGGTCGCAACCAGCAACTTCTCCCGCAACTGGCGCTGCACTGATTGCTACAGCGCATCGCTCGGCTCTGATGGATCTGATGCGCATCGCAGCTGTCGATCCGAAACCGTTCGACGTCCTGCTCTGCACTTCAATCGACAGGATCGAGGGGACACTGATCTTGTGATCCGAATCCATAAGGCCCTCAAAAGGTTCGGCGTTGAAATCCGCTTTGCGGATCTTGGCGATACCCCGGTTTGAAACAAGGCATCCGGCTCATGCTGCGGCCTTCAACCCAATATTCTTCGATTTGCGGGAAAGTTGAACTGTGTGTTCACTCGCGCAATGAGCAAAGCAAATCACGTCAACTCAGGATTATCATACGAGGGAGGACGGTTTCTCAATCTAGTGGAGTCCTAGACCCGTGGCGTCCATTGATCAGGTCTCAATCGCCGGCTTCTCTGAACCCATAAGGCTCGTCGAATTGCGCGAGACCCGGTGCATGAGTGTGCCCGCTCATGCTGGTATCTACCTGATCGAAAGAGAGCCTGAGAGCGCTCCCCAATTTCGAATCCCGAGTACTGGTGGCTGGTTCAAAGGCCAAGATCCCAATTGCGCGTTGGACGTCATCGAGGCAAAATGGGTAGGCAGCGCCCACATACTCTATATCGGTAAAGCTGCAGGCAAGAAGGGACTCAAAAGCCGCTTGCGTCAATTGATCGACTTTGGCAATGGAAAGCCAGTCAGCCACCGTGGCGGCAGACTGTTGTGGCACTTGCAGGACAGCGAACAATTACTTGTGCGCTGGCGCACCTGTACGGCGGATGAGGCTGATCGCGCAGAGACGACGGCGATAGCTGATTTCAGGAGGTCGCACCGGGGCAAACGTCCCTTTGCGAATATGAACAAGTAGAGCAGGCCGCCTCGTCGTGCACCCAGCAAATCGTAGAATTCTGCGATGAATACACCTTGAACGACGTTGAACAGTTCCTGATAGCAGATCTCCCACTGTCCCGTGGGACCAGGTTATCGACCCTGGCGACCATCATCGCCCCTTCACTTCCGTCTACTCGCATCTTGGATCTTTTGATCTTGCCAAATAAATGTTACCTCGAATGCCTTGCACGGCCTGTATTGCTGCAGGCGGTTGTTGAAGCTGAAGACATCATTACTTTTGAAGTGCTGGAAGATATCCAAGCCACGATCTAGCGAGATCTTCCAACCGCGGTCGGTAAGAATATGACGGGCATGAACGGTGCCTGTGTTGTTGAACTCCCACGTTAGATTCACGCCAACGGTACCGGCAGATTCCTTGATCTTCTCGAAGTTGTCTTTCTGTTGGTCGCTTTTGAATTCGTCTTCAGTCGTCACCAGATGAACGGATATCTCGTCCTCAGGGTTCTTGTGTCTTACAACGGTTTCCAGAAGCTCCATGAAGTTGCGGATTTGATGGAACAATCGGATATAGGGATCCGTTACCGTGATTACGGTAGCTCCTTTAAGATAGGGCCCCAGAAGGGAATCAAAGGAAATCCCCTTTTGGTTTTCTTGAAATGTGAGGTGCTTCTCCTTCGGAGAGGGTTCAGCCAGTAATGAAGAACCTACTGAAGCGCGAGGAAAGTTGGGAGAATCTTCGAGTTCGCCGTCCGAGCCTTCAGCAATCGTCTTGTGATAATAGTGCGGGTACTCCTCCTCCTCAAGCGTAGTCACAGCACTTGTTCGTCCGGTTGAATCCATATAGGAGAAGCTTACGTCGCTGTAGGTTGAATCGATCCTCATCAGTTGATCCTTAACCCGTTTGCGACCTTCGATAGCAAACCTCAGCAATTCCTCAATTTCCCTTTCGGATGCGCCGCCATGTGGAAAGAGGATCTTCATCAATCCCGAGAAGGTTTTGTTGATACCATCTCGGTCTCTAGTTGAAATGTCGGAGGAGAGCGAAAAGCGCTCCATATAACGATCCGAATAATCGTGATTCCGCAACGAGCGAAGAATTTCGGCTAAGTAGTCCACTACAAATCCGTAACCGTTGGAAAACATTTCGCCACGTATGATGTCAACCTCCCAGCCTGGAATATAGAAGTGGATTCTGTCTAGGAATGCTGAATCGTAAAACTTTTCAGGGAGCTCACTGAAAAGATCTGAGTGCTTGAGCATGTAAGGCACGGTATGTTGGGTGTTGCCAACAAAAACCATGGATGCTTCCGCGCCCAAAGTCTCGATGCCCCGCGAAAAAGACTTATTGGCCATGTAGTTCTTCATAATGTCGACCAGGGCTTTGTCTACCCGCTTTTGCCTGCCTGCAAACTCGTCAAAGGCGACACAATCCCAATAACCGACCAGCCCAATCTTCCCTGTCGAATTATTCACAAATAACTTCGGAACCGTAATCTCTCCGCCAGAGATTAGAATGCCGTGTGGCGAAAACTCCGAGTAGATATGAGATTTACCGGTTCCTTTTGGACCGAGTTCGATAAGATTGTAATTGCGCTCGCAAAATGGAATAAGCCGAATCAACTGTGTCAGTTTGCTTCGCTTGCTGAACATCTCGGGGTTGAAACCAATGCTCTGAACCAGCAGATCGATCCATTCATCGACGGTAAATTGCTTGCGTATCTCGACATAGCTTTCGAAATCAAAATGGGACATCTGGATCGGCTTAAGACTCGACAATACCCAGGGGCAGGTGTTTTTGTCTTCAGTGAACTGATACTCAATGTCTGCGATGCACCACACCCCGCTGACCAACAGCTTTGGATGTGCCTTAATCGTGCCCGAGTCCACAAGCACCTTCTTGATGCCGAGGTTTGAAAACTCAGCTTCATAGACATCAGCCTTGTCATTGAGGTCCGCGCTGATTTTGTCAATAACCTTGTAGCGCCCCTTTTCCCTAATATTGGAGCGGACAAGCCCAGCCTCGCTACGATGAACGTAGTGTTTGCGCAGGATCTCCTTGACCGTTTCAATCCCTGTTTGGATACTCGCCTCATCACTCGTGGCGCAATACTGACCTAGCAAGTATTCCAGCACATAGGACGGAACGATGGCGTTGCCCTTGACCGTCTTGACGAGATCCTTGCGGACAACCAGTCCCGGGAAATGAGCGTTGATTTTCTGGTCAAGTTCGTTCATCTGCCACCTGTCCTTTAAAAGTCGAAGTCACTGGTAAATGATCGCCTCATCGTGTATCGGAGCGACTTGTATACCTTGTAATGCGACGTGCCTGCATGTTTCTCTTCCAGCTTGAGGATGACTTCCTGGCCGTTGACCTCATCGGCCTTCCGAGTAAGCACGAAGCGGACTTGTAACTCTCGCTCTCGCGGGTTATCCGATAAAAGGTCGAAGGCCATGTCGCGACTGTCTGAAATTAGATCTCCAGCCTCGGTGTAGATGCCTACCCGAAGGACCCTCGGTTGAATTTTGTCGGTTACGGGCCCAGCTTGGTACAGCGTCACCGCCAACTGGCCAGATGTGACCACCGAGCTGGCTCCGCGCAAGATGTCCACCTCGACTGCTGTGACGTCGCTTTGACGTTTCTTGTTAATCCTGAGTACTGGAATCACCACCTCCTGCAATGACGCGCCTCCATGTACATACCGGCTGCCGGAGCCTTTCAGGCGCAAGCGATTGATTGATTTAGGAATCAGAACCTGCAACTCGCCGGAAAGGGCGAGTTGATCGGATGTGAATTTATGCGAGCTGGGCGTTTCGGCTAAGCCTTTGCCGAGTACAAAGCGACGATCCCGAAAAAGAACCAGGTCCCCCTCAGCATCTGCCCCAGAGAAATCGCTCTCGTCGATAGCGCGATTCTGATAAATGAAGCCATGGTCCGAGGTCACCAGCAAGTTGCTGACATTGGCTGCAGTAAGCTTTTTGATTAGACGGATCATATCTTGCAGCGTCTCTTCCACTGCTTCGAAGGCCCTTTCCTCAGAGTCCCGTTTGTCACCGGTTGCGTCGATTCGGTTGTGATAGATGTAGATGACGTCGTGGTCGCGTACAAGCGCCCGGCAGTCATCGCCTTTCATGGCCATCAACTCGTCTGACTTGCAAGCCGTTGCCCGTTGGCCGAGTACCTTACTGAGAATCTTGATGCGGTTAGCTGTCCCTTGAGAACTTTGTCCATCCACCAGTACAGTGCCCGTCTCATCCGCAGCGATTGCCAGTTCCTTATTAGGCAGTAGGGCCGCCATACCAAGTTGCGTATAGCTTGGCAACATTGAGAGGGCTGGCTCTAAGCTCGCGCTGTAACGGTCTTCCTGTCGGATTAGGCTCAAGAGCTCATCGCCGATTTCGTAGCGTAGGGCATCTGAGATGACTACGCAGACCTTGTTGTCTTTGCTAAGGAAGGGACGCACCCAATGCTCAAAGAACTCCTTCTGCCTGGGCACGGGCGGGGCTTCCCACTCCGTTACCGCATCCACAAAAACTTGAAAGCGGTCACCCAGCTTCAGTAGGTAGCTATTCGAATAGAGGTTTTCGATCTGATCGGTCAGCGGACCCGTCAGGGATGCTTGCCCCGACATGCGCACGTGATAGGTGAACTTCCGGTATAGCTGGTCGAGCTGGTACCAGAAGCGGCTGTAGAGCTGTATTCCATCCGCCAGGCTGTCCATGGAAAACTTGGCCTCCCCGAGTACGTAGGTAAACTGAGCGGCGTATTCGACAGCCTGGTAGAGGTGCCGGTATTCGCCATACCAGTGGCCCTGCCGCCTTTGCCGGACCCAAAGAGCCACGTCGCCGGTCGAAACAGTGCGAGCCGCCACCGCCTGTACTAGGTCATAGATAATCTTCTGATCGATCAGGCGGAAATAGTCCAGTTCAATCAACTCCCGGAAGTCCCGCTTGTCCAAATCCTGCTTAATTCCAAGGACCTCGGTACACTCATCTGAAAGGGTCTCGAACCCGGTCTCGAATTGTCGGCTGTCTTTCCAGCGCTTGAGGAATACCAGTGCATCGCCGGTCAGCCTGACTTGGCCGTCAGTGCCCATGGCGTAGCAAGACTTGAACAGCTCTATGCAGAAGTCGCGGACGCCCGGCTCCTCTGATCTGTATCCGTAGCCGCGGGTCATCTGCTGCCACAGGAAGCCGTCCAAGCTACACCGGCAGATCAATTTGATCTTGTCATCCCGGCCTTCGGCCAACTCCTGCAGCAGGTTCTCCACGACGGCATCCATGCGCGGTTCACAGCTCGCGCATATAGCCAACATCTTGAGGCGAATCAACCCACTTGTATCATCTGATTTCAGCAGTGTTTTCAGTGCATCCAATCGCTTCCCTGTACGGAAGAATTCCGTGTGGGCCTGCACCAAGTCGATGAACTCCAATCCAAGCTCTAGCTCAGATAGCCAGATAGCCGCTTGGTCAGTGCGGAATTCAGCGTGGGCCAGTTGCACGTCGAGAAGCCAATTGTCCACATCGGCAAGCTGTGGCCCCTCGCGGTAGAGCAAGAACTTTTGAGTTGGATTTTCACGCAGAATCCGGTACTTGACGGCGTATTCGTTGTTGATGAGTTCCAGCTTCTCAGTTTCCGGCAGCGCGATCGCGTCGAAGTCGCTGCGCAGCTCTTTCTTGGCGTCATACCAGAAAACAATCCGGTGGCGCTCGAAGAGCTTGGTCAAAGCCTGGGCAATTCGGTTTTCCATCACTAGCTCTCCTTACTCTTCTTCCGAATCCAGGCCGGGAATTCTCTTCAAGGCTGCTCCGAACTTGGGGTAGTTCACCTTCACGCCGTCGTCGAGATCAATCTCCAACTGCTTGGTGGCCAAAGGGTAGAGTACTTCCCGTTCATACTCTTCCAGTTCAGTGATCATCTTTGTGACCTTCTCAATATCCTTCAGCGCCTTCGTCTTCTCACCCTGTGTGGCACTGGCACTGATGCTGACTGCCTCCAAATGATCCCTGTTAGAAGTGAGCTTGTTGCGGAACTCGCGCAAGTAGTCGTTCAGCACCACGCTGACCGTGTCCGACCGGTAGCGGTGCATGTAGATCAGCGCGTTGAAGCTTCCCTTCGGACTACTGAACAGCCAGTAAATAGGGCGCTTCTTGTAGCGCTTCACATGGTCGCTGTAGAACTCTTGGAGGAAATAGTCGCGGAGGCTGTAATCACGCTTGCCTTTCACATTCAGAGCCGCCTCAATGAACTTTAGGTTCTCCTCATAATGATCTTCATCAAATGCGACGCGCAGAAACTTGCGGAAGCGCTCGGAAATATCGTCGCTGAACCAGTCGCCATCGAGCATCGGGATAACATTGTCGTCGTCCGCCGGAAAGCTCGGCTCTGGAACATGATTTAGATAGTCCTCGATTGTCTCGCCCTGATTGGCCACAATCATGCCCGGCTTCTCCAGCGCATAACGGCCAAACATGCAGCCAACGGCATAGGAGATCAGCTCCCGTATGGTGTCAGCGAGTAGCATCGCCTCCAGTTCTTCAGCGCTCTTGCCGTTGTCGTAACGGTAGTGCGGGTTGGATGTCAGAGTGATCTCACTGAGCGGAACGTCTGACTTCAACTCATCCTGGAGGCTGTACGCCTCGATAAAAATCCGGTTGTTCAATTCCTCTTGTTGCTGCATCTTCAAAGTGGTTTCGTGCCAATATGCACGAAGCTTTTGGTATCTTTCCTTTAGGGTCGGTTGATGATAGTTGGGGTGCAGCAACGGCAAACTAACAAAATCCCACGCGGTCTCATAGGAGTTCCAATCTTCTTTTGCAAGGCTAATCGTTTCGTCGACTACTTCACGAACTAGAGCCTTTTGCTCGCTACTGAAACAGTAGGGCAACTTGTCTGCGTCACCAGAGTTATTATTGATTGTTGGGTTGATAGCTCTAAGCAGATGCTGAGTAACTACAGAGTTGTAGTACCCGCAAATTACAAACAATTCATCTGCATTACGAACAAAAAGTGATGGTGCTCCTGAACTGAATAAAAATCCTGCTGGGAGAATTCGAATGGCATTATAACGTGTATTAATCAAAGACCAGGTTAGCCCCGATTTGAATATCATGTCGAGGTTAAAATTATGTGCCCTGACTCTCCCGGATTCATGCTTCTCGGATTGAAGAATCTTGCCGTCGTCTTCCCAATTGACTATGTCCGAGTAATTCGCATACCACTTCTTGGCTTCACCTCCATTTGAATAAGGGAACCATTGTTTCTTCGATTGAGCAGCCTCCTCGCGAGTAAAGCCATAGCCAATTTTACTGAACGACACTTCGCTCCACAGTCTTACAAACCTGCCATTATCCCCAGTTGCCATTCCAACGCGCGTTGTGGCCACATCTCGCAGGAATTTACCTTTCGTAAAGGCTTGTAACGCTCCATTGCCGAGCCAATACGCTATAGGTGATCCTGGAATCATAGTAAAATCCGATGTCCGAGCGCGATAAAACCAGCCACAGCGTGTATTTCTGCAAGCTTCTTGAATAGCACTCATCTTTTCCGCTTCGGAATTGCCTTCTACTAATCTTAAATACCCACCTCTATATGCCTTGTTCTGTTTGTTATCCAGAATAAAGGCAGTTGTAGAAACCACCTCTCCTCCAATACTGTCAAATGCCCTGGAGCCAAGGTGCGCCATTGTGATCAATGTTGTTTGCCCTACAATTCTTGCGCGCAACGTCTCGAAAGATGACAAGAACATCCAGCTTTGCATGGTGATCATGGCCACAGATCCTTGGCTACGAGCTAAGACAAGATTGCGTACCATGAACATGGCAAATAGATCCGACTTGCTTTCAGGGTAGTTATCTTTAGCCCATGAAGCTAAGCGTCCATTCATACCACCACTGCCCATATACGGAGGATTGGCGATGACTACATGGTACTTTGGGCTCAGGTAGTCAGCCTGCTGTAAGGCTTGCAAAACCTTCTGGTGTGTGGAGCTAAGGAATAACTGCCCAGATACATTCTTTAATTCGATAATCTCCAGCATTCCCAATACGTCGGTGACGTCGGGCCGAATCAAAGAACCGAAGTTGTCCGCTTCCTCAAACTGGTGGAGGGTACTCAGCAGCGGAATGGTGAATAGATCTTGCCCAACAAAGTCCATGTAGTTCTTTAGCTCGCCTTCATCGAACTGAACATTCTGCAAAACGCAGATCTTGGGCAGCACCGGATCGCGGAAGTAGCGACGCTGTTTGGCTCGGGCCTTCATGGTTAGCGCGAAGGCGGCCAACTCCCCGGCGCGCTCATCAATCTCGATGCCATGAAGGTTGTGGGTGAGGATCTTCTCCGGGATCCCCGCAGGATCGTAACCTTCCTCCTCGTAGATGGAATAGAGCAGATCAAAGGCATAGGTAAGCATGTGGCCTGAGCCGCAAGCTGGATCGCAAATCTTGATTTCTTCGGGCTTGCCGATGCGAAGGAAATCCGTCTCGGGCTCCTCCGGCTTGATGTAGTAATCCATTTGCTCAATCAGTTTGGAGTTTGGACGATTGAGCATCCAAAGGCGGCCAAGCGAGTTCTCTACAAGGTACCGAACGATCCAATGTGGAGTGAAGAGCTGGGTAGCAGCCGGAATGTTTGCAGGAGTGATCTTTCTGTTCTTCTTCAAGCCATCAAACACCTCGTCCTTCTTCTCGGAGATGTAGAACTGGTAGAGCCAGCCAATCACTTCGACATCCTGGCAGGCATCGGGCGTCATCGCCTCGCGAGTATAGGCCAGAATGGATTTTCCCGACAGCAGATCGTCAGGCATCAGCAGCTCGGTGTAGTCGTCGATGCGCTCGAACAGGAACGGCATGGCCACGTTCCAAGAATTGCAGGCAGCGACCACCAACAAGCTGTAGACTTCTCCCTGTGGATCGCGGCTGGGCGCTTTGCCGCTGAGCAGGTCAACGATCTGCTGTTGTACCTCAGCCGGAACCATCTCCTCATCGATGTGGCCCATCTTGGCCTCGGCCAGGATTTCGGGCTGGAACTGGCCTTCCGCAGGCGACACCACTGCGATGCGTGTATAGCGGTTCACATCCATGAAGCGCAAGGCGCAGAAGCGGTTGAACCAAATATAGGCCACCCGGTCGATGACGTGGTCCTGGCCTTGGCTCTCGACGGCTTCCTCAAGTTTCTTGATTACCGCAGCGTTT
>Ga0302277_1002350_pt1 | contig 13473 bp, 12 predicted proteins | sample III_Bog_N3_1_FD_198759 | JGI IMG/M metagenome (GOLD analysis project Ga0302277, IMG submission 198759) | Peat permafrost microbial communities from Stordalen Mire near Abisko, Sweden - III_Bog_N3_1 | ecosystem: Environmental > Terrestrial > Soil > Wetlands > Peat | place: Sweden: Abisko... | reverse complement strand
CAGCGAAGGGGACCCGGTCGATCCACTACATGGGCCACATCAAGATGATGGCGGCGACGCAGCCGTTCCTGTCGGGCGCGATTTCGAAGACGGTGAATCTGCCGCAGGATTGCTCGGTGGAGGACATTGCCGAGGCGTATCTGGAAGCGTGGCGTCAGGGCATCAAGGCGGTTGCGATTTATCGCGACAACTCGAAAGGAACGCAGCCGCTGAACGTGACTGCGCAGACCGACGCGGACAGGAAGGGGACGAAGGCTATGGCCGCGGCGCCGATTGCTGCTGCCGAGGTCGTCGCACCTGTGTCCACGGGTATCTCGCCGGAGGCCGCGCAGGCACTGGCAGCTGCGGCTGCCGCGTCGGCTACCGTGGTTGCGCAGCAGCAGATTGCCGCGCTCGAAGCGCAGATGCGCTCGATGACAGAAGCATCGACGCAAAACGCCGATGCGCTGGATTCCCAGGCGCCGCCGCGCGCGGTACGCCACCGGTTACCGGCGGAGCGCGCTTCGGTTACGCACAAGTTCGGGCTGGGCGGACACGAAGGCTACATCACCGTCGGGCTGTATCCGAATGGTTTCCCGGGCGAGATCTTTATCCGCATGGCCAAGGAAGGTTCAACAGTCTCCGGACTGATGGACTCGTTCGCGACGGCGGTTTCGATCTCCCTGCAGCACGGGGTGCCGCTGCGGGTGTTGTGCGAGAAGTTCGCGCACACGCGGTTCGAGCCTTCAGGCTGGACGGGCAACCCGGAGATCGGCTACGCGAAGTCGATCATGGACTATATCTTCCGCTGGATCCAGATGCGCTTTCTCTCGGGACAGCAGCTCGATCTCTTCGCGGGACTGACGCCGCACGCCAGCGTGCCGGTAGAGGGCACGGTGACCGAGCCGGGCGGCACGGTCAATTTTGCGGTGCCGGAAGCCAGCGAGAGTGGGTCGAAAGAGGTCCGCATTTCAACCGAAGCGCCGGATCGGACGGCCGCAGCTTCTATTCCCGAAGGCGATCTTCTGCCGCAGGCTCCGGTGGCGCGCGGCCAGCATCTTACCGTTCCCTCCGCGCTGGCTTCGCTCGCGGCGGATGCCAGCCCACAGACGATTCTGCAGCGCGAGGCGCGCGGGCAATCCGGGCATGTTCCGTTGTCCGACCAGGACATCTTCAATAATGGTGCAAGCAACCAGTTCAGCAGCCCGTACGATCGCGCTCGCACGATGCAGGAGAACGCGCGCAATGACTTCGGAGGCCGCACGCCGCCGCAGCAGGGCATTGCGCCAGAGCCGACGGCCCGCGACCTCGCTGCCCACTCCGGACTTGCGGATATGGGGCAACGGATCACCGACAACATAGAGGACCGCGGTCTGTATGGAGCGAGCGGTGGGGCATCGGTTCATCCCTCCGACCGGATGAAGGAGATGTATGAGATGGGCGACTCGCCTTCGTGCGCCACATGCGGAGCCATCATGACGCGGTCCGGTTCGTGCTATCGCTGCATGAGCTGTGGGAGCACGAGCGGATGTAGCTAGGAACTAATTAATACTTTTACTGAGAGCAGACGGCCTTCTGCGTCAGTTTTGGTTCTTTTTGAATCTGTAAATGACAGTAACTTTTACTTTTTCCAATTGAGCTTATGGTTTCGGTATGTAGGAGAAGTGAGAAGGAAAGGGTGACGCCCGGTTCCTTCAGATTGCTGCAATGGGAAATTAAGAGCATCATTTCGTCTTACTTTGTTTTTTTCGCCGAGCCGCCGGTGCAACATTTGCATCAGCAATTTTTCCGCTTTGTATCCAGTGGGTTTCCAGGCGTTTCAGCGTCGACAACTTCACGTGATCCAAATAGACTGCGGGCGTTTTCTCATCGCCTGCCTCATAGATAACGTCGCGGAAATAGGAGAAGCTGACAATTAGCTGGCGGTCGTTTCCCTTCAAGAGACTTAAGTACTTTCGCGAACAGCCCAGCGCGATGGCACGCTCGATCTGTTGAAGAGAGATATCGCTGGCCAAGAGGGTGGCCGCGAATTCGCGGTCCGACGCATTGAAGGCACATTTCACACAGGCTCGAGGAGCGAGGAGCCATCTGATCTGCACGAAATACTGCTCGAACTCTTCAGATTGCGGTTGGCTTTCGGACTTGGGGTAGGGCCAGAATTCGTCGCAAATCTCAATTATGTTTCGTTGATGTTGATTTGCGGCTAGACGGACTTCGCAAACGTTGTGCCGTCGGAGTTCATTAAAGTAGGTGGCGATTGATCGCTCACTCTTTGCCAGCATTCCAGCCAACTCGACATAACTTGCGGTCAGAGAACCATTCTTCGGATTTGCTTGTAGGCACAGATGCATATACAGCTTGAAGGCTCCATCCGACAACAACACGATAGCTCGGCGCACCTCCACGGCCGCTGCAAACCAATGTGAATGCTTCACCTTCATGGCTATCCATTTCTCACTTCAGAAGCACAGAAAGCATAAGGCCATCCGACATCGACATTAGGTGAGTGGCGCCGTTGGGTTCGGGCCGAGAATCCTACTCAATGTCTTTCATTAGCTCGCCAATCGTCAATTCGAACGCCAACGCAACAGCTTTGAGCGTTCGAAGGCAGATTTCTTTATTGCCCAGTTCAAGATCCGAAACGTAATTCTCGTTGATCCCAGCTTGCTCTGCCAAGTCGAGTTGCCGCCACCCACGTGCCTTGCGCAACTTCCGAATTCTCTTTCCGAGTAGGACGCAAATATCGCTTGCCATCCCCACTATAGTCGGATTAGTCTTACTTATGAATCCCTACTATAGTAGGGATTAACGTGCCGATCCCGCATCGAGAATCTAGTCGCTGGGACGTATCTGTCCATTCATGCCGAGGCTCGGGCTGAGAACGAGAAGAACATGAATTAGTGGGAGGTCAAATTGGGTCGACGAAAAGACAAGATTGGTTCCCTTACGCTGATACCCAGACTCGTTGATGAGCATCGGCTTCGACTCGAGACCAATCTTCTCAACCTTGGCTTATTCGCGGCTACCAATGAAGTAGAGACCCTTCGCAAAACAGAAAAAGAAGTTACTCGTGAGGGCTACACGCTCAGTGTTGCCGTCGAATTTCGCTGTGCCCCCGAATTGGGATTACCGGCGATGGCCGATCATTCCAAGTTCGTTGCCTTTCTCAAGATTGTGGACGAGGACAGGGCTAGCCACGGTAGCGGCGTGAACACTATTCGGTTCAGTTGCAGTCGGATGGTTCAGAAGTTGGGGTTGCCCCCTAACCGAGGGCTCTTTGAGGAGATTGCTCGTTGGGGTAAGCGAATGACGGCTACGACGATTGCTACCCGGCAGGTCGTATATCTCAAGCCTGGGAAGATGTATTCACATGATTGCTTTCATGTCTTCGATCGATTTGGATGTACCGAAACCAGAAACCTAGCAGGCATTCGCGCAAAGTTTGGATTCAGTACCGACTAGACAAAGCTTGCGCGGCATGCTCGCACAGTTCATTGGCAACCTTGTCTCATCGCCGCTCGGCGGACGAGATAAATACTGAAAAGTCTCTGGACAACAGTGGGCTGGCGATCCTCATCAAGATCGCTCTTGCCTGCTTCGATTGGTTCGTTGCCAACGACTCCGATCAAGCTGAAGCCTGTGTCGTTTCTTGGTGGAACGCAGACTGTCTCACCCTGAAACGAACCGCCATTTGGGGGCTGGGAGTTCTCCCCTCATGGTCGCCGGATAGAAAGGTGACTTGGCTCGTTGAAAAACTGGTCTTTCGGAATCCAGCCTACGAACGTGAGTTCCTCCGTGTCTTGGACGGCTCGCTCCAGAGCAGTTCGGACGGCCTTAAGACCTCCGTGATCGAAGAGATCAAGGAACACTACCCGAAGAGATACCAGCCTGAAATGCGCGACTACGTGCTTCATCAGATATTTATGAAGCTCCGCGAGTACGATCCCAGCTTTGGTCGTCTCCAAGACGAGATTCTTGCACTTGAGCAAAGACGCCCCGAGCTTTCTCCGCGCCCCGTTGAGTCGGTGGACACCAAAGAAACCGAAATCCAGGCCGAGGAAGCGACATTCACGGAGAAAGAGCTTGTAGAACTATCGCCAGATCGTGCCGCGGTCCGGCTGTTGAAAATGTTGGATGAAATCGGAGAATCAAAGCGCCGCACGCTTCTGCGCATCGTCAGCGAGGCACTACGGTTGAACTCCGATTGGGGTATCGGCCTCGCCAATGAGCTTGTTGGACGCAACGTTTGGCAACCCGACCTGTGGTCTACCGTCGTCGGAGGACTGAACACGGGTTCCCTGGCCGTTTTACAGTGGGAGAGTGTCCTCACTCTGCTCGCTGACCATCCAAGAATTTACTCGCTAGCAAGTTATCAAATCGTGGCTCTCCTCGAGCAAGGTATTCGCTCCGAAAGCTACGGTGTCAGTGATCCACAATTGGTCTTAGCGATGCGGGTCACGCTCTATCACTCACCCCTACGTCCCGCGACCCTCAAGTTTGTCGAGCGACATGCGGCGCGGATCGGTTCAGTATTCAGTCAGGTATCAGCGAGACGTCCCAAGACAAACGCCAATATGAGGCGGGCGGTCAAGGAGATTGCTGATTTGGGATTCATTCATTCATTCGGACCTTGGGGCGCGAGGTCTCGCCTCTCAATGGGTTAGCAGTCATCCGGCGAATGAGGGGACCGTTCGTCAGACTTAATAGGCATCGGTGGCTGGCGATGACGGCCTGTGCCATGGCTTGGGAGGACTGCAAGACTTCCCTTCGTAGCGACTCCGCCTCAAAAGCGAGTTGAAGGCCCGGGGCTTGGCTCGCCACGGCGGTTTTCAACCTCGCCGGCCGACGGGCGATCGAGCGTGTGATCAGTAAGGGCAGAAGTTCTTTCTGGCTGACGCTGACGCGGGATGTGTATGTCAAATTACGTGGCTAATCACCACTATCCGACCCGGATGTCTCGATTCAGAACCCCGACAGGCCTGATACCGATGGCGATGCATATACTCGAACTCCAGTGAATTCGCAGTTAGAGTAGATTGCTACTTTTATATGTTACTGATTCCTCGGCACTAAGACGTATAAGTAGTGTATTTCTTCATATAAGGTAGGTTGCTCCTAGGTACCTGTAGATACTCGTCTTACTCTGTCTCTGTCTGTTGTTGTTGATATCTCGAATCCCACACCGCCCAGTCGCGCGCACTGCTGGTGAAGCCTCTCGGGAACCCACCCTCACCAGGGGCGGAAGACGGAACAGTGGGATCGCCTGCAAGCCTCACGATGCTCACCAGATTAGGCGACGGCTTGCGTCAGCATCAAGTGCACTCCATACGAACTCCTCTTGATCCAGTTCCTATCAGGACAACTGGTTCAAGAAAAGTCGGACACTCCAAGTGGAATTTGGCCGCAAGTGTGCCACCAAGTCTCTGCGGGATACGATAGGAGAACGTAAATGGAGCTCGATTTTACAGGTCTAACGGTTGCCATTGGTGGCGCCGCGTCCCCCATTGGGTATGCGATCGCCAACGCCTTCGCCGCGTCCGGTGCTCGCGTTTTCTGCGCCGATCGCAGTGCTCTTCCCACTTGGCCGTCCTTGCCCGATGGCATCGAGAAGACGTCCGTTGATCTGGGTGAGGCAGCTGCGGTTGAAACCTGGATCAGGAACACCGAAGCAACCGCCGGCGGTCCGGTCAATATCCTTGTTAGCAATGCTGGCGGCGTCGCCGGTCAGACTTCCACCTCGATCGAGTCGGTGAGCGACGCGGATTGGCAAAGCATCATCAACGCAAACTTGACGACGTGCTTCAATCTGAGCCGGGCGGTGGTATCTGGTATGAAAAAGGCTGGCCGCGGCGTGATCGTCAATATAGGTTCTGGCGCATCGGAGCGCGCCTCGCTCACAGGGGTACAGGCCTATTGTGCGGCTAAGCATGCAGTTTTGGGCCTGACACGACAATTGGCGCACGAACTGGGCCCGTTCGGCATACGCGTCAATTGCATCGCTCCCGGCTTCATCCTCACCAATGCAGCGACACGCCGGCAGTGGAGCGAGCTTGGCGATGCAGGACAACACGCTCTCATTCACTCGATCGCGTTGCGCCGGCTAGGCCAACCTGTTGATATTGCGAATGCGGTGCTCCTGATTGCTTCCGATTATGCGTCATTCATTTCTGGAGAAATCATCGCTGTAAACGGTGGGCGTTGACGGTTGAAGGCACGGACAATTGAGGTTGAAGCCGTGGTCAGCTTCCCCAATCTTCGGTGTTTGTTGAAGCCTTGAGTGCAGTGGTATAAACACAGAATACGCGTGAAAACCCCTAGTGGTGGACATTTATGAGGCCGACAGGCAAAGGTACGCCTCCCAGGATTGCCTTAGTAACTGGAGGTGCCCGCGGCATAGGGCGGAGGTGCGCCCTTCGTCTGGCTGAAAAAGATTTTTCCATTGCCTTGGTCGACCTTCTGGTTCCAGAAATGGAAGAGGTCAGACAGGAAATCGAGCGTCACGGCGGACGAGCGATCTGTCTTGAGGCTGATGTCGCGGATCATTCGCGGGCGAAGGAAATTGTCAGCGAGGTCCACGCAAAACTGGGAAGAGTCGATTTCCTGCTCAACAATGCAGGAAGGTCGATGCCAAAAGGCATATTGGAGATCACCGAAGACGAGTTCGATCGTACAATCGCCATCAATCTCAAGAGTTGCTTTAACTACATTCAGCCGACAGTGCCGCTTATGCGTGCCACGGGCGAGGGACGCATTGTCTGCATGTCATCGCTCAACGCCTATTCCGGGGGCGTTACCGCTGCCGTCAGCCGATTCGCATACGCTGCGGCAAAGGCGGGAATACTGGGGATGGTCCGGGCGCTCGCAAAGGAACTTGGTCCACAGATTCACATCAACGCCGTCTGTCCAGGTTTAATCGCCACCGAGGTCCCCAAGAATGAGGTGATCAATGCTCGAGGGGCCGAGATTGCAGAGAATGGCATTGCTCTCAAACGAATTGGATGTACAGACGATGTGGCGCAACTGGTAATGTTTCTTGCTACGTCGGATCCTTGCTTCATAACCGGCCAGGCATTTGTAGTGGATGGTTTTCAATTCCAGATGTGAGGCTGATGCACAGCGAAGCGAGAGATGAGGAGCAACCGAAAATATTGCGGCGACGGGCAATCATCGCCTGCTTCGCCGGCAATCTCTTTGAGTTGTACGATTTTGTCGTTTTTGGTTTCTTCGCCATCCAAATCGGACAAGCCGTTTTTCCATCTCATGATCCGATCACTTCACTTTTGGCCAGTTTTGCGACGTACGGCACCGGTTTTCTTACGCGGCCAATCGGCGCAATCGTCTTAGGAAGCTACGGTGATCGGCGAGGACGCAAGACCGCGCTTTCTCTGACGATCATTCTAATGGCGCTCGCCACTGGACTGACTGGCCTTGTTCCTACGTATGCTCGCGCTGGTATTTGGTCGCCGATCCTGCTTGTTCTGTTCCGGTTGTTACAAGGCTTCTCCACCGGAGGCGAGTGGGGGGGCGCAACAACTTTTATGGTGGAATATGCGCCTTCCGGGCGGCGCGGCTTTTTTGGAAGCTTGCAGCAGACCAGCACAGCAGCCGCGCAGTTAATGGCAATCTGCAGCGCGCTCGCATTGAATAGCTGGATGTCGAAAAGCGCCTTGAATAGTTGGGGCTGGCGATTACCCTTTCTGCTGGGTTTTGTGATGGCCCCTTTGGGTTACTATCTCAGGGCGCGAGTCGCGGAAACACCAGCATTCAGACATACTGAAGCCGCTAGCGGCCTAGTCGCCTCTCCGTTGAAGGTGGTTCTCACGGAATATCGACGCGAGCTTATTACCTGTTTCGGGATAACGACCATGTGGACTGTGGCGAGCTATGTTTTTATAACCTTCATGGCAACCTATGCGGCGCAGTCCCTTCATTTATCCGCGAGCGTGGCATTGAAGGCCGTTACTGTGGCCGTGTTAGCTAATCTGTTTCTCATCCCCGTCAGCGGAATTCTATCCGACAAAATCGGGCCAGCACCGATCTTTCTAGCCGCGGCCATTGGATATTTGATTTTGAGTATCCCGTTTTTCATGTATATAGCGTCCGCCAGGACGTTCACATCGGTAGCGCTGGTTAGCTTGGTAGCCGGCGCACTTTACGGCATGATGAATGGCGCGGCGCCTTCCATGCTTTCTGGACTCTTCCCGACGAATGTGCGTTATACCGCCCTATCGATGGGCTATAACAGTGGTGTCATGATCTTTGGCGGGTTTGCGCCTTTCATATCGACATGGCTCGTGAAAACCACAGGTTCAGCCGCAGGACCGGGCTTTTATCCAACCGTATGTGCTGCGATCAGTTTGTCGGCGCTGTTAGCCGCGCGGAAAACTATATTCAAACGTCTCGGACCCTAGCCGAAATGAGGAACCTGCTGACATGGCCGTAACAGATATCGGCTCCCAGAACCCCTGGGAATGGCACGAAAGTGTTTGGCGTAAGCTTGCGAGGCGTGTCAGCGCTGGCCCTGCGCTCGTCCCCAGAGTGTGGCCTGGCGCCGCCCAGTTTGCCGTTGCCCTCTCGTTTGACAGCGACCATGAAACCAATGAGCTCAGAAACGGCGGCAAGTCGATCAACAAGCTCAGCGTCGGTGAGTATGGCGCTCGTCGAGGTATTGTCCGGATCACAGAAATTCTGGAGAAGGCCAACGTCCCAGCTTCATTCTTTGTTCCCGCCGTATCCGCGCTGCTCCACCCGGAGCAGCAGGCACTTGCCGTCCTCAACGGACACGAGGTAGGGCTGCACGGCTGGATTCATGAATTGAATACGAAACTGACGTGCGATGCGGAGCGCGATTTGATGATGCGATCTGCCGATGTGCTGGAAAAGATCACCGGATCGCGGCCTCGCGGTCTCCGGACGGCTTCATGGGATTTTTCCGAGGACACCCTGCGTATCGCCACGGAGATGGGTCTTCTCTACGATAGCTCATTGATGGCGGACGATGATTGCTACGAGTTGTTGCTCGACGGTAGACCCACGGGTGTTGTCGAACTGCCGGTACAGTGGGCACGCGATGACGCGGTTTATTTTGGGATGGATAGATTTTCAGCGCTTCGGCCTTACACGCCACGAAATGTCGTTGATATTTTCCTCGATGACCTCAAGCTTGCCTGCGAGGAGCATGGCATTTTCCAGTTGACGATGCACCCGCACATCATCGGCGTACGATCGCGTATTTGGATATTGAAGGAAGTCATAGACCGCGCAAAAGAGCTCGGCGCGTGGTTCGGCACACACGCCCAGATCGTCGAGTACGTTAAAGAAAATGCTTCTCGGTCGGCGGATTGAGCGAAAAGTTTCGCGCACCTGCTGCAGCAATCCGTGAACTACCATCGAGGTAGGGTTAGGAATTCAGCGTACCTGTATCGCACATTACCCCCATCCGAGCATCCATCCGACGTTTCATAGAGCTATGGAAGCTCTGCGGGATGAGCGACAGGACGTCTGGTACTACAGCATGGTGCGGCACAAGGGGACTCTGGATATGGTCACCGTTACGTAACGCCCAACGAGAACGTCGAGATTCCGCAACCGCACCTCGCTGCAAATCTATGAAAACACCTGCCTCTGGAGTTTTGGCAAGGCGTCTAGCCTCTCTCCAGCTTCAGTCGGCGTAGTGCCGGACTCGGAGACCGCCGGCGAACGGGCAACAACTACAAAGCATAGTGTCAGTAAAAGATAAATGAGGGACATGATCGCGCCTCCACTCAGAAGCAGCCCGCTGACCACGACGCCTGCGTGGACGATGTGCTCCATCCGTGATTCGACCCATGGCGGTTTTGTTGGGGCTCTCTTCACAGGTGACCTCCAGTGCAATACCCGCAGCATGGAGCAGCCCTGTGTTCGTAAAATCCGAATCCAATCCGAAGTTCATAAGAATTAGGTCAGGCTTTGCAGACAGACAATAGTCAGCCCTCGAATCGGTAGCCGACGCCCCTCACGCTAATCAGGAAACGCGGCACAGTGGCCTCGTCTTCGATCTTCTTGCGCAGCGAGACGATGTGGTTGTCGATGACGCGGTCCGTCACCGAGATCGATGCACCCCACACTTCGTCGAGCAGACGGTCGCGAGTCATAACCCGGCTCCGGTTGCGGATGAATGCGGCGAGCAGCTTCAGCTCTGTGGTTGTGGCGTCTATGCTGCGGCCGTCACGACGTAACTCGAAGCGCGTCATGTCCAACTCACAGGAGCCAAACCTGTAGACGCTGTCGCTGGCGGCGCCGTCCTGGCCAGCTTCCGTACCTGTGCGGCGAAGCAGGGCGCGGATGCGCGCTCGGAGTTCGTGGGGGCTGAAGGGCTTGGTCACGTAATCATCTGCGCCTACGTCCAGCCCCAATACCTTCTCCGCCTCATGCGCCTTGGCAGTCAGCAGAATGATGGGAGTCTTCACGCCTCTGTGGCGCAACTCGCGACAGATGTCAAAGCCATCCTTAGTCGGCAGCATGACGTCGAGCAGGATCAGGTCGAAGACTCCCGTCAGCGCGCTGCGAACTCCTTCCGCGCCGTCGGCGACCACAGCGACCGAGTAGCCCTCGGTTTGCAGATCGCTCTCCAAGGCAAATGCGATCCCGGGTTCATCTTCAATGACGAGAATCCTGGCCATACGTTCCTCTCAATCGTGGGCCAACGGTAGCACCAGCGTAAAGGTGCTGCCGACTGCCACTTCGCTGCGTAGACGAATCTCGCCGCCTAGCGCTTGGGATATCTGTTGCACCATCGCGAGCCCGATACCCGTGCCTCTAATGCTGGTCTTCTTAGCGGCGTCGCCTCGGACAAACTTCTGGAAGATGGCGCTCTGCTCGGTCAAGTCGATCCCCATCCCCTGGTCGCGCACCGAGATCAGCACCTGACTCCCCACTACTGCGCCATTCACCCAAACCGTGCGGCAAACAGGCGAGTACTTCATTGCATTGTCGAGTAAGTTGCGCAGTGCGCGCCGGAACGCCTCCTCGTCGGCATGGACCAGGGCCGAGGTCTGGCTCAGGTCCTGTTCTACCTCGAAGCCGTTTTCAACTGCCAGTTCCCTAAACTCAGCCACCGTGGAGCGTACCAGTTGGAAAGCGTCAAGCGTTTCGATGCGGTACTGTTTCCGGCTCGATTCCATAAGCTGAAAGTCAAGCAGGTCTTCGACCAGCCGCTGCAACCGCGTCGTCTCCCGATCGAGGAAAACGTAGCTCTGCTGACGCCGCGCCTCGTCTGGAATGCGGTTTCCCACCAGCAGGTCCGTAATTGTACGCAGGGTCGTCAGCGGGGACCGGAATTCGTGCGAAACAGCGGCCACGAAGTCCGACTGAAGCTGCGCCCGCCTTGCATCGATTTCAATCAGTCGTTGGCGGCGGACCGAGAGCAGCAAACGGCGCAGCAACAACAGGGCCAGGGTCGCTACCAGCAGCAGGTTCGCAATCAGCGCGAGTGTGACCCATATGCCTAGCGGAAACCAGTTGAGCCGGACGTGCAGGAAGGCGAGCTCGGACTGCGACAAGCCAATCCCCAGCAGCACGATCGCGGGCAGCACCAGCCAACCCTCCAACCCTTGACGGCGAATGCCCTGGATGACAATCCAGAGCAGTAGCACAAAGAAGAGCAGACGAACGATGAGGGCGACGACCTCGAACACGGCGGCAACCGGATGCGGGATGAAGAAGAAGATTTCCAGGGCAATTGCATTCGAGATCATGTACGTTACGGCTAGGCTGGCGATGGCTCGCGGCAACCATGTTGGCGGCTGTTGCCCGAACCAAACCCACCACACCATGGCCCAGCCCGCGTAGGCCAGTGGACCGAGAAAGCACTGAGTGATTAGCAAGTCTTCCAGGATGCTGATGTGTTGTGTCCAGATGTCGAAGGCACCCAGGCCAGAGTAAGTCGCAGTGATGAGGAAGACCGCTCCCATCCAGAGATAGACCCTGTCCGAGCGATCGAACAGGATCAGGCTAAAGGCCACCAGCGCGAGCAACCCATAGAGAAACGCATCGACGACGAAGGATGTGTACTTGCGCAGCACGCCGACCCGGCGAAGGTGGTATACGGCTGACACCATATCGGCACTGCCGACCAGGGGCGCGGAGCGGAAGCCTCCGGCATCGACCGAGGTCACCAGCGTGTTGGGCTCCATCCAGACCCGGAACGCGAGCACCGTCGGCGAGGCGCTCGAAACGCTCTCGTCCTGCGGCACCTCAAACATCATCGGCTGATTGTAGTAAGTGATCGGCCAGCTGGCTGCGAAATCGCCGAAGCTGCCGATTGGCATCCCGTTCCAGAACACCTGGTACGCATCATCCACGTCGGACGGACCAGCTAGCGCCAGCTTCTCGCTTGGCCGCCTCTCAAGATGAATCGCAATGCGGTACCATGCATAGCCCCAGTATCGCGCGTGTCCTCGGGCGGTCCAGCCGGGGACATCTTCGGTAATTCCGTTGCTCGCGCCTACCGCACTGCCGGGTGGCGCGAGGGTCACCGTCTCCCACTTCGAGTCGTCGAAGCCCGGCTCCGCCCAGAGCGAGGCATGAGTCGCCGGATCAAGGGGCGAGTCGCCCACGTGAAACTTCCAAGGGCCATAGAGCGGCGCGACGGACTGGCCAATGGTGACCTGCGCAATCGCCGTCGCCCGCGTGGAGTCGGTCGGCTGTGCGGAAGCCGCGCTGACGCCTGCAAGCATCGCCAGAAACCCGATTGCAAAAGGCAAGGATCTTGCCACCTGAATGATCCTATTCTGGGTGCAGAGTCACCGCACGCAATCGAACCGTTCCCCGATCCAACCGACTCCGGGACACCATGGTCCAGTCTCTTTGAGTCACACTGCTTCGCCTCAGCAGCCTTTAGATCCGAACAAGGAAAGCATCATCATGGTAAAGGCAACATATCGCATGGAACCTCGTTGACTTAATTAGAGTATGAGTCGTTCAGAGTTGCATATTGACCCAGGTTATAGGAATATACACCCTCCATTAGGAGATGATAAGCAGGTGCTACGGAGTGGATGGGGCGAGCGCGGGAATGTGGGGGGTGAGTTTGCGGATAACGAACTCCTGCATGACGATGCTGAAGGCGGTTAGACCGGTGCCGATGGCGACGCCCTCGAAGGTGAGGCCCAGGCCACCGCGATTGACTGCCGGGTAGTAGAGATTTGAGAGGCCGCTGGCTGCTAGGCTGCCGAGTATGCCGGAGTAGTTGGGCTGCCAGCGTTGATTGTCACTCTTGCAGATCACAGCATTGGCGAGGGCGTAGAGGAGTCGGGAGTGGATGCTGCCGGTGCCTTTATAGAAGTAGCGTGGGTCTTGCTTGAAGACGATGGGAAAGATCGCATTCCCGAATAGATTGCCGGTCATGAAGGTTCCGTAGGAAGCGGCGTAGCGTTTGGCGTAGCCCTGAGCACCCTGTCCCCAGGCGTAGGTGTTGTCGGCCTGCTCGACGCCGGCTGTGACTCCAGCGAAGAC
>Ga0302277_1002346_pt1 | contig 13491 bp, 9 predicted proteins | sample III_Bog_N3_1_FD_198759 | JGI IMG/M metagenome (GOLD analysis project Ga0302277, IMG submission 198759) | Peat permafrost microbial communities from Stordalen Mire near Abisko, Sweden - III_Bog_N3_1 | ecosystem: Environmental > Terrestrial > Soil > Wetlands > Peat | place: Sweden: Abisko... | reverse complement strand
GATCCGCTTGTTGAACGAGGTGATCAATCGGTCGAAATGGACCACCTCCTCCTCGAACAGCTTTTTCCAATAGGCGGGGTCCCATTGCGCGCTGAGCTCCTCGGAGCTCTTGCCCTGCTGCTCGACCCATGTGTAGTACTTCAGGTTGTGGATGGCCTTTCGGTCGATGTAGGACAGCTCTTTAAAGTGATCGGTGCATTGATGGGAGAGCGCACCCGCGAAATCGGCGATGGCGGACTTTTCCAGATATGCCCCATGCTGTTCGCGTAACTCCACAAGGCGGGACTGGTAAAGCTGCATGGAGTCTGTGAAGACCGTGAAGATTACGTCCTGCTCCCCGAGTTCGAAGTACTTAGCGGTCTTTATGGCTGCCAAGAGATTGCAGACACCTGAGATACCGAGAAGCGGAAGGCGCTTCACGCTCTTCCTTGTTATTCCCAGCGACCCTAGATAGTCGCGCCCTTTCGGCTCGTTGAAGAGGCGCACGATTCTCATGCAGTCCTCGTCATCTATTGCGGCAACGGCGTCCGTGTTTCGGACGTTGTGCACCCAGGGTATGTGCTTGTCGCCGATGCCCTCGATACGGTGCGCACCGAAGCCGTTTTGCAGTAGCGTCGGGCACTGAAGCGCCTCGGTGGCGACGATCTTAAGGTTGGGGTGCTTCGTCTTGAGGAAGTCGCCCGCAGCAATCGTGCCTGCCGACCCGGTCGCAGATACATAGGCGGCGGCTCTCAGCCGGGCGTCCCCTAAACCGGCAAACACCTCCTCGATCGCGGGGCCGGTAACGTTATAGTGGAATATGGGGTTACCGAACTCCTCGAACTGGTTGAATATCATGTTCGCGGGGTCGCGCTTGAGCTCCCAGCACTTGTCATAGATCCCCTTCACATTCGATTCGCAGCCGGGGGTGGCGATAATGGTCGCGCCGATCTCCTTGAGCCATTCGAACCGCTCGCGGGACATCTCCTCGGGGAGAATCGCGATCGACGTGCAGTCTAGGAGCGCGCAATCGAATGCACCGCCGCGGCAGAAGTTCCCGGTGGACGGCCACGCAGCTTTGTGGATCTCTGGGTCGAATTCGCCGCTCACCAAGCGGGGAACCAAGCAGCCAAATGCGGCGCCCACCTTGTGCGCGCCTGTAGGGAAATAGGAACCTATGAGACCAATCACACGCGCCTTTATCCCCGTGATCTCGCGGGGGACCTCGAAGGAGTTGACCCCTCCGTAGAGACCCGATCGCAGGTCGTTCTTCCAGGTGATGCGGAAGAGGTTGAGAGGGTTTACCTCCGACATCCTGACCCTCGCGAGGCGACGCCGGATGGACGGAGGGATGAGCGAAGGATCGCGCAGCTGCTTGAAGGTGGGGATGATGATACCCCGGTCCCGGCAGCGTTTAGCCGTCTTTCGTATGACATTCGGATGGAGCTTCTTGATAATGGTGGACATGGGTTAGGCCTTTGCGAGTTGACGGAGCACGGTGGGATAGTTTTTCACGCGGGCCATGACGATCATGGCCGCGATGACGAAGGGCTTGAAGCTTGCCTCGCTGTAGGTCGCAAGCCGGTAGCGTTCAAACACGCTTGCCGCGACCTCTCCCGCGGCGCAGCTCACCCCGGTGATGTCAGCCGGCAGGCAATGCATATAGAGGGCCTTGCCGCCGCGTGTGAGCTTCATCTTGGCCTCGTCGCATTCCCAGCTCTTGAACCGAGCATTGTTCGCTAGGCATTCCTTCTCGAGCGCCTTGAGCCCATCCCGGTCACCCTTTTTCAGGAGCGGTGTCCTTCGCTGCATCACGCTGAACGGAGCCCACGACTTCGGGTAGACTACGTCGGCGTCTCTGAATGCGTCCTCCATACTGGGGACGACGGAGAATGACCCGCCGCTCTTGGCGCTGTTCTTGCGGGCCAGCTCGACCACCTCTGGAATTAGGCCGTAGCCCTCGGGATGGGCCAGGGTAACATTCATTCCAAACCGCGACATGAGGCCAATGATGCCCTGCGGAACGGAGAGGGGTTTCCCGTAGCTCGGCGAATAGGCCCACGACATGGCGATCTTCTTGCCGCGCAGGGCCTCGAGCGAGCCAAAGTGCTTCTTAAGCGCCACAAGGTCGGCCATGGACTGCGTCGGGTGGTCAATGTCGCATTGCAGGTTGACGAGGGTGGGGCGCTGGTGGAGCACTCCCCGGTCGAATCCCTCCTGCACCGCCGTCGCAACCTCGCGCATGTAGGTGTTGCCTTCGCCGAGGTACATGTCGTCACGGATCCCAATGACCTCCGCCATGAAGGAGATCATATTGGCCGTCTCACGCACGGTCTCCCCATGGGCGATTTGCGACTTCTCCTCGTCGAGGTCGGAAAGGCCGAGACCGAGTGCATTCACCGCGGAGGCGAAGCTGAATCGGGTGCGCGTGGAGTTATCGCGAAAGATCGAGATCGCGAGGCCGGTGTCAAAGACCCGGAGCGATTTCTTGGCCTTATGCAAATCCGAGAGGATCTCGGTGACGAGCGCGAGGGCGCGGATTTCGTGATCGGACTTTTCCCAGGTCAGAAGGAAGTCCTTCCCATGGGTGTCGGTCTTGAGCTTCGCGAGCTGTGAAAGGTGGTCTGTTGCAGTTTTCATGGTTGAGAAATGGGCGCATAGGCCTGATCGACCGGATTGAGCTTTGCTTGCGGGCGGCGGTAATGGACGGCAGCCCTCTCAATGGCATCGATGATCTGCTGGTAGCCGGTGCATCGGCACAGGTTACCGTTGATTGCCTTTCTGATCTGCTCCCGGCTCGCATTTGGCTCCCTGAGCAGGAAAGCATGCGCCACGAGAATCATTCCCGGAGTGCAGAAGCCGCACTGAACAGCGCCGAGCTCCACGAAGGCCTGTTGCAGCGGGTGTAGCGTCCCGTCGGGGGCGGCCATCCCCTCGATGGTCAAAACCCTATGGCCTGCGATGTCCTTTACGCGCTTGATGCAGATCTTCGAGGGGGCGTCATCGACCAAGATGGTGCACGCGCCGCATGCGCCGATGTCACATGCGTTTTTGGCCCCGGTCAGGTCGAGATCGTCGCGCAGGAAATTGATGAGCTTGCGCTCGCCCATGGCATCGTCCACCTCCATGTCGCAGCCGTTGATATGGAGTTTCACAGGCGGCATTCCTCCTCGGGAAATTCCTCTGGCACGGGTGTCAGTTTGATGGGAAGCACGAGTTCGCGCCTCCCCGTTGCGTGAAAGACGGCATTTGCGATCGCCGGCGCGAGGATCTCTGTTGTCGGCTCGCCGAGAGCCTTCGCGCCGCTCGGCGACTGCGGGTCTGGATTCTCGACGATGATCGCCGTCATCTCGGGCAGATCCGAAGAGCGCGGAATCCGATAGGTGTTGAGGTTCAGAGTGGTGATCCTTCCGTCTTTAGAGCGAACCTCCTCGTGTAGCGCGTATCCTGCCGCCATGGCCATGCCGCCGAAGAACTGGCCGCGCACCATCTCGGGGTTTACAGCGCGACCCACGTCGTGGGCCGCCGTTGCGCCGAGCAGTCTGACCTTTCCGGTCTTCTTATTGACCGTGAGCTCGACCGCCTGGCATCCGTAGACCCACGTGAAGTAGGCGTCTCCCTTTCCGGTATGTTCGTCCCACGAGGTGCGCGGGGCCTTGAACACACCGCATACATAGGGGAAACGCTGAGCCTGGAACATCAGGCGGATTGTTTCGTCGAAAGAGATGCTCCTCCCGTCCTGGCCAAAGAGGGCGTCTTTTTCGAAGCGCACCGCCGCGGCTGGGCACTGAAGCCTCTCGGAGGCGACCTTCGCCATCTCTTGTTTCAATTCGCGTGCCGCCACGGTCACGGCGCCACCCCCCATGATCGTGCCGCGCGAAGCGACTGTAGTGCCGCTGTCAGGCACCGTGGATGTCGAGGCGCGCCGGTAGCGGATGCGGTCGACGCTGATTCCGAGTTCCTCGGCCGCCAAGAGTGACATGGCAGACTCCGCGCCTTGGCCGTTCTCGTGCACGCCGACTTCTAGAAGGACTGAGCCGTCGGGTTGCACGTTGATTACCGCCGCGCAGAAGTCTACGCCCTCCGCGCCTAGGCTCACGCCGCGGTAGCTCATGGCGAGACCTATGCCGTAGAGCTCGTCGCCCTCCGCGTGCCCGTGTGAACACCGTGCGAGTTTCTGCTCGTATCTCTTTCAGGACCGCATCGAGCACCTCCCCCATCGCGACCTTATGGGTGTCTAGCTTCTGCCCGGTGATGGTCACGCTTCCCTGGCGGACCATATTGCGCCGTCGAAATTCCACGCCTGAAATCCCAACCTTGGCGGCGGCGATCTCGACCATTTGCTCGACAACAAAATTCATCTGAGGAGAGCCGAATCCCCTCATCGCTCCTCCAACGACATTGTTGGTGTAGACACCAAAGGTGTCGCAATGGACGTTCTCCACCACATACGGGCCGCAACATTGGACTGTTGAGCGCCAAGTCACCCAAGGCGTGACCGAGCAGTAGGCGCCCCCGTCTGCTAGGATCCTGCATTGAACCGCTGTAATCAGTCCGCCCCTCGTGACGCCCATTTTGTACGACACGCGGTAAGGATGGCGCTTGTAGCTCTCTCGGATCGACCAGTCCCGTCGGTACATGAGCTTGACCGGCCTACCTAGGAGGCTGGCTGCCAGTGCGGTTCTGGCGCAAACGATCGCCGCGGTGTCATCCTTGCCGCCAAAACCTCCGCCCATGGGAGTGCCCACCACCTCGACAGCCGAGAGCGGCGTCCCAAGACACGCGGCCACAAATCGTCGCGTGCTGAAGGGGTGCTGCATGCTGCCGTAGACCTCGATTACTCCGTCCTGGCGCGGCACGCTGACCGCTACCTCGGGCTCCATGTATGCATGCTCTATGCTTTGCGTCCGGAACTCGTGTTCGAGGATGAAGTCAGCCTGGCCAAAGCCTCGGCCGATGTCGCCCCGACGGATGCGGTGTGTGTTGACGAGGTTTGAGCCATGGCCCTCGTGGACTAGGACCGAACCCGGCTTTAACGCCTCCTCGGGGTCTAGGACTGCGGGGAGGGCCTCGGCCTCCACCCTCACGAGCGCCGCCGCGCGGATAGCAAGGTCGCGAGTTTCCGCGACCACCATCGCCACCACGTCGCCGTTGAAACGGATCTTGTCGTCGGCGAAAATGCGATAGTCCTTAATGATCTGACCGAAGCTGTTTGATCCGGGAACGTCGCGTGCCGTGAGCACCCTAATGACGCCCTGAGCCTTCGCCGCATCCTCCGTCGAGATGCGTATTATCCGGGCATGGACGTGATCTGTGTAGACCGGAGCAGCGTGAAGGAGACGCGCGAATTTAAGGTCGTCCGTGTACTTTGTGCGGCCGGTGACCTTGGCGTTAGCGTCATTGCGCCAGCCCTTGTTGGATGCCGTGTTCAACGATGGGTCCTTATGGAAGAGAGGCGCTTCGCGACTCCCGCGAGTGCGGCCTCGTTCGCCTCTATGGCGTCGGGCATCTCGATGTTCTTGAGCGCAGCATCGACGTCCTTGAGGCCATGACCCGTGACGAGCACCACGATCTGTTCATTGGGTTGCACCAACCCGGTCTTTCGAAGTTTCCCGAGCGCGGCTACTGCCGCCGACGCCGCGGGCTCAGCAAACACCCCACTCTGGGTCGCCAGGGTGCGCTGTCCCTCCATTATCTCGCGGTCGGTAACTGTAAGCGAGAATCCATGGCTCTCGAGCACCTCCGCCCTGGCAAGATGCGCGTTTGAGGGGATCGAGACCGAGATCGAGTCTGCGATCGTCGCCGGATTGGCCGCATTCCGGTAGCACCCGGTCAAGATGTAGCGATGTATCGCGTTCGACTTTGCAGCCTGGACGCAAACCAGGCGCGGTAGCCGGGTTATGAGCCCAGATTTATGAAGGTCGTCGAACGCCTTGTATACGCCTGCGAGGATCACACCGTCGCCGGTGGGTACCAATATCACGGAGGGCACTCGCCATTTGTTCTGCTGCCAGATTTCAAGCCCGACTGTTTTTTTACCCTCGATCGTGAGGGGGTGATAGGCGGTGTTGCGGTTTAGGCCACCATAGCGTGCCGTGAATTCGAGCGAAAGTCGGAACGCGTCGTCGTAGGTGCCCTTTACGGGCACGACGACGGCCCCGTGAAGGAGCATTTGGGCGAGTTTCGCTCTGGGCGCCGTTTGCGGCACAAAGATGACCGCGCGCTTGCCGCCAGCGGCGCAGACCGCCGAAAGGGAGCTTGCGGCATTGCCTGTTGAGGCCGCGACAACAGTCTCTTCCCCAAGCCGGTTCGCCTCGGCCACCACCAGAAACGAAGCCCGGTCCTTGAGGGAGCCGCTGGGGTTTAGAGCGTCGTTCTTTATCCAGACATCCGAGAGGCCGTGCACTTGTCCGAGTGCCGCCGAGCGAAAGAACGGAGTGGCGTTCATCTCATAGGACGGATGGAACCTAGGCTCCACCGTACCGAAAAGATTCCAGTCCGGCTTTTGCTTCCTGAATTTCCGTCCTACCGCTGCGTAGTCGAGCTCAACGGTCAACACTCCGGTGAGCGGCATGCCGGGACGGTACGACTTGCCGCAATCAGGGCAGAGATAGCGGACCTGGTCGCGTTCAAAGCGCTTCCCACATGTGCTGCACCGGTACTTGAATGCGACCATATCGATCAGACCTTGCCGTTGAGTTTTGCGACCAGCGCTGCGTAGAAGGAGACGGCGGCGCTCAGGTGCTCGACAGGGCACGCCTCGTTGGCTGCATGCGCGTACACCTCGTTTCCGGGCCCGAGTCCCAGCGTCGGAATTCCCTTCATCCCTGCTGTGGCGATTCCGTTGGTGCTAAAGGTCCACTTGTCCACGAATGGAGCCTTGCCCAGGACGCCTGAGTACGCCTCCACCGCACCCTTGAGGTAGGGTGAGCTCTCTTCGAGAGCCCAAGTCGGGTAGTATTTCTCTGTGGGGTAGACCTTTCCGGTATAGGCGGCTTCCTCATAATTCAGCACGTAGACCTTTGCATCCGGATAACCTGCAGCCGATGCGGCGGCTTGGACCTCGGCGATGGCGCTTTCCTTTGTTTCTCCGGCCGTCAGACGGCGGTCAAGGTGGATACCGGCCTCATCGGCCACGGCGCAGAGGGAGGGCGAGGAGGATTTTACCTCCGATATCGTCACGGTGCCTTTACCAAGGAACGGGTCGTTGCGGAGCCGCCCGTTGAGCTTCTCGATCTCGAGCGCAATGCGAGCAATCTTGTAAATGGCATTGTCGCCCCGCTCCGGCGCCGAGCCATGGCAGCTACGCCCCTTGACCTCGACGCGTATCTCCATCCGGCCCCTATGACCGCGGTAGATGTTCAGGTTTGTGGGCTCCGTGATCACGACGAGCTCCGGCTTGATCCCGTCCTCATTGAGGATGAACTGCCAGCATAGTCCGTCGCAGTCCTCCTCCATGACTGTTCCGGTGAAATAGATCGTGAACTGGTCGTTGAGCCCCAGTTCCTTGATGATGCGTCCGGCGTGGATCATTGTTGCCACGCCGCCTTTCTGGTCGACCGTCCCGCGGCCCCGTATCTTGCCATCGACTACCTTCGGGTCGAATGGATCGAAGGTCCACTGTGACAGGTCACCAGGGTACACCGTGTCGACGTGCCCGTCGAACGCCATAACGCGTGGGCCCGAACCAATTCGGCCAAGGATGTTCCCCAGGCCGTCGATGCGGATCTCGTCAAAACCGATCTGCTTCATCTCGCGCTCGATTACCGCAATGACATTGCGCTCCTTGGAGGAGAACGATTGCGTGCGAACGAGATCGGAGAGGAAGCGCACGGTATCGCCTTCCATTTCTTTCGCTCGTCGGCGAATGGCCTCGTAGCTGATGGCCGCGGGTGGCGTTGTTGGGGTCTTTGCCTTTGTTTTCACATTCGTTGCCATAAGTTCTTTGCGAGCTCCCGGGCCCGCGCGTTCACGCGACTAAGGTCCAGGTCGAGCTCAATTTGGCCGCGCTCCATCAGGACGCGGCCGCCTGCAATGGTCGTGTCGACCCGCGCTTGGGATAGCCCGAACAGGACATGGCCGAGCGCATTGGCGCTCATCAGCGGGGTGGGCGGGTCATAGTCGAAAATGGCCAGGTCGCCAGCGGAGCCTTTTCGGATCTCACCTAGGCCCAGACCAAAGATCCTTCCCGCAATAGCTGCGTTGCCTTGGAAAAGAGCGGAGGTGACTTCGCCGAATCCAGCCGAGGGGTTCGACCTAGCGAGCCGCTGGCTCCATAGCGCAACGCGAAGCTCCTCCAGCATATTGTTCGTCATGGCGTCGGTTCCAAGCCCGACCAGGACGCCGTTCCGTGCCATGCCCACAACGTCGGCGATTCCGACTGCGTTGTTGAGGTTTGACTGCGGGTTGTGAGCAACCGCGGTACCCGTCTCAACGAGTGACGCGATCTCCCGCCCGGAGACATGAACACAGTGTGCTGCGATCGAACGCCTGCCCAGAATGCCGAAGCGCCCCAGGCGATCGATCACCGCCAAGCGCGACCTGCGGCGAGTCGCGCTTTGGTCGGATTTTGCCTCTGCGGCATGAATGTGAAAGCCTACTTGAAGGTCATGGCCTAGACCTGCCGCCTCCTCGAGTGTCTTGTCAGAAAGCGTGGATGAGGCGTGGAGTCCAAAAAGGGCCTGCAGATTGCCCCCGTCACGGGCCTGGCAGCTGCGGATGAATCGTACATTCTCGGCAATCCCTTCCTTAGCTATCCTTGGACCGTCGCGGTCGGACACCTCGTAGCAGAGGCAGGCACGCAGGCCTGTTTCCCCAACAGCCCGGGCTATTGCGTCGAGGGACCCGCTGACAGCGTTCGGGCTGGCATGGTGGTCAATGAGAGTGGTCGCGCCGTGCCGGATCGAGTCGATGAGCGCGACCAACGCGCTATAATAGCAGTCCTCGGTTGTAAGCGCAGAATCGAGCCTCCACCAGAGGTTCCTGAGCACGGATGGAAAGTCCCGGGCGGGCTTGGTCTTTGTGAGGCCACGGGCAAACGTGCTATAGAGGTGGGTATGCGCATTTATGAGGCCTGGCATCACTACCTTTCCTGAGGCATCGATGCGCCGTCCTGTAAATCCGGCGAACCTGCTGCCGGGCGCAATTCTGCTGATGATGCCGTTCTCGATCAAAACTGACTGGCCATGCCGCAGGGTTGTCGTGTCCCTGCTCGAAAGGAGTGTCCCGTTTTCAATGAGGAGCGCGGTTTGCATGTCTTGGCTCGGGGTTAGTGTCCTGCCAGGGCCATCACTTCGCTTTGTGATCGCGCCCGCATAGCCAAAGCGCCTGCGAAGCAGTTCTGGGCGCACAAAGAGCATCCGATGCAGAGAGAGGGGTTGAATACGGGAACATTCCGACCGTTCAGGGTGACCGCCTGATAGGGACAATGGGTGCAGTTTCCACAGTGCTCGCAGAGCGCGGCGGAGACTGTGGGAATTTTTTTCACGGCCGAGAGGGCCACAAAATCTGTCATCGGGCCCGGCATGGCGGCGCCAACCAGGTCGCCAACGGATAGCAGCCCTCGCTCCTCCATCATGTGGCTCAGGCCTGAGTGGAGCTCGCCGACGTAGCCAAGGCCGTATTTCATCACGGCGGTGCAGAACTGCACGGTCCCGGCCCCAAGGGCGAGGAAGTTGGCGGCGTCACGGTAGGTCATTGCGCCCCCGTTTCCGGACACGGTGATTCCCATTCCGGCAACCTTTGCTAGCGTCAGATAGCTGATCGGAAGGACACCTTCGCCGGACATTCCGATCACGACGCCCTCCTCCCACCTGCGATTCGCGCTTGGCCGGAACGCCAGAGAAGGGAAGCTGTTGGCGAGGGTCACCCCCGCCTTTTTCCCGGGGTAGTGGGAAAGCACCCCCTGGATGGCTCGAATGATCGGCTGGATTGCCGTTACCGCGCCGGTTAACTTGAAGAGCTTCGGCACGTCGGCATTGCCGGTCTCCAAGACCCACCCCACGATTTTTGCCGTCAGAGCGGCATTTTGGGAGACAAGGTCCCCGTGGGTGCCGTCTCCTCCTTGCGGGCAGGACAGGCTGTACTCGATGCCCATGGCGCCTGCGTTCTCAAGTTTCCTCGTGTTCGACTGCCATACTGCGCGATCGCCCTCGTCATTTCCCGTAACCGGTCCGCCGGTGGACGCCATTGTTAGGCGCTCGGGGAACTCACGGACGAGGCGCTCGACCTCGCCGCATACCCGGTCTAGCGGATGCCCCGATACGTTGTCGCAATTTCCATATGTCGAGCGCCCGAGGACGAACATGTATTCGCCGGGAATATGGATGGGCACGTTGTCAAAGGCCGTCTTCATGACGCCACCGGACCATCCGGACCGGTAGGCGGTGCTCATCTGATCGTAGCCGTCGGAGTGTGGGGCGGCCGAGAGAAGGAGGGGTGAAGGGATTCGGCGGCCGAAAAAGTCGGATTCAAGTGAGACCGGACGGGGCTCGAATGCAGTAAGCAGGACGTGGCTCTTGGCGCGGTTTGCGATGATCGGAGCGGCCCTTTTGCGCAGCATGGCGTCGGCCTCTGCCGCCGCGTTCTTCCCGCTGGCTACCGACTCGACCACGCTGGACGAGCCCAGGACCAAGTCGCCCGCGTAGAATATTCTGCTTTCGGGGGGCGTGGGGATCGAGGCCCGGTTGCCGACCGCGGACACCACCACGTCAAATTCGCGGAATACCGGAGGCTCCCGTTTGCTGACGACAAAATTTTCGGGCTTTGACATCATCCCTTTGGGCAGCGTCTGGTGCGCCAGTCGAAGCCCAACGACCCGCCGTCCACGGCGGACTATGGCGAGCGGCTTCATGCAGCTGGCGATTTCGATTCCGTGCTCAAGGAGCATTCTCCGCTCGTAGGCGGTAATGGGCATGTCCAGGAGCCGCCGCCGATAGACCAGTTCGACTGATGCCGCGCCGCGCCGCACCGCCGTCGTTGCGCAGTCCGCTGCTACCGCGCCGCCGCCGATGATGCCCACACGCTTGCCGGTAACCTTGATCTTCGGCGGGTCCTCGAGAAACGCCTGCCAGGAGACGGCATGGTCCTCGCCCGGGATCCCGAGTTTGATGGGCTTGCCGAGGCCGGCACCGACGATGACGGCGTCGAAGGTGGCGAGCAGTTTCGCGGGTTCGTTGACCGGCTTGCCCAGCTTGAACGCAATCGAGCCGTGGGCTTTCACGAATGCGATATCCGTGCGCACGATCCTCTTGGGCAGCCGGAAATCGGGAATGAGGTTCATCATCCCCCCGAGCTTCCTGCGACTGTCAAAGACCGTTACGCCGTAGCCGAGCTGGGCGAGCACTGCGGCCGCGCTCAGTCCGGCAGGGCCAGCACCGACTACGGCAACCTTCATCCCGTTCTTGGAGACCGGACCGGGCAGCCTTAGTCCCAGCTTCTTGGCCTTTTCGACAATCGTGGCCTGGACCGACGGAATTTCAATCGGACGGTCGAAGACCTTTCGCGAGCATGCCTTCATGCAGAACACGTCCGGGCAGGCGGCGCCGCACACGCCTCCCAGCGGATTTGCACGCAGGATCATGGCGGCCGACCTCCGGATGTCGGAAGGGGCCCCACATCGGGCGGCTGCGATGAAGTCGGCGGGTGAGCAATCGGCCGGGCATGCCACCTGGCAGGGCTTCTCTTCACAGGAGATGCACCGGTTCAATTCGTCCTTAAGTTGGGCGTCGGTTAGGAATTTGAATGTGGCGTTCATCCTTGGGGTGACTGCGCACCGCTCCCAAATATCGTCTCATTAAGCACCCGATGGGCTCTACCTAGCTCTTGACGAAGGCTATGCATTTTTTGTCCTCTAGTGCCTCGGCTATTGACGCGGGGACGCGCAAGTACCTCAGGATAAGGTGCGCATCCATGAAAACCCTCGTAATCGCTATCGGTGGCAACTCGCTGATAAAGGATGCGCGCCACCAAAGCGTAGCCCACCAATACGCCGCGGTGGTTGAAACCGTCCGCCATATTACGGACATGCTTGAACGCGGTTACCGGGTGGCGATCACCCATGGCAACGGACCCCAGGTGGGCTTTATCCTCCTGCGAAGCGAGCACTCGCGGGGACTCTTGCACGAGGTGCCCCTGGATTCGATCGTGGCCGACACGCAGGGCGCGCTTGGCTACCAGATCCAACAGGCGCTCGAAAATGAGTTTCGCCGGCGCGGGTTGTCAAAATCGGTCGCGGCGATTGTGACCCAGACACTTGTAGACCGCGACGATCCGGCCTTTTCGAAGCCGAGCAAGCCGATCGGCGAATTTTACACAGAGGACCAGGCTGAGGAACGGAGGCGAGCCGATGGATGGAAAATGGTTGAGGATGCTGGTCGCGGATGGAGGCGTGTGGTCCCATCGCCCAGGCCCGTGCGGATCATCGAGTCTGGGGTCATTAGCCATCTGGTTACGGGCGGCTATGTTGTGATAGCCGCGGGCGGCGGTGGGATACCCGTTGTGGCGAATGAGCAGGGGATCCTAAGAGGCGTCGCGGCCGTGATCGACAAGGACTTGGCCTCTGCGGTGCTCGCAGCGCAAATCGGAGCCGATGTCCTGGTGATCTCGACTACGGTTGCGCGGGTATGCCTCAACTTTGGCACGAGTAGCCAGCGCGAGATCGAAAAGATGACCCTCGCGGAGGCGAGGCACTACATTGAGCAGGGCCATTTTGAGCCCGGATCGATGCTGCCGAAGATAGAGGCCTGCATCCACTTCATCGAGCAAGGGGGCGGAACGGCCGTGATCACAAACCCAGCGAGCCTTTCAGCGGCCCTCAACGGCCGCGCCGGCACACAGGTGACAGCCTAGATTCTCGGATTGAATCGGGGCTGCCGGCAAGGGGCGGATTCTGGCCCCAAGGCCCATGGGCGCTAACGGCGGCCGAAGATTTCCAGCGCCAGCAGCTGGTCGCCGGGGGCTTGCGGGCTGGATTCGTCCAGGGACTGAAGGAGCGCCTCCGCTATCGGCTTGGAGTTTGGAGAAGCCGCCAATAACGCCAATGTCTCCACCGCTGGCGGGTCTCCGGCCGCAAACGGCCGGATGAAGAATCCCGGCCCCGGGGGCTTTGGCGCGAAGAAATACGTGTGGCTGGCAGTGTCGTAGAAACGGGAGTCGAGCTGTGTGAGGAAGCGCGACGACAGCTCGGCGGCGGCGCTGTCGTTCGCCGCTCGCGCCAGGCCGCGGCAACCCAGGGCCAAGGCGGCATAGTCGTCCGCGTCTGCGGGCAAGTCCGACCCGGCCAGACGGCGAAGGGTGCCGTCCTGGGACACAAGAAAGTTCTTCCTTACGGCGTCCAGGATCCTGCGGGCTGAATCTAAGTAGCGGGGCTCGTTGAGTTGCACGCCTGCTCGGGCCAGTGCATTAATCAGGAGGCCATGGGCGCCCGCCGTGGCGCGCTCGTCCCGTGGAGGGGCGCCCCTCCGGTCGCGCACGGCAAGCAGGCGTGCTGCCGAGGACGCATGTGCGGCGTCG
>Ga0302277_1002345_pt1 | contig 13492 bp, 8 predicted proteins | sample III_Bog_N3_1_FD_198759 | JGI IMG/M metagenome (GOLD analysis project Ga0302277, IMG submission 198759) | Peat permafrost microbial communities from Stordalen Mire near Abisko, Sweden - III_Bog_N3_1 | ecosystem: Environmental > Terrestrial > Soil > Wetlands > Peat | place: Sweden: Abisko... | reverse complement strand
TCGCAGGCGCCTCTCAGCATCGCGATTCTCTTCTCTCCTCCCCAAGGAACTGAAAACTATCCCGTGGATCGGTTGCGCGATGAGGCAATCATCGACCGGTCACCGCTCAGTCGTGCCCCAATTCTCTACCTTCGACCCCCACCTGACGGCGGACGCGCTCTCAATTAGCCGCTGGAGATAAGACCCTCTTGCGGATGAGTTTAGACATCCATTCCAAGGAAGGTCTCCGATGCGCAAGAAGCCTCTGCTCTTGATTGCTGGCTGTGTTTTGGCTGCAGTCGTGATGTTGCTCTATTTTCGGCATACCCATCATGGGAAGGATGCTGCCACGCATGCCCCGGCAGCGACTCCAGCTGTCTCGGTTGCCACAGCCCACACGGGCTTTATCGCAAATCAGTTAACCGTAGCTGGAGTATTCCAGGCATTCCAGGAAATCGACGTCCACGGGAAGGTCTCCGGCTATATCCGGCACATCTATGTGGACATTGGCGACCGCGTGCATCAGGGACAAACACTGGCGGTGCTCGAAGTCCCGGAGCTGCAAGCTGAAGTCGCTGGAGCGCAGGCGGGTATAACCCAGACACAGCAAAACATAGCCCGTCTGCAGAATGAAGTCACCCGGGAACAAGCTACCTACGCGGCAGCTCATGCCAATTACACGCGCTTAAAGCAGGCATCCGACGAACAGCCCGGCCTGGTTGCCGCACAAGAGCTTGAAGATGCTCAGGCGAAAGACAGATCTGCAGCATCACAAGTCGACGCGGCCAAGTCTGCCGTAGCCGCCGCTCAAGGACAGTTGGGTGTTTCGCGGGCCGAGAACCTAAGGGTCACCAGCATGGAACAATACGCGACCATCACGGCTCCCTATAGCGGAGTCATCACCACGCGTTATGCGGACACTGGCTCGCTTATCCCCGCAGGAACCGCGGAAGGACTGAGTCAGGCTCTAGTAAGGCTTGCTCAGAGCGATGTGCTTCGGCTCCGTATGCCGGTTCCGGAACGGGATGTCCCCCTCGTGCACGTCGGATCGCAAGTCACGGTGCATGTACAGGCGACGGGGCAGCAGTTCCCAGGAACGGTGGTACGTTACGCGCGTGACGTTTCCAACTCGACGAGAACGATGTTGACGGAAGTAGACGTGAATAATCCAGATCTAAAACTCACTCCGGGAATGTACGCGGACGTGACTTTTAACCTGGAGCAGAAAAATGATGCGCTCATTATTCCCGCAAGCGCCATCATCCAGGGCGATCAACCTTCGGTGATGCTTGTCGATAGCAGCAATCGGGTCGAAAAACGGCCGATTATGCTGGGGATCAGCGGGGGAAACTCTCAGGAAGTTACGTCCGGGCTGCAGCCGGGCGACAGGATCATCATCGGCGGCCAGTCTGGCCTACAGCCTGGCCAGCAAGTCACACCACAGCCGGCAAAGAGCGACCTGGAGAACTATCAGCCAACGAACAAGAAGGAGGACCAATAACCATGTCCTTCTTTGCGATCCGCTATCCGTTTTTTATCCTCATGGCGTGCATGATTGTCGTCGTCGTTGGCGTAGCGGCAATCACGAGCATGCCCGTCGATCTCTTTCCTCCCGTGAATATTCCCGTCGTTGTGGTGGCCACGTTTTACGCTGGCATGCCGCCTCAGCAGATTGAATCGGACATTACAGACAGCGATGAGCGCTTCTTTACGCTCGGCAGCAATATCGACCACATTGAATCGCGCTCGTTGTCGGGCGTCAGCCTCATCAAGGTTTACTTCCAGCCAGGCACCGATCCAACAGCGGCCGTCAGTGGCATCTCGAACCTGGCGATGGCAAACCTGCGCCGCCTGCCTCCCGGTACTCTGCCGCCAGTTGTACTCAGTTTCGACGCAGCAAATCTTCCTGTATGTTTGATCACGCTGAAGGGCGCTGGGATGAATCAGACGGAGTTGAAAGACGTCGCCCAGTTCAGCGTTCGAAATCAGGTGGCCAACGTTCCAGGTGCCTCAGTCCCTCAGCCCTATGGGGGCACGTATCGCCAGATCATGATTTACGTCGATCCATTGAAGCTGCAAGCTTCGGAACTTGGCATCATGGATGTTGTCCGTGCGGTCAATGACTCGAATCTCATCCTGCCCGCTGGAGACGTTCGTATCGGGCCCAAGGACTACAACATCTACGCTAATAGCCAGGTGCCGACGCCCGACGCCGTAAACAGCATCCCACTCAAGACGGTCGGCAATGCCTCCGTTCTGGTGGGCGACGTTGGACATGCAGTCGATGGCGGCCAGCTCCAGACCAACATCGTGCGCGTCGATGGACAGCACTCCGTCTACATTCCGGTCCTCAAGCAGGGTGGCGATTCAAACACGATTACCATCGTCAACGGCATCCGCAAGGCGACGGCTCACCTGCTTGATATCCCGCAACAGCTAAAGACTGCCGTCGTGTTCGATCAATCGCTCTTTGTTAAAACCGCGATCAAGAACGTCATCAGCGAGGGCGCGATTGGACTTTGCTTGACTGGCATAATGATCCTCCTGTTTCTCGGCAACGTACGCGCCACGGTTGCCGTTCTCCTCTCGATTCCGATCTCATGCATCGCAACATTCCTGATACTGAAGACACTCGGCAATTCGATCAACACGATGGTGCTCGGTGGCATGGCGCTCGTGTTATCCCGCCTTATCGACAACTCGGTCGTGGTGCTCGAAAACATCTTCCGTCATTTCGAGATGGGTTTAGATCCGGTCAAGGCCTCGCAGGAGGGCGGCAAAGAGGTTCAACTCGCTGTATTGGCGGCTACCTTCAGCACAGCGATTGTCTTCTTTCCCGTGGCCCTGCTCACGGGCGTCAGTAAGTATCTTTTTACAGCTCTGGCGCTCGCAGTGGTGATTGCGCTCTTCTGCTCTTATGTAGTCGCGATGACGGTCGTACCGCTCTTTTGCTCTCGTTTTATCAAGCACACCAAACATGATCATGAGCATGAGTCCGCACAGAAGGATGACCGGGTCCCCGAGCATATGCAAGGTGGTCATGGTCAAACCAACATCTTCGCCAAGACCGTTTATCACTTCAACCAGGGCTTCGGCTGGCTGCAAGAGCATTACGACCGTTCGATCCACTACTGTCTGGGCAGGCCTGCATTGGTCATTATCGTGTTTTCCATCTTCGTCGTGCTCAGTTTTGCGCTGGCTCCATTCCTGGGCCGCGCCTATTTTCCGCGCACCGATCCTGGCCAATTCGTCATCAGCGTCAAGGCGCCTACCGGCACACGCATTGAACTCACGGACCAATATATCGCTCGTGTCGAGCAGGATGTGCGTGATGTTGTGGCTCCCAAAGACCTGAACATGATCGTCTCGAACATCGGAGTCACACCCGATCTTTCGGCGATCTATACTTCCAACTCCGGAATGCATACCGGGTTTGTCCAGGTGAGCCTGAATCCAGATCACAGCCTCAGCAGCTTTGCGTATATGCAGCGCGTGCGAACCAAGCTCGCTGGCGATCTTCCATCCATCCAAACCTACTTCCAGTCAGGAGGACTGGTCGATTCAATTGTCAACCAGGGACTTCCAGCACCCTTTGACATCCAGGTCAGCAGTAACGACATGGAGGGAGGATATGCCGTCGCTCAGCAACTCGCGCAAAAGATGCGAGCGCTCCACGGTGTCGGCGATGTCCTCATTCCACAAGACATCGACTACCCAGGACTCGCGCTCAACATCGACCGCCAGCAGGCGAGCCTCGAAGGCCTCACACCGAAAACCATCGTCGACAGCGTGATCACCGCTATGACCTCGAACGGCATGGTCGCCCCGAGTTACTGGATCGATCCGAAGAACGGTAACAACTATATGCTCACCGTGCAGTATCCAGAGACGCAGGTACAAACACTGAATGACTTCAAACAAATCCCGCTGCGATCAGCTGACGGCAAGAGCACGACACCACTGGAATCTGTCGCATCCATTAAGTCAATCAACACTCCAACCGAAGTCGATCACTATCAGCTTCGGAGGGTCTTTGATGTCTACGTGATGCCGAGAGCTGAGGACCTTTCTACCATCAGCAAGGATGTAAACAACATCGTCGCAGGGATTCATCCGCCCCATGGAACGGTTCTGACGGTGCGGGGAACGGTCAACAACATGAACGAGTCTTTCCGGGCCTTTGCCATCGGGCTCGTCATGTCGATCATGCTGGTTTTCCTGATTCTGATGGCGCAGTTCGCATCCTTTGTCGATCCGGTCATCATTCTGCTCGCCATCCCGCCCGGTATCTCGGGAGTAATTCTCTTCCTGCTTGTTACCGGCACCACCATCAACATCATGAGCCTTATGGGGGTGCTGATGATGACGGGCATCGTCGTATCGGACAGTATTCTGATCGTCGAGTTCACGGGCCAACTTCGGGAGCAGGGCCTCAAACTCGAAGAGGCGATCATCACAGCCTGCAAGGTACGCTTGCGACCGATCCTGATGACCACGCTTGCCACTGTGCTCGGGCTCATCCCCATGGCGCTGGCGCTGGAGGCGGGCAGCGAACAGTACGCTCCGCTTGCCCGGGCTATCCTCGGCGGGCTTACTGTCTCTGGTATCGTCACGGTCTTCCTGGTCCCCAGCGCCTACCTGCTCATCCATCGCCGTATCGAGGCTCGCAGAGAGCATGCGGATAAAGCATCATTCGGAGATATAGCGCAGCCTGGTGAGGTGATCGCATGAGAAACTGGCCGCTCATTCTATTACTCATCGCTCCTCTGTCTGTTCTGCCCCAACGCATCGCCCAGACCAGCGCCACCGATCTACCCGTAGCGCCGCAGCCTTCATGGGCCACTTTGACGTCCGCAGTCGTACCTGCGCCCGCTGACTCGTTTCAACTTCAAGCTGCGCCTCCAAATCAACAGCAGCCTCTCATCGATCCCGCGACCGCCGCAATCCCCATTACGCGCTCCGATGCGGAGCGCCTCGCTCTCAAGAACAATCCACGCATCACCGCAAGCCATCTTCTCGCTCTTGCAGCCGGGCAAGCCGCGCGTGAGACCCGGTCGGGCGAGCTGCCCCAGATCTCCGCCGCCATTACAGCCGAAAAGGCAGAGGACGGAAGCCGCATCGGCGCCGACGGTCTTACAGATTCGCGTCTCTACACGCACGCCGGCACCGGTGGCTCGCTCTCGCAGCTTATCACCGACTTTGGTCGCACGCGCGATCTCGTCGCGACCAGCAAACTGCAGCAGAAAGCTCAGGATCAGACCGCACTCGCTACCGAGCAGGATGTCTTGTTAGCAACAGATCAGGCCTTCTACCGTCTGCTGAACGCGCAGTCTCTACTGAACGTAGCGAAGGCAACGGTCGCGGCACGGGGCGACGTACAGAACCTGACATCCGCACTAACCAAGAGCGCACTCAAGAGCGATCTCGATCTCAACATCGCATCCGCCGACCTCTCGCAGTCGCAACTCCTGGAATTGGACGCCGAAAACGGAGTCGCCTCCGCCAGCGCCGCTCTTGCAGCAGTCCTTGCTACGCCGGCGGATTCGCTCTATCTAGCTGTTGAGGACTCTGACGATACCCCGCCCCCACCGCATGATAGCTCTGCGTCCATCTATGCAAGCGCTCAAGCCCAGCGCCCCGACCTGCAGGCTCTTCGCTCTACCGCCGCGGCTGACAAGAAGTTCGCAGCCGCACAACAACTCCAACATCTCCCAACGATTTCCGCATTGGCCACTGGAGGCATCACCCCGGTCGCTCCTGATGGAATCTTCGTCCCGAACTGGTATGCGGCGGCTGGAGTGAATCTGAGCCTCCCGCTTTTCACTGGATTCCGCATCGATGCCCAGGCGAAGCAGGCCCGCCTTCGCCAGGAAGCTGCTGAAAAACAAGCGCAGGATCTTTCTGACAACATCGCTCGGGATGTGCGCGTCGCCCTCTTGAACGCGCAAACTGCCTTTCGACGCATTGCCGTTGCGGATCTGTTTCGGAAACAGACCGCTCAAGCGCTCGCACTCGCGCAAACCAGATATAAGCTAGGACTCAGTTCCATCGTCGAACTCAGCCAGGCACAACTGCAAAGCACTCAGGCGGCTGTCGCGGCGGTCAATGCGCGATACGATTACCTTCTGTCCCTCCGTTCCCTGGATTACGCGCGCGGCCAGATGGCGCCCTAAAACAAGTCGACTTTTAGGGTGAGACTGGAGAGAAGGCAACACCGGGCAACAGTAGGGGTTCGTTAATTCGCGATAATCAAGATAATGTGAATGATCTTGCGGATCCCGTTCATCCGCGATACGAAATGCACTGGTTGACAGGATCTACATGCCGACGCCTGTTTCAAAGAACGCCGGACAAATCCCCACCTCGCTGGCAAGTCCCGGAGCCGCGCGGTTCTGGCTTGCTGTATGTTTGATTGGCGCGAGTACTGGTTTGGCAGCTACGGCGCTGACTCGATTGCTCGAGGTCGTTCAGCGCGCGGTGTGGAATGGATCCGGCACAAACATAGTCGAGACTGCACGGCAAGCAAGCACGTTGAGACACATCGCCGTTCTGCTCGCTGCCGGTATTCTGACCGGCGTTGGGCAAGCTCTCCTCAAACACGTATCGAGTGGGAACGGAATTGATACGACCGAGGCGATCTGGTTTTACGCGGGACGCATGCCGGCACTAAGGACTCTTGGCAGCGCCTTGTTGTCAATCTTTGCCGTAGGTATGGGGGCATCGATGGGCCGTGAAGGTGCGCCCAAACAGGCAGGAGCAGTCTTCGCCAATCTCTTCGCGGACGCCGAGACTCTTTCCGATGAGCAACGGCGCTTGCTTGTCGCTTGTGGCGCTGGTGCCGGCATGGCAGCGGCCTATGGCGTTCCACTCGGTGGTGCACTATTTGCGTTGGAAGTGATGCGCGGGAAACTGGCCTTGCGCTTTGTTTTGCCAGCGCTCTTTGCCTCGCTGATTGCGACTGGAGTTTCCTGGGTCGCGCTGCCCGACGCACCAACCTATATCATTCCATCGTTTTCGCTTTCGGCTTCAGTGATCTTGTGGGTGATCGTCGCCGCTCCCATCTTTGCTTTCGCGGCCATCCTCTATGTGCGGCTCGTTCGCTGGGCCGACAAGCACAAACCCCGCGGGTGGCAACGATTCATAGCCCCCGCGGTCGCGCTCGGGCTCGTAGGACTGGTCTCGGTGCGGTTTCCGCAGATACTCGGTAATGGCAAGGACCTATCAGGTTCACGTCCTCGATAAAACGGCCTGAAATCAACCCATGCGCCCTGTAACAAAAGGGGTCGAAAAACCCGCCCGGTAAACCCCATCGAATCAATGGCCGGATCTACCCGATCCGGCCGCGACAAAAGGTGTGGGTTACGTCACTGCGTGAGACAAGGGCCCGCCGCCTCGCGAGGCACCGGAAACCAAAGAAGAGGATGAAGACGAGAGCCTCCGCGTTGAATTCCACGCAGAGTTCGCAGGAGCTCGAACACTAATGCAGATCGATGTCGGATTTGGCGATGCCATTTATCCGGAGCCGGAATTTGCTTCCTCTCCAGTGCTCTTGCCCATGGGGACGCCGCTCATTCGTGCCGAACCGCACGAAGCTGCCTCCGCGGAGAAATCTAATGGAATGGTTGAGCTTGACATTCGCAACAGGCGAATGAAGGGCTTCAACGACATTTGGTTTATGGCCAACCACTGGACCTTTGAAGTGGCTCAGTCGCGCTATCCTCGCTTCTCTTTAAAGACGCCGAGTGACGAACGGGACGATCTCGATCTCGGCCATGACGGTTGATTGCTTGTGACATCCATCACACCATGCGGCTCACTCAGTGCGTCAATTGGGGGATGTTGGATGCCCTCTTCGCTGCCGATAATAGCTAATACGCGAGCTTTATCGATTCACCAGGTGAGCGAAGATGCAAGATCGTTCTCGGCGTTCTAGTGACGCAAGGAGATTGTCAGCCCCCACTCCAGTCATGTTTCCCATCTCAGTCCCGCGATTGGCTCTCATATTAGCCGGGCTCGTACTGATTGCTTTTCCGGAGCTTCCTGCACTCTCCCAGCAGGGCGCTGGGCCCGACCTCACCCAGTCCAGCCTCGAAGACCTGATGAGTATCAACGTAACTTCGGTATCGAAGAAGGAACAGAAGACCTCTCAGGCAGCTGGAGCCGTCTATGTCATCTCGCAGGATGATATTCGTCGATCCGGCGCTCTCAATATTCCCGATCTTCTGCGCATGGTCCCCGGGCTCGACATTGCCCAGATCAACCCCGGGAAATGGGCCATCAGCTCTCGCGGCTTCAACGGCCAGTACTCCAACAAGCTTCTCGTCCTGATCGATGGGCGCACCGTTTACACACCCATCTTCGCCGGCGTCTTCTGGGACTCCCAGAACGTACCCCTCGACACCATCGAACGGATCGAAGTGATTCGTGGCCCCGGTGCCTCTGTCTGGGGATCTAACGCGGTAAACGGCGTTATCAACATCATCACCCAGAATGCGGCAGACACCCAGGGCGGCTATGTCTCCGGCGACTTGGGCAACAGCAGCATCGGTCCGGAGACCGTCCAATATGGCGGCAAGGCCAAGAGGCTCGGGACCTATCGCGTTTATGCCGAGGGGGTACATGACGACAGCCTGCCCGCGATGAATGGACTCGATGGAAAGGATGACTGGCGTCTCGTGCATGGCGGATTCCGAACGGATTCTGCGCTGTCTAAAAAGGATTCATTGACCACCGAGGGCGAGTCGTACCAGGGCAATGCGGGAGAGATGGCAACAACGCCCGTTTCCCTCATGCCTCCTGTAACCGCCACCGTTGCCCTGCGTGACGTCTACTCGGGCTGGAATCTGCAGTCCAGATGGGATCATACTTTCTCAACGCAAGAGCAGATGTCGCTTAAGGTCTATTTCGATCGCACCAATCGCGACGATTCCACCTACGATCTGGGTCTGAACACCTTCGATATTGACTTTCAGCATCGTTTCGCGCTGGGAAGCCGGCAAGACGTCGTCTGGGGGCTGGGCTATCGACTCGCTTCGGATGACACGAGCCCAACCCTGCGGATCGTTTTCACCCCTCGCGATCGCAGCACTCAACTCTTCAGTTCATTTGCGCAGGATGAGATTATTGTTCTTCCTGATCGTCTTAGCCTGAGCCTGGGAGCGCGGCTCGAACACAACGACTACACCGGATTCGATTTTCAGCCGTCTGCGCGTATGACATGGACTCCAAACAGCAAGAACATGCTCTGGAGCGCGATCTCCGGCGCCGACCGTACTCCCGCCCGCAGCGACACCGATCTCCGTGTGAATTATGCGGCCCTTCCCGGTCAAGGAAACGTGCCAACGCTAATCAGCTTTTTTGGGAATCCAAATTTCAAAAACGAGCAGCTTGCGGCATTTGAGGTGGGCTATCGGAACGCCTGGACCAGCAGGTTCTCACTGGATTCGACCATTTTCTATAACCGCTATCGTGACGTCGCGTCGGTGGAGCCAGGAACACCAACGATAGAGACGAATCCCGCGCCGGTGCACCTGCTTGTTCCCACCTATTTCGGCAACGGGCTCTATGGTGAGACCCACGGCCTGGAGTTCTTTGCAAACTGGAAGCCTGCCAACGCTTGGACTTTGAGTACCGGCTATGCGTTCTTCTCCATGCATCTGCACACATTCACGGGCAGTCAGGATTTCACTGACGCAGCCGGAACGGAAGGCGGTACACCGGATCATCAGGCACAGTTGCGATCGTGCGTAAATCTGACTCGCAGCCTCCAGTGGAACACCTCGGCGTACTTCGTCAACCGCCTTCCTGCCCAATCAATCCCTTCGTACACACGCGTCGACACCGGTTTGATCTGGCGTGCGGGAGAACATGCTTCGCTGAGTGTTGTGGGTCAAAACCTGACAAAGAACCTGCACCCCGAATATGCCGGGCCCATTGCCACAGCGCAAAGCGATGAGACGCGGCGATCTGCATACGCGAAACTTACATGGTCTTTTTGATCCAAGGTCCACCCATGCATAGAGCAGGACACAACTCGTCTGAGAATACGCTTTCCATGCGGGTTCGCGCTTCCCTGCGAGGGGTTGTGCTCCTTTGCATCGTAGTGTTTTTTTCATTTGGGATGCGGTCCGCCGGTGCCCAGATTGCTGCAGACGAGTACAAGGTCGAGGCTGCATTTGTCTTCCATTTCGTCCAGCTTGTCGATTGGCCTTCCAACGCACTGAACGTCCGAGGCGAATCCTTCAACGTTTGTCTCCTCGACGACGAACCACACCGGCAGGAACTGCAAAGCACGCTGGAGGGCAAACCGATCGGAAGCCGGACAATGCACGTACGCCTTTTGGATAAGTCGCAGGGCGCCGAGAATTGCAGCATCCTCTTCCTCAGCCGAAACGAAGGCCGCCGGCAGGCCGAATTTCTCCGCACGCTGCGTGGACAGCCTGTTCTCACCGTCGGGGATGACGATAACTTTCTCCGCGAGGGCGGAATGATCCGGTTCCATCTGGAACAGGGCAAAATCCGCTTCGACATTAACGCCGGTACCGCTGAATCATGCCATTTGAAGATCAGCTCACGGCTACTGCTGCTTGCCACATCGGTGACGAATAGCGGAGGCGTGAAGGGCGGAAATTGAAGTCATGTTCGTGAGAAACTTGTCAATCCGCGCCAACCTCGCTCTGCTGATTCTCTCTGCCAGTGCACTTGCGGTTGTGTTCGCTTCCTTCGGATTCGGCATCTACGAACGCCAAAACTATCTTAAAAGCGCTGTGAGTGAACTTACCGCCCTGGCCGACACTCTCGGCGCCAATACTGCTGCTTCTCTGGCATTTGACGACAAAAAGACGGCCCGGGAGATGCTGGGCGCCTTGGCTACCGAACCGCACGTCATGGAGGCAAGTCTCTACGACAGCGATGGACATACTTTTGCAGAATTCCGTCGTGGCGACAGCCAGAATGGTCTCGTGCCTCTGGCCCTTCGGCCCGACGGCGCTTATTTCGATTCAAAGTCACTCACACTCTACCGCGGGGTCTTGCTCAACAGCCAACGCACCGGCTCGATCGCCATCGCCTTTGATCTGAGCGATCTCCGTTCGCGTCTTCTTGAATACACAGGAATCGCCTTTGTGGTCCTGTTGCTCTCGGTCCTGGTGACCTTTCTGGCATCTTTGCGCCTTGCGGTCTCCATCAGTGCACCCCTTGTGCACTTGGCCGATGTGGCAAGCCGCGTCTCGGTCGAGAAAGACTACTCCATTCGCGCAAGAGTCGAAGCCGGAGGCGAATCCGGCTTGCTCATTCGTTCGTTCAACGAAATGCTCTCTCAGATCGAATCACGCGAACGTGCTCTCAACGACGCCCTCAAGTCGCTTCGGATCAGCGAGGAGAGATATGCACTCGCCGCCCGCGGCGCCAATGACGGGCTTTGGGACTGGGACCTGAATTCGGGTGAGATTTACTTCTCGCCCCGCTGGAACAATTTGCTCGGCATTGACGTGAACGGAGTCTGGTCCAGTTCGGAAGAATGGTTCCGTCAGATTCACGCAGACGACTGCGAGCGGGTCCGCGCTGGGATAGCTGTTCATTGCCAAGGAGTAACGTCTGAGTTCGTCAGTGAGTATCGCATGCGTCACGCGTCGGGCGACTACGTCTGGATGCTCAGCCGAGGCATCGTCATCCGGGACTCGGACGGAAAAGCCGTTCGCATGGCGGGTTCGCAAACAGATATTACCGAGGGCAAGATCTCTGATCCGCTTACCCACATTCCCAATCGTCTATACTTCATCGACCGCCTTCAGGCCGCAATCGATACGGCACGGGAACAAGGCACGCTCTTCGCCGTCTTATTTCTCGATCTTGATGAGTTCAAACTGGTCAACGATAGTCTGGGACACACGGCCGGCGATGAGTTGCTCGTTGATGTCGCCGGACGGCTGAGGGCCTGCATCCGCACAGGCGCACGGGGGGGCGGGAAGTCCGTGGTGGCACGCATAGGCGGGGACGAGTTCGCTATTCTCCTCACCCACATCCAAAGCGAGGCCGATCCAGCCATTGTCTCAGCTCGGATCCTTGATCGATTGAGCGAACCTTTCTTCCTGGAAGGGCGACGGATGTCTGTCTCGGTAAGTGTCGGAATCGCTCTTAGTTCAACGGGCAATACCCCCGAGGACCTCCTCCGCAATGCGGATACGGCCATGTATCAGGCAAAGGCGAACGGCAAAGCCCGAGTCGAGTACTTCAACGAGGAAATGCGCGAGCGGGTCATCGCTCGAATCGAAACCGCGTCCGGGTTGCGCAAGGCCATTGACAATGGGGAACTTGTCCTTCACTACCAGCCAATTGTCTCCCTCAGTGACGATTGCATTTGCGGTTTCGAAGCACTAGTTCGCTGGAATCACCCCGAACGCGGCCTGATTTATCCCGCAGAGTTCATTCCTGTTGCCGAAGAAAGCGATCTCATCGTCTCTCTCGGTAGCTGGGTCCTGCGCGAAGCCTGCCGGCAAATGGCCGAGTGGCAGAGGTCTTTGCCCTCTGGCGCTGCTCTCTCCGTCAATGTCAATGTGTCTTCGCGCCAGCTTTCCGATTCCCGTCTCGTAGGCGAAGTGGAACTGGCATTGAGTGAGTCAGGATTGAACCCGGAAGCTCTAAGGCTGGAAGTGACAGAAGGTTCCATTATTGAGCGGGCTGAACAAACCCTAGCCACTCTCGACCGGCTTAAGTCGCTAAACGTAGGACTCGAAATTGACGACTTCGGCACCGGCTACTCTTCATTGAGTTATCTCCAGAGGCTTCCTTTCGACACGCTCAAGATCGACCGCTCCTTCATCCACGAAATGAGCATGGGCAACGACAGCGCGGACATTGTGAAGGCCATCGTGGAAATGGCCCATTCGCTCAGATTGAGGGTCATCGCTGAAGGAGTCGAGACTGAGGAGCAAATGGACCAACTACGGCAGCTAGGCTGTAATTACCTTCAAGGTTTCCTGTTTTCCAGACCGGTAAGTGCCGCTGTTGCCATGGAGGTCTACATACGATCCCGCGACTGCGGTGTCGCCCCTTCGGCATCCGAGACCAGGCAAGATAGACCCGCACTTATCTCCTGATTCTATGTGGCGAAACTGCCCCGCCGGCGGAGCATTTCCCTTGCCTTCAGTAGTTCGAGAGCGCGACTTCCTTGGTGACCGCCTTGTGATGATTCCTATGCTCATATTCAGCATAGACGATGTTTTATCACATCATAGAAACAAGTCGGACCGCCAAGCAACCCATACAATTCCGACACCCGGGAACCGATCAGACCGTGTCAAAAGATGTTGTTTCTCAGACCGGGCCATACACACGGAACCTCAACTAACCTGCGGAATTACTCAACCGTCTGAGGAAGTTGGGGCACCGAACAAACAACCTTCCTCAGATCCCCCTGGCTGAGCGACGCCAGGGGTTTTCGGCCGGACCTCATAGTCCTCCACAATTCCCATCGAGTTCCTCACAGGACGCACTTCGAAAGGACCAAGGCCTC